>UMJL01019828.1_pt1 | contig 158291 bp, 146 predicted proteins | sample 1966071 | NCBI WGS metagenome assembly UMJL01 (sample SAMEA4836148, study PRJEB28245) | human gut metagenome | biome: gut microbiome; material: fecal sample | place: Denmark | collected 2008
TAATGAAGGGAAAATTAGTGAAGAAGATTATAATAAATTTAAAGAGCTTATAAAAGATAAAAAAATTGTAGGGATTGCTCCTTATAGATATGAAACGACAAAGATAAATCAAAAGCCTTATATTCTTGCAGGTACTGAAATGGATGGTGCGAAGAAAAATAGTCCTTTTTGGTATATTGAGGGAGAATGGGCAACTAATAGTGATACAAATGAAGTTATGGTTGGAAAGGAAATTGCCAATACTTTAGGACTTTCAGTTGGAGATAAATTTAAAGTCGCAGGGGTAAAGCATGGAAAAAGTGCCATCGCATCTGATGTAAACGACTCTGCTGAAAAAAGTAAAAATAAAGATACTGGTGATGATTTTTACGATGTAACTTTAACTGTAAAGGGAATTGTAACTACAGGTGGTAAAGAAGAATCTTTTATATTTCTTAATTTATCCAAACTTAATGAAATTGTTGAAGATAGTACAAAAATTGATTCTATCGAATGTAGTATTGAGGCAAATCATAATGAATTAGATAGTTTGGCAAAAAATTTGAATGGAAAATTACCAAATGTTTTTGGTACGGCTGTAAAAAGAGTTACTCAATCTCAAGATACTGTTTTGAATAAATTAACAGCGCTTATATTGTTGGTAAATGTTGTAATTTTAGTTTTAACAACAATATCCGTTTCTACAACTATGATGGCAATAATCGCTGAAAGAAGAAAAGAAATCGGATTAAAAAAGGCACTTGGTGCTCATAATAAAGAGATAATAATGGACTTTATTGGAGAGAGTGTACTTCTTGGATTGATAGGAGGAATTGTAGGAGTTGGATTAGGCTTTGTATTTGCACAAAGAGTAAGTCTTAGCGTTTTTGGTAGGACAATTACATTCCAATATTTATTAATTCCTGTAATCGTGGTTGTTTCGGTATTAGTAACTACTGCTGGTTGTATATTACCGGTTAAAAAAGCTGTTGAAATTGACCCGGCTTTAGTATTAAAAGGAGAATAGACTATGGAAAATGATAAAGTAATATTAGAACTAAAAGATGTTTCTAAAATTTATGAGTCAGTTAATGCTCTTAGCAATATAAATTTAAAGGTAAAAAAAGGAGATTGGATTGCCATAATGGGTTCATCAGGCTCTGGAAAGACAACTATGATGAATATAATCGGTTGTATGGATAGACCGTCCAATGGACAAGTTTTAATTGACGGAGTTGATATTTCTAAAGAAAGTCAAAAAAATCTTACAAAGATTAGAAGAGAAAAGATTGGACTTGTTTTCCAACAATTCCATTTGATTAGTTATTTAACTGCTCTTGAAAATGTAATGGTTGCTCAATATTATCACAGTATGATTGATGAAAAAGAGGCTTTAGAGGCTCTTAGAAAGGTTGGTCTTGCAGATAGAGCAAAGCATTTGCCTAGTCAATTATCTGGTGGAGAACAACAAAGGGTTTGTATCGCAAGAGCTTTGATAAATAATCCTGAAATTATTTTAGCAGATGAACCGACTGGTAACTTAGATGAGGCAAATGAAATTATGGTCATAGATATTTTAAAGCAACTTCATAAAGAGGGAGCGACTATAATTGTTGTTACTCATGACCCTGAGGTTGGAGATGAGGCAATGAGAAAAATAACTTTAGATTATGGGAAAATTGTGGATGATAAATTATTGACAATCTAGTTGCTTGATGATATACTAAAAAACGTGATGATAGTATGTTATATAAAATTTTATTTCATCACGTTTTTAGTTAATTTAATTTTAAAATTTGAAGAACAATTTGTTTTATTTGGTGGTGGATATGAAAAAGAAAAATTTTAAATTAAGTACAATTCTAATTTTATTTACAATGTTTGTTACAGCTTGTGGTGGTAAAAAAGAATTGAAAGACGGAACGTTTGAAGGAAATTATAAAGATGACAGTTCTACTGTTAAAGTAGTTATTACTGTTAAAGATAAAAAAATTGTTGACTGTATTAGAGAAGAAAGAGATAATAAAACTAATAAGATAAAAGATGAAAGTTATGGTAAAGATGATGCAGATTTCAACTACAAACAAGCACAAAAAGCAGTAAAAAATAGTCAAGGATATGCTAAGAAATTAGTAGAAGTTCAAGATATTGATAAAGTTGATTCAGTTAGCGGAGCAACTGTTTCTTACAAGAGATTTAAGAGTGCAGTTAAGGACGCTTTGAATAAATAAATTTTTTTGATAGGAGGATTTTTTAATGAAAATCGTAAAAGAAAAATGTGTAAACATAGTAGTTTTAGTGCTAGGTATAATTTTGGCATTAACACCTTTTGTTATAGCTCCTGTTTGTCCGGCAATGGCGAATGGAATGAGAATGAGCTGTTATTATAGTGGATTGCTTGCTACTTATGTTGGAATTGGTATAGTTATTACCTCATTAATTTCAATTTTTGTAAATAATAAGGTTGTTAATATTGTTTTGAACATTGTTAATATACTTGCCGGACTTTCTGTTCACTTAATACCACATAAAATTATTAAAATTGTTATTGGGGCAAAAAAAGATGGAAGTCCAAAATTTATGGGATATTGTATGAAAGATACTATGAAATGTATTTCAAATCATACATTTACAATAGTTTCTGCTTTAGGAATTGCAATAGCTGTTATTTCACTTATTTATGTTTGTTACATTTTTATAAAAAGAGAAAATTAATTTAGATAAAAGAGAGTGTGGAAATGAGTAAAAAAATTGACGTTAAATTTTTAGCAAAAGAAAATATTAGAAAAAAACCACTTAGAAGTATTTCTTTGATTAGTATAATTGCTATTTTTGTTTTGTTTTTATTTTGTGGAACTATTTTATCATCAAGTATTTCAGGAGGAGTAAACAACCTTTCAAACAGACTTGGTGCAGATATTATTGTCGTTCCTGAAGGATACAAAGCAAATATTGAAAGTGTTTTATTAAAAGGTGAGCCAAGTGAATTTTATCTTCCAAATGATTCTTTAGAAAAAATAAAAAAAATAGAAGGTATAGAATCTATAACTCCTCAACTTTATGTAGCTACACTTTCAGCGTCTTGCTGTTCATATCCGGTTCAAATAATTGGGATAGATTATGAATCAGACTTTTTGATTAAGCCTTGGTTACAAAAAACTCTTAATCGTGAGTTAAAGGACGATGAAGTTATTGTTGGAAATCATATAGTTGGAGAAAAAAATTCTAAAGTTAAATTTTTTGAAGAAGAACTTGATATAGTCGGCAAGCTTGAACAAACAGGAATGGGTTTTGACGCAACAGTTTTTGTTAATATGAAAACAGCTAGAAAACTTGCAAAAGCAAGTGAAAGAATACAAAAAAATCCTGCATCTGAGGGAGAAAAAGTTTCTACTATTTTGTTAAAATTAAAGCCAAATTATAGTGCATCAGAAGTTTCAAACAAGATTATGAAAGAATATGCTAAAGATGGAATTTTTGCTATGTTTAGTAAAAAGTTTGTAAATGAAGTTTCTTCAAACTTAAAAGTTATTTCAAGCTATATTTATATCTCAATATCAATAATTTGGATAATGTCAATGATTCTTTTAGCTGTTGTATTCTCTGTTATACTTAATGAAAGAAAGAAAGAGCTTAGCATTTTAAGAGTTTTAGGAGCATCAAAGAAAAAGCTAGCTAGTATTATAATGTATGAATCATTATATATAGGATTTTACGGTTCAGTTCTTGGAATAGTTGTTGGAATGATTACAGTATTTTCATTAATACCAATAATTCAAAAGAATTTGAATTTACCATTTTTAACTCCTTCAATAATGAATTTGCTTTTGGTTTCATTATTTAGTTTATTTGTTGGAACAGTAGTAGGTTGCTTATCTTCAATAAATGCTACTAGAAAAATTAGTAAAACAGATGCTTACTTAACAATGAGGGAGAATGATTAATATGCTAAAGATTGAAAATTTATATAAAACTTATGTTAGAGCAAAAGAATTTAATGCTTTAGATGATGTTAATTTGGAAATAAATGATGGTGAATTTATTACAATTATTGGTAAATCCGGAAGTGGAAAATCAACTCTTTTAAATATAATTTCAGGGATATTAAGTCCAACAAGTGGTAAAGTATTTCTTGACGATAAAGAGATAAGTGCTCTTTCAGATGATGAAAAGTCATTTATAAGAAATGATTCAATAGGATTTGTTCCACAATCAACGGTAACATTATCAACACTTAATGTTTTGGACAATGTTTGTTTACCTTTCTTTTTAAGTAAAAGAGAAGGCGATGTTGTTGGACGTGGAAGATATCTTTTAAAAGAATTGGGAATAGAACATTTAGAAAATTCTTATCCAAGAGAACTATCAGGAGGAGAGCTTAGAAGAGTTACAATCGCAAGAGCTTTGATGAACCACCCAAAAGTAATTCTTGCAGATGAGCCGACTTCCGATTTGGATATTGAAAACACAAAAGAAGTTTTGGGAATTTTAAAGAAGATAAACAAGGACAATAACACTACAATCATACTTGTTACACACGACCTTGCTTGTTTAGAATATTCAGATAAAACATACACAATGTCCTCAGGAAAAATAACAGAAGGAAAAAATATTTAATATAATCTAAAAAACTGATTAATTTTGAATTAATCAGTTTTTTATGCCTTTAAGGTACTCGTAAGAGTCATACTGAGCGTAGCGTAGCGAAGTCAATCTAGCCCTAACTTGTTTGCTTGCAAACATAGTAGGTCTGAGGCAAAGATTGTCCAAATTTTCAATTTGGGAACAATCGACTGTGCAATACTTTACTTAACTTTAGTAATTTTAATTCGTGTTTTGTATTATGAGGTGTTATAAAAAATAATCTAAAATACTTGACATTGTAATGTCTTTATGTTATTATCTTATGAGGAATATGATGTATAGTTATGTTCAAATTTGGTTTTCAAGGAGGTGTTTCCATGAGAGATAAAGTTGTATTAGCATGTACAGAATGTAAAAACAGAAACTACAATACTAAGAAAAACAAGAAAGTTACTACTAACAGAATTGAGTTAAACAAATATTGTAAGTTTTGTAAAAAACACACTCTTCACAGAGAAACAAAATAGTTAGGAAATGGAGGAGAGTAGTATGGCAAAAACTACTGAACAAAAGCAAGCAAAGTCTAGCTTTATGCGTGGAGTTCGTCATGAATTCAAAAAAATTGTTTGGCCTTCTAAAAAAAGTGTTTTTTATTATAGCCTTGCAGTAGTTGCAATATCTATAATCAGCTCAACTATGATTTGGGGATTAGATAATGTATTAAAAAGATTGTTAGGTTTAATTATCCATTAATTATTAAGGAGGGAAGGACTTTAGTCCGCTTTATATGACAACAGAAGAATTAAAGGATATTAAAGAAAAAGAGGCCAGATGGTATGTGGTACATACATATTCTGGACACGAAAACAAAGTGAAGGCTAATATCGAAAAATTAGTTATTAATCGTGGTAATGACATTGATATATTTGAAGTTGTTGTTCCAACGGTTAAGGAAGAAACAGAAACTGGAAAGATTAAAGAAAGACAACTATTTCCGGGATATGTTTTAGTAAAAATGATAATTACAGATATTTCTTGGTATTTAGTTAGAAATACTAGAGGAGTAACTGGATTTGTTGGTTCAGGAAATAAACCTGTGCCATTATCAGAACAAGAAGTTGAGGCTTTAGGAGTTTCAACAAAACCATATAATGATGTGGATATAAACGAAGGAGATTCTATTACAATTATAGATGGAGCATTTAAAGATTTAACTGCTAAGGTAATAGAGGTATCTCCAGAAAATGGTAAATTAAAAGCTTTCGTTTCTTTATTTGGAAGAGATACACTTGCTGAATTAGACTTTAGCGACGTTGTAAAAAATTAAATTTGAAGATAATTTGAAATATTCAAAACAGAGATATACGAGAGTGGGAGGGGTTTAGCACCCGAAAACCACATTAGTTTTTAAGGAGGAACTATAAAATGGCTAAAAAAGTACAAGCATTAGTAAAATTACAAATTCCAGCAGGAAAGGCAACACCTGCTCCACCAGTAGGTACTGCACTTGGACCTCATGGTGTAAATATAATGCAATTTACAAAAGAATTTAACGCAAGAACAGCTGACCAAGTTGGTTTAATTATTCCGGTTGTGTTGACTGTTTACCAAGATAGATCATTTACATTCATCACTAAGACTCCACCAGTACCTGTATTAATTAAGAAAAAATTAGGTATTGAATCAGGTTCAAAAGTACCAAACAGAGATAAAGTTGGTAATTTAACTAAAGAACAAGTTAGAGAAATAGCAGAAGTTAAAATGCCGGACTTAAATGCAGCAAGCATTGAAGCAGCTATCAGTATGGTTAAAGGTACTGCTAGAAGTATGGGAATAACTGTAGAAGAGTAATATTAAGTGGGAGCAAAATAAGCGAACACCACAAGGAGGATATAAATGAAAAAAGGTAAAAAATATTTAGAAAGTTTAAAATTAATAGACAAAACAAATTTATACGATTTAAAAGAAGCATGTGATTTAGCGATTAAAACTTCAACTGCAAAATTTGATGAAACAGTAGAATTACATGTTAAGTTAGGGGTTGACTCAAGACACGCTGACCAACAAGTTAGAGGTACAGTAGTATTACCTCATGGAACTGGTAAAACTTTAAGAGTTTTAGTTTTATGTAAAGAAAACAAAGCTCAAGAAGCTAAAGATGCCGGTGCTGATTATGTTGGTGGAGATGATTACATTCAAAAAATTCAAAATGAAAACTGGTTTGAATTTGACGTAATTGTTGCAACTCCTGATATGATGGGTGTTGTTGGTAGAATTGGTAAAGTTTTAGGACCTAAAGGTTTAATGCCAAACCCTAAATCAGGAACAGTTACATTTGATGTAGCTAATGCTATTAAAGAAATTAAAGCTGGTAAAGTAGAATACAGAGTTGATAAAGCTAATATCGTTCACTGTCCTGTAGGAAAAGTTTCTTTCGGAGCAGAAAAGATTGAAGAAAACTTAAGAACATTAATTTCTGCTATTATTAAAGCTAAACCAGCCGCAGCAAAAGGAAAATATTTAAGATCAGTTTCTATTGCTACAACAATGGGACCTGGAATTAAATTAGCTTCTACAAGATTAGGAGAATAATTATATTAAGACACCTTAGGGTGTCTTTTTTTATGTGAAAATTTTAGATGATGATTTTAGTATGAAAACATTATTAAAAAATGTATTTTAAATTTATCAAAAAGTTTTTTGAAAAATATTCTTTTTATATATGGACTTTTCTATATTTTTTTGATATAATCTAAATTAAAGAATTAAAAAATAAAGGAGAAAAATATGTTAAAGGAAAAGGTTGTAGTTAATTCAGAGATTGGACTTAATGCTAGAGTAGCTTCTATGTTTTTACGAAATTCAGTAAAATTCAATTCAGATATTATTTTAATAAAAGATAATAATAGATATAATGGAAAAAGTATTTTAAGTATTTTATCCATGCAAGTAGGAAATGGGGAAGAGATAGAAATAGAAATAACGGGAGATGACGAGAAACAAGCAATAGTTTGTTTAACAGCTTTCTTTAAACAAGACTTGAGAGAGTATTATACTATTTAATCTGCATATAAATTAAATATAGTAAAAAAATTTCTGCTAAGATAACTTAAATTATTTTAAATTTATATCATAAAAAAATCCCTAAAAAGGGATTTTTAGATTGCAGACAAAACTAATGCTTTGTCTGCAATCTAATACTGGTTAACCCAGTATTTTTTTTGCCCATATTTTGTGTCTTACTACTATTAAAGATAGATATAGTATTGTATTTTAAATGAATATATTTTAAAAATAATTTAGATTTTTTATATAAAAATTTTTTATTAATAATATAAAAAATTAGTAAAAAATATTTTTTTGTTTTGATAAAAATTTAAGTTTTTGTATTGTCTATTAAACTAAATTAAATTTAATTGTTATTAAAATTATCAAAATAGCCATTTAGATAAAATATTTCTTTTGAAAAAACGTCAAAATTTTTAATACTTCATAACCTAAATGCTTGAAAAATCTTATAAATTTTGCTATACTTTAAGTGAGAGAAAGTCTGATTACTGACTATATTTCACAAAGAATAACCGTATATTAGTTATATACTAGAATGAGTACATATTTATATTTTTAGACTTTACAATTTAATACTTAATGTTTAAAAAAACATATACTATTTATTTTTTATATTCTTTATATGGTTTTTCTAAACTTTTTAAAAGGAGGCAAATTATGGCTTTTGTTTTTAATGTTGAAGAAAATCAAGACAAGATAAATGAACTTTGTGAATTTATCGATAAGAAAAAAGACATTCCCGGAGCGTTGATGCCGGTTTTACAGGAAGCTCAAAGTATTTTTGGTTATCTTCCAGAAGAAATTATGGATTTGATAGCAAAGAGAATGAAGATATTTCCTGCTAAAGTTTTTGGAGTGGCGACTTTTTATTCACAATTTTCATTCATTCCAAAAGGTAAGTACCAAGTTTCTGTTTGTATGGGAACTGCTTGCTATGTAAAAGGTGCTCAAGAAATTTTAGACGAGTTCTGCGATAGAATAGGGGTAGCTGTTGGTGGAACAAGTGAAGATTTAAAATTCTCTGTTGCTCAAACTCGTTGTATCGGGGAATGTAACTTAGCTCCTGTAGTTACAATAAATGAAGATGTTTATGCTTATATTAAAAAGGCAGACATTAGAAGAATAATGAGAAAGTATAAATAGGGGTGATTTTATGATAAAGACTGAAGTTGATATGAAATTATTAGATACTATCAAAGAAGAAAACTATCCTCTATTGATTGAAAGGTTAAAACAAGAACCTGATAAGTACATAATTGACGAAAATGGTATTCGTCTAAAAGGGGAGTTTTTTGAAAAACAAACTAGAATTGCTTTAAAGAATTTTGGTATTGTTGACGAACATAGTGTAAAAGAATATGTTGCTTTAGGTGGTTACTATGCTTTAGCTAAAGTTATTAGTAGTTGTACTCCTGAAGATGTAGTTAATGAAATGAAAAATTCAGGTCTTAGAGGACGTGGTGGTGCAGGTTTCCCTACTGGTAGAAAGTGGGAAGGTGCTATGCAACAACCTGCAGGACAAAAATATGTTGTATGTAATGCCGATGAAGGTGACCCTGGTGCGTTCATGGATAGGTCTATCCTTGAAGGCGACCCACATTCAGTATTGGAAGGAATGGCAATCTGTGGTTATGCAATAGGGGCTGATAGAGGTTTTATTTACGTTAGAGCTGAATATCCTAAGGCTGTTGTAAACTTAAGAGAGGCTATTAAAAAAGCTGAAGATGCAAATCTTCTTGGCGATAATATTATGGGAACAGATTTTAGTTTCCATGTTGAATTAAGACTTGGTGCTGGAGCGTTTGTTTGTGGTGAAGGTACTGCTCTTATTGAATCTATTGAAGGTAAACGTGGTATGCCTAGAACTAAGGTTTACAGAACAACTGTTAAAGGTTTATTCCAAAAACCAACAGTTTTAAATAATGTTGAAACTTTTGCAAATGTTCCACAAATTTTGGATAAGGGTTCTGAATGGTATAAATCAATCGGAACAGAAGATAGTTCAGGAACTAAGGTATTTGCTCTTGTAGGTAAGGTTGCAAATGCAGGTCTTGTTGAAGTTCCTATGGGTACTACTATTAATGAAATTGTATATGGTATCGGTGGTGGTACCGGTAATGATAAAAAAGTAAAAGCTGTACAAACTGGTGGACCATCAGGTGGTTGTATTCCAACTGATTACTTTGATACTCCGGTAGATTTCGGTTCTCTTGCGAAAATCGGTTCTATTATGGGTTCAGGTGGTATGGTTGTTATGGACGAAACTGACTGTATGGTTGACATCGCTAGATTTTTCTTGGACTTTACTGTTGAAGAATCTTGTGGTAAATGTGTTCCTTGTAGAGAAGGTACAAAGAGAATGTTAGAATTATTGGAAAAAATAACTTCCGGTAAGGGTGAGGATGGAGATATTGAAAGACTTGAAGACCTTTCAGAAACTATTACTGTTGCATCTCTTTGTGGTCTTGGACAAACTGCTGCAAATCCAGTAGTAAGTACACTTCATTATTTTAGAAATGAGTATGAGGCTCATATTTATGATAAGAAATGTCCTGCTGGAGTTTGTCAATCACTTCTTGAGTTCTTTATTACAGACAAATGTGTTGGCTGTACTAAATGTGCTAAAGCTTGTCCAGTTGACTGTATTACTGGTGTTCAAAAGGAATTACATGTTATTGAACCTTCTAAATGTGTTAAATGTGGCTCTTGTGAAGATGCCTGTCCAGTTAATGCTATAATCAGAAGATAGGTTCAGGAGGTATATTATGGCTAATATGATTAATTTAACTATAAATGGCAAAAATGTTAGTGTTGAAAAAGGAACTACTATCATTGAGGCTGCTAAAAAAGTTGGAGTTGATATTCCTAACTTGTGTTATGAAAAAAGCCTTACTGCCTTTGCTGGTTGTAGAATGTGTGTTGTTGAAATTGAAGGAAGCAGAAAGCTAGAAACTGCTTGTTCTACACTTGCTAAAGAAGGTATGGTTGTTAATACTGAAAGTGAAAAATTAACAAAAATAAGAAGAAATATTTTAGATTTACTATTCTCTAACCACCCAAGTGATTGTTTAACTTGTGATATGGTTGGTAATTGTAAATTACAAGAATATTGTTATAGATATGGAATGAAAAAAGGTACTTGGATTGGTGAAGTTCAAAATCATGAAATTGATGCTAACAATCCTGTTATGATTAGAAATCAAAACAAATGTATCCTTTGTGGTAAATGTGTTAGAGTTTGTCAAGACGTTCAAGTTACAGGTGCTATTGACTTTGTAGATAGAGGTTTTGTTGCTCATATAGGAACACATAAAAATTTAGATTTAAATACAGAAAACTGTAGATTCTGTGGACAATGTATCAGCGTTTGTCCAACAGGTGCTTTACTTAATAAGCAATTAATGGGAACTAGACCATGGGAAATTAAAAAAGTTAGAACAACTTGTCCTTTCTGTGGTACTGGTTGTAACTTTGATTTAAATGTTAATACTAGAACTGGAAAAGTTATTGGTGTTACTCCAAATGAAGATTCTCCTATAAATGGAACACAACTTTGTGTTAAAGGAAGATTTCATGTTGACTTAATTAATAGTAAAGATAGACTTACTGACCCATTGATTAAAAGAAATGGTGTTTTTGAAAAAGCAACTTGGGATGAAGCACTTAGTTTAATTGTTGATAAGTTTAATGAAATAAAACAAAATTATGGTCCGGATGCTATTGCTGGATTATCTTCTGCTAGAACTTGTAATGAAGATAACTATACATTCCAAAAGATGATGCGTGTGGCTGTTGGAACAAACAATGTTGACCACTGTGCGAGAACCTGACATGCTCCTACAGTTGCAGGTCTTGCAACAACACTTGGAGAAGGAGCAATGACAAACACCGTTAATGAAGTTTTTGATACAGATTTAATGTTTGTTATTGGGTCAAACTCAACAGAAGCCCACCCTATAATTGGAAATAAAATGCAACAATCTCACAGAAAAGGAACTAAACTTATAGTTGTTGATCCTAGAAAAACTGAGATTGCAAGAGAAGCAGACTTACACCTTTCTTTAAAATCAGGTACAGATGCTGCCTTAATAAATGGAATGTTACATATCATCATAAAAGAAGAACTTTATGATAAAGAATATGTAAAAGAAAGAGTTGAAGGCTTTGAAAATGTTAAAGAAATTGTAGAAAAGTACACTCCTGAACTTGTAAGTAAAATTACAACTCTTCCAGTTGAACAAATCTATAAAGCTGCAAGGATGTTCGCAGGAGTAAATGTTGCTGCAATTTACTATACACTTGGAATAACAGAACATACAACAGGTACTTCTAATGTAATGAATCTTTCAAACCTTGGACTTGTTTGTGGATATATCGGTAAAAAAGGTGGCGGTATAAACCCAATGCGTGGTCAAAACAATGTACAAGGAGCATGTGATGTGGCAGCTCTTCCAAATTATTATCCTGGATATAGAAAAGTTGTTGAAGAAAAAGATGCTTTATTATTTGAAGAACTTTGGGGAACTAAATTAAATAGAAAATTGGGTCTTAGAATTCCGGAAATGTTAGATGAAGCTGTTGAAGGAAAACTTAAAGCGATGTATGTAATGGGAGAAGATCCAATACTTTCAGACCCTGATGCAAACCATGTTAAACATGCTATGGGTAATTTGGACTTTTTAGTAGTTCAAGATATTAACTTAACTGAAACTGCAAAAATTGCAGATGTTGTATTACCGGCTACTTGTTATGCAGAAAAAGATGGAACATTTACAGCTTCTGAAAGAAGATTACAAAGAGTTAGAAAAGCTGTTGATGCTCCGGGACAAGCTCGTGTTGACTGGGAAATATTAGCTGATATAGCAAGAAGACTTGGAGCTAAGGGATTTGATTTTAAAACATCAGAAGATGTATTTAATGATATAAGAAAAGCAATGCCTACATATAGAGGTATAACTTATGATAGAATAGATAAAGAAAATGGTATTCAATGGCCATGCTATGATGAAAATGATCCAGGAACACCATATTTACACAAAGGTAAATTTGTGAGAGGTCCTAAAGCTCTTATGGTACCAGTTGAATATGAAGGACCAAAAGAACTTGAAAATGAAGAATATCCTATCATTCTTACAACAGGTAGAGCATTATATCATTACAATGTAATGACTAGATATTCAAATGCATTAGATGCTATTCAACCTTATGAATTGATTGAAATTTCAAAAGAAGATGCTGAAAAACATGATATAGAAAATGGAGATTTTGTTAGAGTAACTTCAAGAAGAGGAAGCGTTGTTGGTAGAGCTAAAATTACAGACAGAGTAAAAGAAGGACTTATGTATATGACTTTCCACTTCTCTGAAACACCGGTTAACCAACTAACAAGTTCACACTATGATCCAATCGCAAAAACAGCAGAATATAAAGTAACTGCTGTTAATATCAAGAAAGTAAATAAACTTGATAAAGGATTGAAAAGTGAAAAATTCATTGACTTAAATGAATTGGTTGAAGAAATAGTTTAATTGAAAAGTATTAAAAGTTGAAGACTTGTTCTTCAACTTTTTTTATGTTTAAATCTGTTTTTTGTTGAAACTTGTGTAGATTTGATATATACTTATAGTAATATATTTATTTTTATTTAAGGAGAAAATTATGAATAAGATTTTATTAGTTGAAGATGAAGATAATATTAGATTATTTACAAAAATAAATCTTGAAAGAGAAGGTTTTGAAGTTTTAGAGGCTGAAAGTGGAGAAAAAGGTGTAGAACTTGCTTTAAAATACAATCCACAAGTTGTTATTTTGGATATAATGTTACCAGGAATAGACGGTTTTGAAGTTTGTAAAATTTTAAGAGAAAAACTTCCTAAGATTGGTATAATAATGCTTACTGCAAAAACTCAAGATGTTGATAGAATTAATGGATTAGAAAATGGTACCGACGATTATTTAAGCAAACCATTTAATCCGGTTGAGCTTATTTTAAGAATTAAATCTTTGATAAGACGTATAGATTCAATCCAAAATAATAGTGATTTAATTAATATTTATCCTTTTAAATTGGATTTGTATTCTAAAACTTTTTATAAAGAAGGTAAAGAAATAGAACTTACACCAACAGAACTTGCAATGGTTACTATTTTTGTTTCTAATCCGGGAAGAGCATTTTCAAGAAATGAACTTTTGAATATGACTTGGGGTGAAGATTTCGAAGGGGATATTAAAATAGTAGATGTTAATATAAGACGTCTTAGAGCTAAGATTGAAGATAATTCAAGTAAACCAAAGTATATTGAAACTGTTTGGGGGACGGGTTATAGATGGAATTCAAACTAAGATATGGTAAATTAGTTGAAAAATTTAGTAATCTTAAGGAACTTTTTTTGAAGAAATCTTTAAGAATTAGAATAATGACTCAATTTTTCTGGATTATTGCTTTAATTGTAATATTTTTTGAAATTTTTTTAGTCTTTACAATAAAAAATTATTATTATTCCGGAGTTACAGGAATCATTCAAAGTCAGGCAAAATATAGTGCGAAGTTATATGAAATTCATTTGGCTAATTCCAGTCTGTCTGAGTTGGTTTTAGATGATTCTGAAGAGTTTTATAGTGAAGTAAATGCAGAAGTTCAGATTTTGAATAACTCAGGGAAAGTACTATTGGATACTGTTAATGGCAATGAGATAGGAAAAGTTTTAACAAGTGGCGATGTTGATTCTGCTAAAAATGGAAGTAATGGTTCTAGTATTTATAAAAATTTAATTTCTAAAAATAATGAATTAGCTGTATCTATTCCACTTAATAATGGTAGTGAACAGATTGGTATTGCAAGATTTATAATATCAATGGAAAATATAGATAATATGATTACTCAAAGATATCTGGTATTTTTCTTGTTTGGATTTTTTGTTTTAGTTATCGCTATAAGTATAAGTGTTTTTATGAGCGGTAAAATAGTTTATCCTATTCAAAAACTTACTAATGTAGCTTTGAATTTGGCTGACGGTAGGCTACACGAAAAAGCCGATGAAGTTGGGGATTATGAGATTTCTCAACTTGGAAGTACAATGAATTTAATGAGTGAAAACTTGATTAAAAAAGAACAACTTAAAAAGGACTTTATTTCAAGTATTTCCCATGAGCTTAGAACTCCTCTAACTGTAATAAAAGGTTGGGCTTTTACTTTACAATCTGAGGCTAAAGGGAATAAACTTTTAGAGGATGGGTTGATTATCATAGAAAAAGAAAGTGATAGACTTGGTAATATGGTTACTGAGCTTTTGGACTTCTCAGAACTTAGTAGCGGAAGACTCATAATGAATAAGGAATTGTTAGACCTTAATGAACTTGGTTTATTTATAAATAAACAATTAATGCCAAAATCTAGTGCTAAAAATATAGATATGATTTTAAATTATGATGAGTCTAATAGTGTAATGGTTATGGCTGATAGGGATAGAATTAAGCAAGTCCTTATAAATATTTTAGATAATGCTTTGAAATTTACTGATGAGGGTGGAGTTGTTTTAACTGATATAAAGATTGAAGGTGAAAAGGCTGTTGTTGAAGTTATAGACAATGGTTGTGGTATCTCGGAAGAAGAAATTTCTTTAGTAACAGGAAAATTTTATAAAGGGTCAAACAGCAATTCGCATACAGGTCTTGGCTTATCTATTTGTGAAGAAATCGTTAAAGCTCATAATGGTAATTTGATTATAAGAAGTGTTTTAGAAAAGGGAACAGTAGTTAGGGTTGAGTTACCACTTGAAAAAGGAGATATTCAAAATGAAACATAAAAAATTAATACTTAGCAGTATAGGAATAAGCTTATTGGGATTAATTGTTTTACTGTTTTTCGTTTTAAGAGCTAATTTTTTTAAATATACAGATATAAACTCTATGATTTTAGAGCCAAAGTCTGATTCACTTTTGATATCCGGTACTTGGAAGTTGGAGTCGGTTACCACTATAAGCGACGGAAGTGAATCTACAAGTGAAGATGATAAATTGTATGTTAGCAAAAATTTTGTTTCTTTTGAAAAAATTTCTACAAATAATCCTAAGTTTAAATTTAGAAGATTGAATTTTAAAAATTATTTATTGTATAACGGGGTTATTACTGATAAAATTAAAATTGATTCAGACGAAGTTACCGTTGTTTCTATAAGAGATGAAAAAAACTTTTATAAAGAATTTATTGTTATAGATGAAAATAAAATTTCTACAATTTACAATAAGAAATATTATGTTTTTGAAAGAGTTTCTTTTGATGTTGAAGAAAATTTGATTGGAGATTCCAGTATGGAAGATGTTTCTAAGAAAAAAGATATATCTTTTTTGATAGGTCTTAAAAGTGTAGGAACGGGTAATGTCGATTATGAAACTTTGTTAATTAGAAAAAATGGAGAAAAAAAGATAACTATAAACAAGGTATCAGGGCTATTTATAAATAATAAAAATAAATTTTTTATTGCTAATTCGGTTGGAGATAAAATTTATATTTCTGATGATTATGTAAATAGTTCTGAAAAAAAGATATTGGATATAAAAAATGCTACTATAAATTTTTTAAGTGAAAATTATATAAGTGTTGAATCTTTCAATACAGATATGAGCAAAAAAAATTATTCTATATATAATATCAATAACTTGTCTGATGAAAATAAAATTTCAATAAAAGACATTGCTGGAGATAGAGGAGAACAGGCATATTTTAATAAGATAAGAAAGCTTGGGTATTCAAGTGAAAATATAACTTCTTTTGATATGCGAAATTTTGGAGTTAAGAGAAATAATTTTAGCTGGGTTTTTAAAGGTATTTTAAATAATTATTCACATAATAATTTTATCTCTAGTGAGATTAATTTAGATTTAATACCTAAAGTTAATATTTTTTTGAATAAATCGAGTAAAATTTCAAAAATAAAAGTAAAAGAAAAGACTCAAAATGTTTTAGATTATTTTATTTCTCCTGATGAAAGTATGATAGTAATTTTGACTGCAGATGATATATCCGTATATGAGATAAAAAATCAGAAAATCGAAACTTTGCCAATTTCTACAATTAGCTTAAATAGTAGAAGAGAAGTTGTTAATTTTCAATGGGAAAGTGCGATTAGTAGTGAATTAACTTATAATGAATTTTTAAAAATTAAACAATTAGAATTGAAAAAAACTATATAAAAAATCTCTATGAATAATATAGAGATTTTTTTGTTATAATATTTTGTTCTTAAATTGAATTTATGTCTAGTCCTTTTTTTAATTCATTTATTTCTTCCACCATAAAGTCTTTAAATATTTTATTTACATTTGAAAATTGTAAATTCTTATTGTAAACAAAATAGAATTTTCTATTTAAATAAATATTTTTTATATTTAAAATTTTAACCTTATCTTTGAAAGGAGAAATATTTAACATTCTTTGAGAAACGAATCCACTTCCAACGCCTTTTGTTACAAGTTCTAAAATTGTGTTTGTATCGTGAATTATGGCAACACTATTTGAAATTACATTTAATGCATTATTTCTCTTCAACTCATCTTCTACTATTTGTCTAGTACCTGAACCTATTTCTCTTAAAATAATTTTATCATTCTTTAAATCGTCAATACTTATTACTGAATAATTTTTTAAATCAGGATATGCGTCTTTATTAACAACATACACTATGTGGTCATCCATAATTTGAGTGTAAATCAATTTAGGGTTAGATATTTTCAATCCAACTATACCGAAGTCTGTTTCTCCAACTAAAATGCTGTCTATTACAGTTCTAGAATCATCATTACTTATATTAAACGAAATATCAGGAAATGAATTTGAAAATTTTTCAATTAAATCCGGTAATATAATCTTTCTTGGAACAGAAGACACACAGATATTTAAAGTTCCCTTTAGGTTTTGTGAATATATATCTAAATCTCTTATAATTTCGTCATAAGAAGATAATATATTAAGAGCATGTTTATATACTATACTTCCTGCTTGAGTTAGAGTAACACTTCTTCTAGTTCTAACAAAAAGAGAAGTATTAAGTTCTGATTCAAGTGCTTGTATATGATTTGTTACAGACGGTTGAGTTATGTATAAAACATCGGCTGTTTTAGTAAAAGATTTTGTTTTAACTATTGTAATAAAAGTTTCTAACTGTTTAAAATCCATAATATCCTCCATAAAATACATATTAAATTTATAATATATATATTTTTATTTATTATAACATTTTTTTAACAAAAAGTAAATATTAATAAAATATAATGAATTTATTGAGAATGTTTTTGATAAAATGTTGAAGTTTCAATCTTTGTATATTAAAGATAAATTTTATTTAAAAATTTACAGAAAACGTGTTGACTTAAGAAATAAAATATGTTAATATATCTTTGTTAGGGGGTATGTAAAATGTTTTCAAATGAGAATATAAAGAAAGTTGATCCAAGTATTGCTGAAATATTGGATAAAGAGTATGAAAGACAAAATAGTCATATTGAATTAATAGCATCTGAAAATTGGGTAAATGATGCGATTTTAGAGGCAGCTGGAAGTATATTAACTAATAAATATGCTGAAGGTTATCCTGGAAAAAGATATTACGGTGGTTGTGAAGTAGTAGATGAAGCAGAAAGATTAGCTATTGAAAGAGTTAAAGAACTTTATGGTTGTGAATATGCAAACGTTCAACCTCATTCAGGTTCTCAAGCTAACTTTGCAGCATTTTTTGCTATTTTAAATCCTGGTGATACTTACATGGGTATGAATTTAAACCATGGTGGACATTTAACACATGGAAATCCTATTAACTATTCAGGAAAGATATATAATCCGGTTCCTTATGAAGTTGATGAAAATGGATATATAGATTATGATGAAGTTTTAAGAATTGCAAAAGAATGCAAACCTAAATTAATTTTAGCTGGAGCATCTGCTTATGCAAGAAAAATAGATTTTAAAAAGTTTAGAGAAATTTGTGATGAAGTAGGAGCAGTATTAATGGTAGATATGGCTCATATAGCAGGACTTGTTGCTGCAGGATTACATGAATCACCAATCCCTTATGCTGACGTAGTTACTTCTACAACACATAAGACATTAAGAGGACCAAGAGGTGGACTTATTCTTTCAAGTGCTGCTGCAAACGAAAAATTCAATTTCAATAGAGCGGTATTTCCAGGCTCACAAGGTGGACCATTACTACACATTATAGCTGCTAAAGCGATTGCTTTTAAACAAGCATTAGAACCTGAATTTAAAGAATATCAAAAACAAGTTTTGAAAAATGCTCAAGCATTAGCAAAAGGTTTAATGGATAGAGGAATTAAACTTGTATCAAACGGAACCGACAATCATTTAATGTTAGTTGATTTAAGAGATTATGATATGAGTGGTAAAGAATTAGAAAAAGCATTAGACTCTGTTCATATTACTTGCAATAAGAATACAATTCCAAATGATCCTAGATCACCATTTGTTACAAGCGGTATAAGACTTGGAACTCCTGCTATAACTACAAGAGGCTTAAAAGAGGCTGAAATGGATTTAATAGCAGAAGCAATCGCTGGAGTTGTTAAAAACGGAGAAGAAGGAAAAACAAGGGCATTAGAAATAGTTAATGAATTGACTAAGAGATTCCCTCTAAAATAGTATCCTTAATATAAAAAAATAAAACGTCTTAATAGGCGTTTTATTTTTTTAAAAAATTATATTAAATTTTTATGGAATGAGTGAAATTATTTTATTTATTATTAAATCATCAAAGTTAATATTTCCTTTTTCTGATTCTAATATTTCTTTTGAAAGAGTAACTTCATCTGTTATAATACCATCTACACCATTTGAGTATGCATTTATAATATCATCATTTGTATTTGTTGTCCAAATATATACTCTCTTTCCGTTTTTTTGTATTTTTCTAATAAGCTCATTTGTTACTATTTCTTTTTCTATACAGAAAAAATCTATAAATTTTAAATTATAAAATTTTCCATAACTAAAAGCTAATATTAGTCCTGTTGAAATTGAAGGTTCTAAATCTTTAACTTCTCTTAGAGCCTTAGGAGATAGGGAAGAAACAATAACATCATAAGGCTTGTCTTTTATCAACTTTACAACCTCTTGTGCCAATTTTTTATCATTATTCCTAAAAGGCTTTAATTCTATATTTAATTTGATTTTTCCGGAAGTTTTTTCAAGAACTGTTTTTAAATCTACAAAATTATATTCTTTAGAATTTCTTTTATCTATCAATTTATACTTTTTTAATTCCTCAAAAGTTAAATTTTCAATTATTTCTTTTTTACCTGTTAATCTTTTTAAATTGTGGTCATGAGATAAAACTACAACATTGTCTTTAGTGAGTACGACGTCAATTTCAGCAAATTCTGCTCCTAGTTTTATAGCCTCATTTAAAGACTCTAATGTATTTTCTAAAGAGTTTTTTGTGCTACCTCTATGAGCTATAATATCCGGTTTTAAATTTCTAAAAGCGTGATAAAATTTTATTTCTTCGCTTGAATTTCTATATTTACTAAAAATTCCTGCAAAAACTAAAAACAGCATAACTAAAGACATTTTTAATCTCATTTTATTTGTAGGATAAATACTTTCTGAAATTTCCGCATCTAACGATGTTCTAAAATAAAATTTAGAAATTCCTGAAAAAGTTATATAATTTGATAATACATTTGTAAATATTTTTAATAGTGTTGCAATGCACATATATGTGATTATTCCCATATTGCTTAGCGTCTTGTTACTTGTTTGCATATAGAATATGGATATTATAGAAATTAAGCTAAGTATTTTAAAAAATTGAACAATTAAATTCTTAATAGCCACGATAATTAAAGTTTTTATACTTTTTAGTTTGTTTTTTCTAAGTCTTTTAAAACTTATTTTAGCACTTTCGATAAAATTTTTATTTTCTAAGAAAAATATATGATAAATAAAAAGCAAAAATATTGAAAGCACAATAGCTATAAAAGTTATGAGAGCAAATAAAATTATCCCTGCATGAGTACTTAAAATGTGCTCTGTAATAAATGTTGGTATTTTAATTCCTTTGTGAATTGATGTTGAAATAGGAATATTTATAGTTACCATAATCAAAATTAAATAATTTTGAACTTTTTTTAATTTGGATTTTATTTGCTTGTATGAATTGTTAAAAATTTCTAAAATAGAAACTTTATTTCCAATCCTTATTTGATTTGCAGTAAATACAAAACTACTCACTTCAAAGAGCTTTATGATTGCAAACGAAAAAGTTACTATCAAAATAATCCCAATCTTAGTTGGCGACTTTACAAAAAGGCTAGGACTTTCTATCGAAAAAAATCCGAATTTAGTTAATCTAAGAACAAAATTAAAAAATTCTTTTGAAAAAGGCAATAAAATAACAATAAAAGCTAGTTGATATAATAAATCAAAAATCAATAAATTTTGAAAACTTCTATTTTTTAATAATTTAAACATGATAACTCCTTCTTTGAGTTTTTTTATATGAATAATAATAGCACAAATCAAAGAAAATATAAAGAATTATTTATGTAAACATTGCTTAATTGTATATGCTTAAAATATATTTAATAAAAATTTACGGAAAAATACTTTATATTTTAATAATTTTTTAGTAAAATTTTTTTAAAAATTGTATTGACAAAAATAGATTTTATTGTTATTATTTAGGTGTAAGTTAAATTGTGATGACTTAAATGAAATAAAATCTATAAGAGAAAGAGTATCTAGGGTTCCGAATTTATTTGCTGGTCCGAGCGATACGAGTACTTTTTAAAGTATTACACCTAAGGGAGAAAAGCCCAGGAGGTAGGTTTCGCTTGAAGCCTACTTGCTGGGCTTATTTATTTCTTATGTTAAATTTAGGAGGTATTTTATGGAAAAAATTTATACTGGAAAGACAAAAGATATTTATAAGAGCGAAGATGGAAATTATGTTTTAAAGTTTAAGGACGATGTTACCGGAGAAAATGGAGTTTTTGACCCGGGTGCTAATACTGTTGGTCTATCTATAGAAGGGGTAGGTCATGAGGGTTTAAAAATTACTAAGTATTTCTTCGAGATTTTAAAAGAAAAAGGAATTAGAACTCACTATATAGATTGTGATTTGAATGAGAATACTATGACTGTTAAGCCTTGTAAGGTTTTTGGTAAAGGCTTAGAAGTTATATGCAGATTTAAGGCTGTTGGTAGTTTTATCCGAAGATATGGTTTATATGCAAATATGAATGATGATTTAGATACTTACGTTGAAGTTACATTAAAAGATGATGAAAGATGCGACCCTTTAATTACTAAGGACGCACTTGTAATGTTAAATATATTGACTGAAAAAGAATATGAAGATTTAGTAGCACTTACTAAGGAAATTTGTACTATTATTAGAGATGTTTTAAAAGAAAAGGGACTTACTCTGTACGATATTAAATTGGAGTTTGGTAAAACTTGTGGAGAAGTTGTATTGATTGATGAAATATCTGGTGGCAATATGAGAGTTTATAACGGAGATGAAATTGTTGCACCAACTGATTTATATTCTTTTTTGCTTAAATAATTTTAGCCGGGAAGAATATCCCGGCTTTTTGTTTTATACTAAACACTAATTAAAATTGCTAAAATTAAGTAAAGTACGATGCGTGAAGATGTTCACAGTCGATTGTTCCCAAATCAAAGATTTGGACAATCTTTGCATCAGACTTACTATATTTGCAAGCAAACGAGTTAGGGCTAGATTGACTTCGTGCTACACACTTCGCTCAAGATGACGTTTTGGTTGTTTTTTATGAAAGTTTAGTCAGTAATTAGTTTTATTTTATTTGATTTTTGGAGGTAATTATGAAAGTAGCTGTTATTATGGGTAGCATTTCTGATAAAGATATTGCTAAAAAGACTTGTGATGTTTTAAAAGAATTTGGAATAGAATATGAGGCAAAAGTTATTTCTGCTCATCGTTCTTTAGATTTTGCAGTAGATTTTGTAAATAGTATGGAAGAAAAAAATATAGAATTAATAATTGCATTTGCAGGTAAGGCTGCTCATTTAGCAGGGGTATTAGCCGGTATTTCAACTACACCTGTTATCGGTGTTCCTGTAAAGGCATCAACTCTTGACGGACTTGACGCTTTACTTTCAACTGTTCAAATGCCAAAGGGGGTTCCTGTTGCTACAGTTGCAATAGACGGGGCAGAAAATGCCGGAATTTTAGCAGCACAAATTCTTTCATTAAAGTATGATGAATTAAAGATAAAACTTAAAGAGTATAAAGTAAAAATGAAAGAACAAGTTAAACAAATGGATAATGAACTTAGTTTATAAATGGAGGATATTTTAATGGCATTAACTTATGAATCAGCAGGAGTAAATAAACACGAAGGGTATAATGAGGTAAATTTAATCAAAAAATTTATTAAAAATACTTATACAGATGGAGTGCTTTCAGATTTAGGAGGATTTTCCGGACTTTTTGAGTTGGGAAAAGATTTGAAAAATCCTGTTTTAGTTTCCGGAACTGACGGAGTTGGAACTAAGGTAAAATTAGCGCAAATGATGGACGTTCATAATACTGTTGGTATAGATTGTGTTGCAATGTGTGTTAATGACATTTTATGTCAAGGTGCTAAGCCTCTATTTTTCCTAGATTATATTGCAACAGGAAAACTTGTTGCTGAAAAAATGGCAAGTATTGTTGAAGGTGTTGCAGAGGGTTGTATTCAAGCGGGTAGTGCTTTGATTGGTGGAGAAACTGCCGAAATGCCTGGAATATATAAAGAAGAAGATTATGATATTGCAGGTTTCTGTGTTGGTGTTGTTGAAAAGGATAAAATAATTGACGGAAAGAAAAATGTAAAAAAAGGTAATGTTATTTTAGCTTTACCATCTTCCGGAGTCCATAGTAATGGTTTTTCTTTGGTTAGAAAAATAATTTTTGACCACAAAAACTTTTCATTAGATGATGTTATTGAAACTGGAAAAACTTTAGGAGAAGAGCTTTTAACTCCTACAAGAATTTATGCAAAGCAAGTAGTAGCTTTGTTAGAAAAATTTAATGTAAATGGACTTTGCCATATAACAGGTGGAGGTCTTTATGAAAATGTACCAAGAGTTTTAGGCGATGATGTTGATGCTAAAATTTTTGAAAAAAATATTCCAACAAAAGAAATTTTTTCACTTCTTCAAAAATGGGGAGAAATTTCAAAAGAAGAAATGTATGGAACTTTTAATATGGGAATAGGAATGTTGCTTTTTGTTGAAAAAGATGATGTAAACGGAATAAAAGAATTATTCAAAGAAATGAATGAAGAGATTTATGAAGTTGGAAAAGTTGTTGAAGGAAGTTCCAAAGTAATTTTATGCTAGTGAATTTTGGAGGAATTATGGATAAGAGGATTTTTGTTAAAAAAAGAGCCGGATACAATAAAGAGGCTTTAGATTTAAAAGATAGTTTAAATTTAGAATATAATTTAGGAATAAATGATTTAGAAGTTTATATAATATATGATATTTACAATATCAATGAAAAAACTTATGAATTAGCTAAAAATTCTGTTTTTTCAGAAGTTATGATTGATGAAGTTGTTGAAGATATTAAATTAGAGGATGGAAAATATTTTGCTTATGAAACATTACCTGCTCAATATGACCAAAGAGCGGATAGTGCTGTTCAATGTGTATCTCTTTTAGACAATTCTTCAAAGATAACTGTAAGAAGTGGAAAACTTGTTATTTTTGATAAAGTTTTAAGTGAAAATGAACTTGAAAATGTAAAAAAATATTTAGTAAATCCTATTGAATCAAGAGTTAAGGATATGAGTGTTTTAAGTTTTTCAATGAATTCTGAAATGAAAGAAATGAAAGACTTAACAGGATTTTCTAACTTTTCAAAGGAAGAATTGATTTCTTTGAAAAAAGAAATGTCTTTAGCTATGGATATTGAAGATTTGATTTTTATTCAAAATTATTTTAAAGAAGAGGGAAGAACTCCTACTGAAACAGAAATTTATGTTTTAGATTGTTATTGGAGCGACCATTGTAGGCATACAACTTTTGAAACTATATTAGATGAAGTTAAGATTGAATCTGAACTTTTCCAAAAAGAAATGCAAGATGCTTTCGATATTTATTTAAATATCAGAAAAGAATTGAATATTACAAAGCCAATAACTTTAATGGATATGGCAAGTGTAATCGGAAAATATCATAGAAGAATATTGAATGACCAAAATATTGAAGTTAGTGAAGAAATAAATGCTTGCTCATTTTTTACAGATATAGAAAATAATGGAAAAACTGAAAAATGGTTAATTCAATTCAAAAACGAAACACATAATCACCCAACAGAAATTGAACCTTTTGGCGGTGCAAGTACTTGTGTTGGGGGTGCTATTCGTGACCCATTGTCCGGAAGAAGTTATGTATATCAAGCGATGAGAGTAAGCGGTTGCGGAAATATTTTACAAAGTAGGGAAGAAACTTTAGAGCATAAGTTACCACAAGTTGATATTTCAACAAAGGCTACAAGTGGTTATTCATCTTATGGTAATCAAATCGGACTTGCAACAACTTATGTAAAAGAACTTTATGATGATTCTTATGTTGCTAAACATATGGAAGTAGGTGCTGTTGTAGGTGCTGTTAAGTATGGAGATTTTAAAAGAGAAACACCTGTTAAAGATGATATTGTAATGTTAATCGGTGGAAGAACTGGTAGAGATGGTATTCAAGGTGCAAGTGGTTCAAGTTTAGTTCATACAAATGATTCGCTAGAAACTGCATCAAGTCAAGTTCAAAAGGGAAATGCCATTGAAGAGAGAAAAATTCAAAGATTATTTAGAAAGCCTGAAGTCACAAAGTTAATTAAAAAATGTAATGACTTTGGTGCCGGTGGAGTTTGTGTTGCTATTGGAGAATTATCTGAAGGAATAGAAATTCATTTAGATAAAGTTTTGCTAAAATATGAAGGTTTGAATCCGACTGAAATTGCAACAAGTGAATCTCAAGAACGTATGGCGATTGTGATTTCTCCAAATGATTATGAATTTTTTGTTAAAGAGTGTGAAAAAGAAAATATAGAATATTCAAAAGTTGCAACTATTACTGATAGAAAAAGACTTGAAATGTATTACCATGATGAAAAAGTTATGGATTTAAGCGCAGACTTTTTAGCAACAAGTGGAGTTAGACAGCATTCAAAGAGTACTTTAGTAGATAATAATGGAGTAAACCCTTTTGAAAATAAAGAATTTTCTAAAGAAAATGTATTGAATGAATTATCTTCATTAAATGTAACTTGTCAAAAGGGTATTGCTCAAAGATTTGACGGTTCAATTGGAGCTACTACTGTGTTAATGCCATTTTCAGGTAAAAATCAATTAACACCTGTTCAAGCAGGAATTCAAGCTATTCCTACAATTCATTCAACAAGTGATACTGCTACGATTTTGAGTTATGGATTTATTCCTAAAATTTCTCATTATTCACCATTCTTATCAGCTATATATGCCGTTTTAGAATCTGTTGCTAAAGTTTATGCAGTTGGTGGAGATAGAAGTAATTTATATCTTTCATTCCAAGAGTATTTTGAAAAACTTGGAAAAGATAGTAAAAAGTGGGGTAAAGTTACTCAAAGTTTACTTGGAAGTATTTATGCACAAAATGAAATTGGTTGTCCAAGTATTGGTGGTAAAGACAGTATGTCCGGAACATTTAACGACTTAAATGTAGTTGAAACTTTAATTTCTTTTGCTTGTACTCCGGTAAAAATTAAAAATGTAATTTCTCCTGAATTAAAATCAGTTGGAAATTATTTATACTATATTCCGGTTGTTAAAGATTTAAAAGGATATCCGAATATCAAAGAAACTTTGAAGAATTATGAATTAGTAAATGAACTTATAAAAGATAAAAAAGTTTTATCTGTATATGTTCAAGAAGAGGGAAGCGTTGTAAGTTCTCTAGTAAAAATGGCTGTCGGTAATGGTTTAGGTTTTACAGTTAATAAAGAAAATATTTTAAACTTTGACCCGGCATCAATGGTTGTTGAGTCAAACTACGAATTACCTTTTGAAAAAATTGGTGAAGTAAGTGAAAAAATTGTTGTAAATGGAATTACTTTTGAATATGATGAAATTTACAATGCTTATACTAATACTTTAGATAAAATTTATCCTTTATATCAAAATAAAGATAAGGGAAGTTGTGAAAATTTATCTAGTGGAAAGGCAGAAAAGAGATATTACAAGGAATATGTTGAAGATGTAAATGTTCTTATTCCTGTATTTCCTGGAACAAACTGTGAATATGATGTGGAAAAAGCATTTATTGATGCAGGTGCTAAAATAAAAACCATTGTATTTAGAAATAAAAAAGAAGATGATATTGAAAAATCAATAGAAGATTTAGTAAATGGAATAAAAGATGCACATATCATTATGATACCGGGAGGTTTTTCAAGTGGAGATGAGCCTGACGGAAGTGCGAAATTTATTGTAAATGTTTTGAAAAATGAAAAAGTTAAAAATGCAATTCACAAACATTTAGATGATAAAAAATTAATTTTAGGAATTTGTAACGGATTTCAAGCTTTAATTAAGTCAGGTCTTTTACCTTATGGAAGAATAAAAGATTTAACAAAAGATGATTTAACATTGTATAGAAATGATAGTTACCACCACATTTCAACAAGCGCAATAACTCGTGTTGCAAATGTAAATTCTCCTTGGACATGGGATTTTGAAATTGGAGAATTACATGAAGTAATGTTTAGCCATGGAGAAGGAAAACTTGTTGGAGAAAACATTGAAAAATTCAAACATTTATGCGCTTTCCAATATTGTGATTTTGAAGGAAATGCAAGTAGTAACGGAAAGTTCAATCCAAATGGCTCATTGTATGCTATTGAGGGATTGTTGAGTGAAGACGGATTGGTTTTAGGTAAGATGGGACATAGCGAACGTTATGGAACTGATTTGTATAAAACTAAAACTGTAAAAGGAATACAAAATATATTTAAAAATGGTGTAAATTATTTTAAAGGGGGAAAATAGTATGAAACTTTTATACGAAGGAAAAGCGAAACAATTATTTGAATGTGAAAATAATGAAGAAATATATGTTCACTATAAAGATAGTGCAACTGCATTCAATGGGCAAAAGAAAGAAGAATTTAATAAAAAGGGTGTTTTAAATAATACAATTACTTCATTTATTTTTGAATATTTGGAAAAAAATGGAGTAGAAACTCATTTTATAAAAAAAGTGAATGATACAGACCAAATCTGTAAACATGTCAAAATAATTCCTTTAGAAGTAATTACAAGAAATATTGTTGCAGGTTCAATGGCTAAAAAATATGGTTTAGAAGAGGGAAGAAAATTAAAAAAACCTGTTTTTGAATTAAGTTATAAAAATGATGAGCTTAATGACCCGTTGATAAATGATGACCATACTATTGCTTTAGAAATAGTTACTGAAGAAGAACTTGCTTTTATAAAAAAAGAAACAGCAAAAATTAATGAGCTTTTAAAAGAATTTTTCTTAAAGGCAGGTTTGATTTTAGTAGATTTTAAAATAGAATTTGGTAAAACAAGTGATGGAAAGATAATTTTATCTGATGAAATTTCTCCGGATACTTGTAGATTGTGGGACGTAGAAACTATGGATAAACTTGATAAAGACCGTTTCCGTAGAGATTTAGGTTCAGTAATGGATGCTTATGAAGAAGTTTTAAGGAGAATAACAATTGCGTGGAATTAATGAAGAATGTGGAGTTTTTGGAATTTTCAATCATAATGATGCATCAAAATTAACTTACTTTGGACTTCATAGTTTACAACATAGAGGTCAAGAGGGGGCAGGTATTGTAAGTTCTGACGGAGAAAATTTATACAGTTATAGAAATTTAGGATTAGTTTCTGAAGTTTTTAAGGATAAAGAATTACTTTATAATTTAGTTGGAAGTTCGGCTATTGGTCATGTTAGATATGCAACAGCTGGAGATAATAGTGTTAGAAATGTTCAACCTTTTCTATTTGATTTTTATGATATGAGTGTTGGTATTTGTCATAATGGAAATTTGGTAAATGCAAAAACTTTAAGATTTGAATTAGAGAAAAAGGGAGCAATTTTTCATTCTTCATCAGATACTGAAGTTTTGATTCATTTGATTAGAAGAAGCAAAAAAGAAACTTTTGAAGAAAAATTGAAAGAGAGTTTGAATACAGTAAAAGGTGGTTTTACTTACTTAGTTTTACTTAAAGATACTTTATATGGAGCTGTTGACCCTAACTCATTAAGACCGCTTGTAATTGGTAAAACAAAAAATGGTGCTTATGTTATGGCAAGTGAAACTTGTGCAATAGATACTATTGGCGCAGAATTTGTTTGTAATGTAAAGGCAGGTCAATTAGCTATTATAGATAAAGACGGTCTTAGAATAGAAAACTATACAACTGCTGATAGAATTTCTATCGCTGCTATGGAATATGTTTATTTTGCAAGACCGGATTCAAATATTGCAAGTGTTAATGTTCATACTGCAAGAAAAAATACGGGAAGAACTCTTGCAAGAGAGTGCCCTGCTGATGCAGATATAGTAATAGGGGTTCCTAACTCTTCACTTTCTGCTGCAAGTGGATATGCTGAAGAAAGTGGTTTACCTTATGAAATGGGATTGATTAAAAATCAATATGTTGCAAGAACTTTTATTCAACCTACTCAAGAACTTAGAGAACAAGGTGTTAGAATGAAATTATCAGCAGTAAAAGGTGTTGTTAAAGGAAAAAGAGTTGTAATGGTTGATGATTCTATCGTTAGAGGTACTACTTCCAGAAGAATAGTTCAACTTTTAAAAGATGCAGGAGCTTTAGAAGTTCATGTTAGAATTGCATCACCACCTTTTGTTTTTCCAAGTTTTTATGGAATAGATATTTCTACTTCAGGAGAGCTTATTGCTGCTAATAAAACTTTAGAAGAAATAAGAGAAATAATCGGAGCGGATTCATTGGGATATTTAAGTGAACAAGGTCTTATAGATTCAATAGGACTTAAATTTGATGCACCGTATAGTGGTTTGTGTATGGATTGTTTCAATGGAGATTATTCTGCCGGATTATATGATTACGAAGAAGATTTTAATAATTCATTAACTGAAATTCAAAAAGAGTTTTTGAAAAGAAAAAATAAATAACCATAGCTCTTTTTAGAGCTGTGGTAAATTTTGTTATAGAAAGGTAAATTATGTTGAATATAGCTGTTTTTATTTCCGGTGGAGGAACAAATTTACAAGCCATAATTGATGCTGTTAAAGAAAATAAAATTAATGGAAAGATAGAGTTGGTTTTTTCTAATAGAAAAAATGCTTATGGTCTTGTAAGGGCGAAAAATGAAAATATTGATACATTTTATTTGAATAAAAAAGAATTTTTAAGTAATGAAGAATATGATGAAAGGATTATTGAGGAGCTTGAAAAAAGAAATATTGATTTAATAGTTCTTGCAGGTTACTTAAATATTTTATCATCAAAGTTGATTTCTAAATATTCTAAAAAAATAATTAATATTCACCCTTCTTTAATTCCTTCATTTTGTGGAATGGGATTTCATGGGGAAAATGTGCATAAGGCCGTTATTAAATCGGGAGTGAAATTCACCGGAGCTACTACTCATTTTGTTGATGAAAATGTAGATACCGGAGCTATAATATTACAAGATATTGTACCCGTTTTTATAGATGATGATTTTGAAATTGTAGCTAAAAGAGTTTTAGAAGTTGAGCATAGAATATTGGTAAAGACGATAAAAGCATTTTGTGAAAATAAAATTGTTTTTAAAGAAAATAGAGCATTCATAGTGGGGGAATAAAATGACAAAAAGAGCATTGATTAGTGTTTTTGAAAAAGATAATATAGTTGAATTTGCAAGTGAACTTATAAATTTAGGTTGGGAAATTATTTCAACCGGTGGAACTTATAGAATTTTAAAAGAAAGTGGACTTAATGTTATTGAAGTTGATGAGGTAACTAATTTTAAGGAAATTTTAGATGGACGTGTAAAAACTTTACACCCATTTATTCATGGAGGAATTTTATATAGACGTGATGAAAAAAGTCATGTTGAAACAATTGAAAAAATTGGTATTTCTTCAATAGATATGGTTGTAAATAATTTATATCCTTTTGAAAAAGTTTTAAATAGTGAAAATAAAACACATGAAAATTTAATTGAAAATATTGATATTGGTGGACCTTCAATGATTAGAGCTGCTGCTAAAAATTATAATGATGTTTCTATCGTTGTTGACCCTAGTGATTATTCTGAAATTATTGAAAGACTAAAAGAAGATAGATTGGATAAAGATTTTAGATTATATCTATCTTGTAAGGCTTTTAATTATACAGCTTATTATGATGCATTAATTTCAAGTTATTTCAATGATTTATTAAATATTGAATTTCCTGAAAAATTAACTACAACTTATAAAAAAGTTAGTGATTTAAGATATGGAGAAAATCCACACCAAAAAGCATCTTTTTATGAAAAAGTTTATGTTAAAGATGAAGAAAAAACTGAGTTTAAACAATTACATGGAAAAGAATTATCTTACAATAATTTAACAGATATGTATTCTGCTATAAAAATTGTAAAAGAGTTTGAAGAACCTTGTGTTGTTGCTGTTAAGCATAACAATCCTTGTGGACTTGCAATAGCTGAAAATATTGATGATGCTTATGATAAGGCTTATGCTTGCGATTCTGTTTCAATTTTTGGTGGGATCATTGCTTTGAATAGAGAAGTTACTAAGTATATTGCCGAAAAAATAAATAGCTTTTTTGTTGAAATTGTAATTGCAAATAAGTTTTCAAAAGATGCTATTGAAATTTTGACTAAAAAGAAAAATATTAGATTAATCGAAGTTGAAAATATATCAGAATTTAAACTTCCAAACATTATGACTAAAGAAGTTTTAAATGGATTGGTTGTTCAAAATTATGACGATACTTTATTAACTAAAGAATTAAAATTTGTTACAAAGAGAAAACCTACTGAAGAAGAATTAAAAAATTTAATTTTTGGTTTTAAGGCTTGTAAAACAGTTTGTTCAAATGGTATTGTAATTGTAAAAGATAATGCAACTATTGGAATCGGCCAAGGAGAAGTTAGACGTTCTTGGGCAGTCCAAGAGGGATTGGAAAGAGCGAAAGAAAATCTTAAAGATGCAGTTTTAGCATCAGATGCTTTCTTCTTTGAAGATACTGTTGAATTACTAAAAGAAAATGGAATTAAGGCTGTAATTCAACCGGGTGGTTCTATAAAAGATGAAAATGTAATAAAATTATGTGATGAATATGGAATAGCTATGGTATTTACATCTACAAGACATTTTAGACATTAGGAGGAAGATATGAAGGTTTTAGTTGTTGGTAATGGCGGGAGAGAAGATGCCATTTGTAAAAAAATATCTGAAAGTAGTAAATGTACTGAACTTTTCTGTTCAAAAGGAAATGCAGGAACTCTTAGATATGCTAAAAATATAGTATTAAATTCTAATGAAGAAATTTTTGAATTTTCAAAAAATAATAATATCGACCTTGTAGTAGTTGGACCTGAAGCACCTCTTTGTGAGGGAATAGTTGATTTATTTTCTGAAAGTAATATAAAAGTTTTTGGAGCTAATAAAAAAAGCGCAAGACTTGAAGGAAGTAAAAATTTTGCAAAAGAATTTATGAAAAAATATGATGTTCCAACTGCAAAATATGAAACTATAAAATCAAAAGAAGAGGGAATTAAAGCTATCGAAAGTTTTTCATATCCAATAGTTATAAAAGCTGATGGACTTTGTGCAGGAAAGGGTGTTAGAATTTGTAATTCTAAAGAGGAAGTTTTGGAATATTTTACAGAACTTTTTGAAGATAAAATTTTTGGACAAGAGGGAACTACTGTTGTCATAGAAGAATTTTTAAAAGGGAAAGAGGCATCTTTACTTTGTTTTGTATCAAAAGGAAATTTAATTCCTATGGAAAGTGCAAGAGATTACAAGAGAATTTTTGATAATGATGAAGGTGAAAATACTGGAGGGGTTGGTTGCTATTCTCCAAGTGAATTATTCAATGATGAATTAAAATTAAAAATAGAAAAAACTTTAGAGAAAATTTCAGAAGGATTGAAAAAAGAAAAATTAGATTATTCAGGAATACTTTTTATCGGATTTATGATTGATGAAGAGCCTAAAGTTTTAGAATTTAATGTAAGATTTGGAGATCCTGAAACTGAAGTTGTTTTACCTAGAATGAAAAGTGATTTACTTTTAGCGATAGAAAAATCTTTAGATGGAACACTTAAAAGAGAAGATTTAAAATGGAAGAGTGAAAAATGTTTAACAGTTATACTAACTTCAAAAGGCTATCCAAAAGCTTATGAAAAAGGAAAAGAAATAATAGGAATTGATTCAGTTGATGAAGATATTTATGTTTATCATAATAATACAAAATTTGTAGATGGAAAAATTTTAACAGATGGTGGTAGAGTTTTATCTGTTACAGGATTTGGAAATACTTATGATGAAATAAGAGAAAAAGTTTATAAAAATATTGAAAAAATATCTTTTGAAACAAAACAATTTAGAAAAGATATCGGAAAAATGTAAAATTAAAGGAAATATATGTAATTTTTTTTGTTGAAAACTTTACATATATTTTTTTTTATGCTATAATATATCAGTAAATCCTTGCTCAATAAAAAGAGCCAGAGACCATAAGGAGGTGAATGTAATGAGAAAATACGAAGGAGTTTTTATTTTTAAACCAAATTTAGAAGAAGAAGTAAGAAACCAAGCGTTCGATAAAATTAAATCAGCTATTGAAGCCAATGGAACTATTACTGAAATTAATGAATGGGGAAATAGAAAACTTGCTTACGAAATTAACTACATTAAAGAAGGATATTATATCATAGTTAATTTTGAAGCTGCTGTTGAAGTAGTTGCAGAAGTAGAAAGAAGATCAAGAATATCTGATGCTATCATTAGATATATGGTTGTTAAGCAAGAAGCTTAGTGGAGGAACTTTATGAACAGTGTAATTTTGATAGGTAGATTAATTAGGGATCCAGAATTAAGATATACTCAAACATCTAGTAGCAGTTATGCCAGATTTACCATTGCAGTTGATAAGGGAATGTCTAAGGAAAAGAAACAAGAATTAGAAGCTAAAGGACAACAAACAGCTGATTTTATAAATATAGTTGTTTGGGGTAAGCAAGCTGAACATTGCCAAAAATATTTGCAAAAAGGTAGAAATGTAGCAATACAAGGAAGACTTCAATCAGGAAGTTATACTGCACAAGATGGAACTAGAAGATTCGTTACAGAAGTTTGGGCTGAAAGAGTTCAATTCATCGACTGGGGCGATAGAGTTCAAAAATCTGCTACAACACAAGGATTTGGTTCATTTGATACAGGTGTGGACGATGGTTTTGATTTACCATTCCAAGATGCCTCAGATGAAGAAATTCCATTTTAATTTTTAAAGGAGAATGAATATGCAAAGAAAATTTAGACCAAGAAAAAAAGTTGTTGCATATTTCTCAGATAACAGTAAACCACTTGATTATAAAGATGTAAATACTCTAAAAAAATTCATTAGTGAAAGAGGTAAGATTTTACCAAGAAGAGTAACAGGTGCTACTGCTAAACAACAAAGAGAAATTACAGCAGCAATTAAAAAAGCTAGACAAGTTGCATTATTACCATATAGTGCTGAATAGTTTGTAATTAATGGGGAGAGTAATCTCCCATTTTTATTATTAGGAGAATTTATGAATACTAAAAAAAGAAACTTGTTTCTTATTGCAGGGATATTATGGTTAATAGCCGGAACAATGATTATGAAAGTAGGAGTTCCTTTTTTAATAAATGATGATAAAAATTTTTTATTGGGACTGCTTGGTGCAATAGCGATATTTTTGATATTTTATATAATGATATTTTCTAAGTATGTAAATAAACATAAGAACAGAATTTTAAATGATAAAAGAGAAAAAATGAAAATATGGGAATTTTTTGATAAATCAAGTTATATTTTAATGATATTTATGATGTCTTTTGGTATGGCGTTAAGATTTAGTGGATTATTGCCAAACTTTTTCTTTGAATTTTTTTATTCCGGATTGGGTTTAGCACTTTCCTTAAGTGGTATTTCATTTTTGATTTTGGCTGTTAAAAATATTAATATTTAAAATTGATTTACTTTTCAAACTTTTAATGATAAAATGAGAATGTAATCGTTATTATAAAGAAATTATGTAATTTTTCTAAGAGGGGTGAGCTTGTGAATAATAAATTATCTTCTAAAAATAATGTAGAAAAATTCAGAGTTGAAAGAGAACTTTCTCAAAGAGAGTTGGCTAACTTAATAGGAGTTTCAACGGAAACTATTGTTTCAATAGAAAATGGAAATTTGATTCCAGGCATAAGACTTGCTCTTACAATTTCCACTGAGTTAGATAAAAAGTTTGGAGAAGTTTTTTTCTTTGCTTTTGGTTAAGATGTTTGATTATAATACACTTGAGAAAGTGTATTTTTTTTATTTTTTATTGGAATTATTCCAAGAAATTTTACCAGATATTATTACTATAAAAGAAAAAAAGATTTGATTTTGGGAATATTGATGATTATTTTAGCTTGTGTTAGTGCTTATTTACATTTTGTTAAAGCTTAAGGAGTTTATATGAATGAAGAACTGATTTTAAAAAATAATTTAAAAGAGGCACGAACCCAAAAAGGTCTTTCTCAGCAAAAATTAGCTGATATGATTGGTGTTTCGAGAAACACTATAAGTTCTATTGAAACGGGACAATTTAATCCTACTGCAAAACTTGCTTTAATTTTATGTATTGCATTGGATAAAAAAATTGAAGATTTATTTTATTTTTAAAAGATATGTTTTAGTAAAATATTACATATCTTTTTGTTTGTCTTTATATATGATTTTGTGATACAATTAGATTAGTTTAAATTAAGGAGTTTTTATGGAACAAAAAGTTATTACAGTTACTGTAAATATGAATATGGATGAAAAAACTTTGGAGGATAAAGTTTTTGAACTTGAAAAATTGGTTGAGGCTTTAGATGGTGAAGTTGTTTTAAATTTAACTCAAAATAAATCTAGTATAGATAAAGCCTTTTATATAGGAAAAGGTAAAGTAAGTGAAATAAAAGATTATTGTGAAAAGTTAGATGTAAAAGTAGTTGTTTTTAATAATGAATTGACAGGTTCTCAAGTTAAAAATTTAGAAGAAATTATAGGTGTTAGAGTTATTGACAGGACAAATTTAATTTTGGATATTTTTAACGAAAGAGCTAGAACAAAAGAGGCTAAGTTACAAGTAAAACTTGCAAAATTAAAATATACATTACCAAGATTGTCTGCACTTAGAAGTGGTTTTTCAAGACAACAAGGCGGAATTGGTGGTAAGGGTGTAGGTGAACAACAAATAGAACTTGATAGAAGAACTATCAATAGGGAAATATCAAGTATTACTGCACAGCTTAAAGAAATTGAAAAAAATAGAAATGAAATTAGAAAAAAGAGAATAAATTCAAAAGAGCCCATGATTTCTCTTGTTGGATATACAAATGCAGGGAAATCCACTTTAATAAATAAGTTAATAGCTTATGGAAAAGATGAAAATACTGAAATTAAAGAAGTTTTTGTTAAAGATATGTTGTTTGCGACTTTGGATACCTATGTTAGAGAAGGAATTCTTTTTAGTGGATCAAAGGCTATGTATGTAGATACCGTTGGTTTTGTTTCCGATATTCCACATAATTTAGTTGAAAGTTTTAAAAGTACATTGGAGGAAATTAAATATTCAGATTTGATTCTTCATGTTGTGGATATTTCAAATGTTAATGTGGATGAACAAATCAAAATAACAAATGATATGATAAAAAAACTTGAATGTGAAGATAAAAAAGTAATTTATGTTTTTAATAAAGTTGATAAGTTGGAAGATGAAAATATAAAGTTACAGTATGCAAATATTGAAAATAAGGTGTTTATAAGTGCTAAGAGTGATGAGGATATAGTTTTTCTTTTGAAGGAAATTGAAAAAGTTTTATTTTCATCATCTATTAAAACTAAACTTTTAATTCCTTATGATAAACAAAAAATTATGAGTAATATTTTAAACGATTATACTCCGGAACTTGTAGAGCATCTTGAAAATGGAACTTTTTTAGAAGTTATATTGAAAAAAGAAGATTATGAAATTTATAAAGGATATGAGGTAAATGAAGGATAAAGAAAGTTTTTTAAGTATTCATAGTAATAAATCTTATAGTTTTATAGTAAATAAATCTGAATTTATTGGTCATGCTTTTTATGTTGAAAGTGTAGATGAGGCTGAAAAATATATTTCTGAGATAAGGGAAAAATATAAAGATGCAACACATAATTGTTTTGCATATATTATCGGTATGGATAAATTAACACAAAAATATTCTGATGATGGAGAACCTTCAGGAACTGCAGGAGTACCTATGCTTGAAGTTTTGCGTAAAAAAGATATAACAAATTGTCTTGTAATTGCTACAAGATATTTTGGAGGAATTTTACTTGGCGCAGGTGGACTTGTTAGAGCATATACAAAATCTGTTGTAGGTGCTTTAGATGAGGCCAAAATTGTTAGAAAAGAACTTTTCTACAATGTAGATATAATTTTGGATTATATTTTCTGGGGAAAAATTGAAAATATTTTAAAAAATTTTGGACTTGAAATTTTAAATATAGAATATCTTGAAAATGTAAAAATAAATTTGTCTGTAAAAAAAGAGGAGTTTGAAAGATTAAAAAATATTATGATTAATGAAACTTCGGATAATTGTATTGTAAAAATTAATGGAGAAAAATATGGCTCTGTATTTTTAGATTAACAAACATTATTTAACATTTAGTAAACTAATGTTTAATCGGAAAATATGTTTTCTGAAATTTACATTTTTATCATTTTTTTTCCTTGTATTAAAACGATTTTTATTGTATAATAATTGTTGTGATACGAAAATTGCATATTATTTATAGGAGGGTTTTGACTTGTCTGACAATAAAACAAATGATAATATTGTAGTTATGAAAGGCATTACTAAAATTTTTGGAAAAAATAAAGTTTTAGATGAAGTTAATTTCGAATTGAAAAAAGGAGAAATTCATGCTCTTTTAGGAGAAAATGGTGCCGGTAAAACTACTTTGATGAATATTCTTTATGGACTTTATTCTCCAAATGCAGGAGAAATTTATATCAATTCTAATAAATACACTGCGATGACTCCAAAAATGGCTGTTGAAAATGGAGTTGGTATGGTGCATCAACATTTTATGCTTATAGAACCTTTTAGTGTTATTCAAAATATAGTTTTAGGAACTGAAGATACTAAAGGAATGTTTATTGACATTGAAAAATCCAGAAAAAAAGTTCTTTCCATAATTGAAAAATATGGTTTTAATATTGATTTAGATGCAAAAATTCAAGATATTACTGTAGGTTCTCAACAAAAAGTTGAAATTTTAAAAGCTCTTTATAAAGGTGCTGAAATTATTATTTTTGATGAGCCTACAGCTGTTCTTACGCCACAAGAAATTGATGAATTTATAAATATTTGTAATAATTTGAGAAATGAAGGAAAATCCATCATAATAATTACACATAAATTAGATGAAATCAAAAAAATGGCAGATTACTGTACAATTATTCGTCGTGGTAAATTTATTGATAAAGTCACTGTCGCTGAATCTTCACAAAAAGAACTTGCTGAAAAAATGGTTGGTAGAGAAGTCAGCTTTAGTGTTAATAAAAAAGAATCTGAAGTTGGGGATGTTGTTTTAGATGTTAAGGATATTAATGTTCTAAATAATAGAGATTTACCAATTTTAAATGGACTTAGTTTAAATGTTAGAAAAGGTGAAATTTTAGGTATAGCCGGAGTTGACGGTAATGGTCAATCAGAACTTATAGAAGCTATAACTGGTCTTAGAAAAGTTGAATCAGGAAGTATTTCAATTCTTGGAAAAGACATAACAAACAAATCTGTTTATGATATTATTGAAAGTGGTATTAGTACAATTCCGGAAGATAGACATAAACGTGGTTTAGTGTTGGATTTTTCTGTTTCTGAAAATATGATTTTAGAAAAAAGAGGAAAGGCTCCTTTTTCAAAGAAAGGTATTTTGAATTTTAAAGAGATAGAATCTTATACTCAAGAAATGATTGACAAATTTGATATAAGACCAAATGATATTCACGCTATTGCTAGAGGACTTTCCGGGGGAAACCAACAAAAAGTAATCTTAGCAAGAGAAATTGATAACAACCCTGATTTATTAATAGCTGCACAACCTACTAGAGGTCTTGATGTTGGAGCTATTGAAATTATTCATAAATATATTGTAGAACAAAGAGATAAAGGAAAAGCGGTTCTTTTGATTTCATTTGAATTAGATGAAGTTATGGACTTGTCAGATAGGATTGCTGTTATCTATAAAGGAAAAATCGTTGGAGAAAAACTTGGAAAAGATGCTAACGAAAATGAATTAGGACTTATGATGGCAGGGGGTGTTATTAATAATGAACAATAGAAAAAAGATATTAATGCTTTTATTTTCTGTATTAATAGGATTTATAGTAGGGTCTATTGTTATTATGGTAGCAGGTTTTAACCCTATTAAATATTATAAAATAATGATAGAAACAACTTTTTCAAGACCAAAATTCTTTGCAAGAACTTTGGTAGATGCAGTACCACTTATCATAGGTAGTATTGGGGTTTCATTGGCATTTAAGACAGGAGCTTTCAATATTGGTGCCGAAGGACAATTTATAATCGGTTCTTTAACTGCTGCATTTTTTGGATACTTTTTAAAATTACCACCAATAATTCATCCAATAGTTTGTATTTTATTAGCAGCTTTAGCCGGAATGGCTTGGGGTGGATTTGCAGGTTGGGTTAAATCAAAATTTGGTGTTCACGAAGTAATTACTACAATTATGTTGAACTGGATAGCACTTTATTTTTCAAATTTAGTTGTAACTTTTGGTAAATTTTACAACGAAACAGGACAAACATCAAACGATATTCAATCAACTGCTAGCATAAAAATGTTTGGAGGATTGAGAAATTCTTCAATTCCATTTGTTAAAGATTTCTTTTCAGCTGATATAAACTTTGGTATTATTCTTGCTATTGTTTTAGCATTTGCAGTTTATTATTTATTAAATAAAACTTCAAAAGGTTATGAATTAAAAGCAGTAGGACTAAATCCTTATGCTGCCGAATTTGGTGGAATAAATGTTGGAAGTAATTTAGTTTTATCTATGGGATTGTCAGGTGCTTTATGTGCTGTTGCTGGTGCTGTTAAAGTTCTTGGATTTGCAGGAAATGTTGCAAGACTTACTGTTGCTGAAGGTAATGGTTTTGACTCAATGTCTGTTGCGCTTTTAGCAAATAGCCATCCAATAGGCTCAATATTCTCAGGTTTCTTCTTTAGTGTTCTAAAAAGAGGAGGATTTAGAGTTCAACAATTATTAGGCGTTCCTTACGAAGTTGTACAAATTATTATAGGTATTATAGTTTTATTCATTTCAATGCCTTTAGTTATAAAAATTATTTCAAAAAAATTCAAAAAAGTTGGAGGTAAAAAGTAATGAGTTTATTAAAAATAGCTTTATTTATATCTGATACATTATTATTTGCAACTCCATTATTATTTGCTGCTTTGGGTGGTATGTTCACAGAAAAAGCAGGTGTTACAAATATCGGTTTAGAAGGAATGATGACAATAGGAGCTTTCTTTGGCGCTGCTGTTGGATATTTTACAAAGAGTGCATTGTTAGGATTTTTAGCAGGTGGATTGGCAGCATCTTTAGTTGCTCTTATTCACGCGATTGTTAGTATAACATTTGGTGCAGACCAAATTGTTTCCGGTATAGCTATAAACTTTATAGGACCTGGTGTTTCATTGTTTGTATGTTCATTATTCTTTGACGGTGCAAAACAAACAATACCTGTATCATCTGGTGCCGGTAAAATGGCTAAAATTTTTGATAATTTAACAGGTGTTGAAATTATTGATAAAATTTTAGGACAATATGTTACTACTTATGTAGCGATAGCTTTTGTAGTATTGATGTCAATATATTTATATAAAACTAAATTTGGATTAAGACTAATTGCTGTTGGAGAACATCCAAAGGCTGCTGAAACATTAAATGTTAATATATATTTATATAGATATTTTGCAGTTGTAGTTTCAGGATTATTAGCTGGATTTGGTGGAGCTACTATGAGTTTAGCGACAGTTTCCAACTTTTCACAATCACTTGTTTCAGGACATGGTTTCATAGCTTTGGTTGCTGTAATCTTTGGTAAGTGGAAACCTTACGGAGTTTTGGGAGCTTGTTTATTCTTTGGAGCTGCACAAGAATTGGCGATTTTATTACCTGGATTGGGTGTTAATATACCAGAATCTATATTACCAATGGTTCCATATATTAGTACATTGTTAGTACTTATTTTCTTTGTTGGAAAATCAAAAGGACCTTCTTCAGCAGGAGTTCCATATATAAAATTGGAAGATTAAATGAAAAAGGCATACTATTTTGGTATGTCTTTTTGTTGAATATTTTGAAATTTGGAGGGGATAATATGATAACTATAAAAAGTAAAAAAGAAATTGAAGGAATGAAAAAATCTGCAGAGATTTTATCAAAAATTCATATAGGATTGAGAGATTTTATAAAACCCGGAGTTACTACTTTAGAAGTAAATAAATTTTGTCATGACTTTATGTTAAAGCATGGAGCTACACCTAAGCAAATAGGATATCACGGATATCCTTATGCAACTTGTACTTCTGTAAATGATGTAATTTGCCATGGCTTTCCGAGTAAACAAAAATTAAAATCCGGAGATTTAATTACAGTTGATATGGTTGTAGATTTAGATGGATATTTATCAGATAGTGCTTGGAGTTATGCAGTAGGTGAAGTTTCAGATGAAGTTAAAAATCTTATGGACGTAACAAAAGAGGCTATGTATAGAGGAATAGAGGCAGCGGTTATTGGAAACAGAATTGTTGATATTGGAAAGGCTATTCAAAATTTTGTTGAGCCAAAAGGTTATTCAATCGTTAGAGATTTTTGTGGCCATGGGATTGGTGTTGAAATGCATGAAGACCCACAAGTTCCACATTATATTACTGCAACAAGAGGTGTTAGACTTGTTGAAGGTATGGTAATAACTGTTGAACCTATGATAAATACAGGAGATTGGAGATGTACTATTGATGATGACGGTTGGACTGCAAGAACAATAGATGGTGGACTTTCATGTCAATACGAACATACATTTGTAATTACAAAAGATGGTCCTTTGATTTTAACAGACCAATCATTATATGAATAAAAATAGGTTGATTTTTAACTAACATTGAAGTATAATCTAGGTATGTGATTTTTTAATAATTTTTTATTATTTAATTAATCTATTTTAAGAAAATTCTTTTATAAAAATTTAAGGAGGAATCAAGATGAGAGTTGCGATTAATGGATTCGGAAGAATAGGTAGATTGGCATTTAGATTAATGCATGATTTAGAAGGAGTTGAAGTAGTTGCTATAAATGACTTAACAGATGCAAATATGTTAGCTCATTTGTTAAAATATGATTCAACTCAAGGAAGATTTGAAAAGGAAGTTATCGTAAATGAAGGTAGCTTTGTAATCGACGGAAGAGAAGTTAAAGTATTTTCTGATGCAGACCCTAAAAATTTGCCTTGGAAAGAATTAGATATAGATGTTGTATTAGAATGTACTGGTTTCTTTGTAGCAAAAGAAAAAGCACAATTTCATATAGATGCTGGAGCTAAGAGAGTTATTATTTCTGCGCCGGGAAAAGGAGATATGAAAACTGTCGTTTATGGAGTAAACCATGATATACTAGACGGTTCTGAACAAATTTTATCAGGTGCTTCTTGTACTACTAACTGTTTAGCTCCAATGGCTAAAGTTTTACAAGATAAATTTGGTATTGTTCAAGGTATAATGACTACTATTCACGCTTATACAGGAGATCAAAACACTTTAGATGCACCACATAGAAAAGGTGATATGAGAAGAGCTAGATCAGCTGCTATAAATATTGTTCCAAATACAACAGGAGCTGCTAAAGCTATCGGTCTTGTTATTCCTGAATTAAAAGGGAAATTAGATGGTTCTGCTCAAAGAGTTCCGGTTGCTACCGGCTCATTAACAGAATTAGTAACAGTTTTAGAAAAGAATGTTACAGTTGAAGAAATTAATAATGCGATGAAAGAGGCATCAAGTGAATCTTTCGGATATACTGAAGACCCAATTGTTTCAACAGATGTAATTGGAATTAAATATGGTTCTTTATTTGATGCTACTCAAACTAGAATTGTTGAAGTTGATGGAAAACAATTAGTTAAAACAGTTGCTTGGTATGATAATGAAATGTCATATACTGCAAATTTAATCCGTACTTTCCAATATTTAGTTAATCTTTCAAAATAGTATGCAAATAGATGATATGAGGTGAAGATTTTCACCTCATATTGTATAGTAAGGAGTAATTATGAATAAAAAAGTTATTACTGATTTAGATGTTAGCTCAAAAAGAGTTATTGTAAGAGTTGATTTTAATGTTCCCATGTCAAAAACTGAAATGGGAAAAATTACAGATAATGCTAGGATTGTAGCAGCTTTACCTACAATAAAGTATTTAATTGAAAACAATGCAAAAGTAATTTTATTATCTCACTTAGGCAGACCAAAGGGAGAGGCTAAAAAAGAATTTTCTTTAGAACCTGTTGCTAAAGAATTGTCAACTCTTTTAAATAAAGAAGTTAAATTTTTACAAAGCGATATAGTTGTAGATGAAAATGTTAAAAATGAAGTTTTAAATCTAAAAGATGGAGAAGTTGTTTTATTAGAAAATACAAGATTTAGAGCTGAAGAAACTAAGAATATTGATGAATTTTCTAAAGAATTAGCAGAACTTGGAGAAGTATATATTAATGATGCTTTTGGAACAAGTCATAGAGCACATTGTTCAAACGCAGGTCTTTGTAAATTTTTACCATCAGCAGTTGGATTTTTAGTTGAAAAAGAGATTTCTATTATGGGAAAAGCTCTTTCTAATCCTGAAAGACCTTTTGTTGCAATTTTAGGTGGAGCAAAAGTTTCTGATAAGATTACTGTAATTGAAAATTTAATAGAAAAAGTTGATACTATTATAATCGGTGGTGGAATGGCATTTACTTTCTTGAAATCTCAAGGATATTCAGTAGGTAAAAGTTTATTGGAAGAAGATAAAATTGATTTAGCTAAGGAATTATTGGAAAAAGCTAAATCTAAAAACGTTAAAATATTGTTGCCTGTTGATGTGGTTATAAGTAAAGAGTTCTCTAATGATTCTGAATTTAAAACCGTTAATGTGGATTCAATTCCGGAAGATTATATGGGACTTGATATTGGAGAAGAAACTGTTAAATTGTTTGAAACTGAAATAGCAAATGCTAAAACTGTTGTTTGGAATGGACCTATGGGAGTTTTTGAAATGTCAAACTTTGCAAAAGGTACATTTGCAATGGCAAAAGCAATTGCAGAAACTGATGCTATAAGTATCATAGGTGGTGGAGATAGTGCATCTGCAGCTGAAAAATCAGGTTATAAAGATAAAATAACTCATATTTCAACTGGTGGAGGTGCATCTTTAGAATTTTTAGAAGGAAAAATTTTACCTGGAATTGATGCTATAGATAATAAATAATGGAGGTAATATGAGAAAACCTGTTATTATTGGAAATTGGAAAATGAATAAGAGTTTAGATGATGCTAAACTTTTAATTAAAAATATTTCATCAGAAAATTTGGATATTAATGTAGAAAAAGTTGTATGTGTTCCTTTTGTATATGTTACTGAAGTAAAAAAACTTTTAGAAGAAACTGATATAGGACTTGGTGTTCAAAATATGTATTTTGAAAATAGTGGTGCATTTACCGGAGAAATTTCTCCAATGATGTTAAAAAGTTGTGGGGTTTCTTATGTCATATTAGGACACTCAGAAAGAAGAACTATTTTTAAAGAAACTGATGAAATGATAAATAAAAAAGTTAAATCTGCATTACAAAATGATTTGATTCCTATATTATGTTGTGGAGAAACACTTGAAGAAAGAAATTCTAAAGTTGAAAAAGAAATCGTTGAAAAACAAATAAGAAGTGCTTTAGAGGAAATTGACAAAAATGATATTGAAAAAGTTATTATTGCCTATGAGCCTATTTGGGCAATTGGAACTGGTCTTACTGCATCTTCTGATGATGCTGAAGATATGATTAAATTCATAAGAAATATACTAAATGATATTTATGGTGATTTATCTCAAAAAGTAAGAATTCAATATGGTGGAAGTGTTAAACCGAATAATATAAAAGAATTGATGGGAAAAGAAAATGTAGATGGAGCTTTGGTTGGTGGAGCTTGTTTAGAAAGTACAAGTTTTTGTGCTTTAGTAAATTATAATTTATAAGGAGAATGTTATGAGCTTAATAGTTGATATTTATGCAAGAGAAGTTTTAGATTCAAGGGGAAATCCTACTGTTGAAGTTGAAGTTACAACTGAAGAAGGTACAATGGGTAGTGCTATTGTTCCATCAGGAGCATCAACTGGTATTCATGAGGCTGTTGAACTTAGAGATGGAGATAAGAGTAGATATCTAGGAAAAGGAACTTTAACTGCTGTTAATAATGTTAATGAAATTATTTCTGAGGCATTAATCGGATTTGATGTTTTTGACCAAGTTGGTATTGATAAAGCATTAATTCAATTAGACGGAACAGAAAATAAATCTAAATTAGGAGCTAATGCTATTTTAGGGGTTTCAATGGCTGTTGCTAGAACTGCGTCAATAGAATCATGCACACCACTTTATGAGTATATAGGAGGAGTGAATGCAAAAACTTTACCTGTTCCTATGATGAATATTTTAAATGGTGGAGAACATGCAGATAACAATGTAGATATTCAAGAATTTATGGTTATGCCTGCAGGAGCGTGTTCATTTAAAGAGGCTCTTAGAATGGGAACAGAAGTTTTCCATAATTTAAAGGCTGTTTTAAAATCAAAGGGATATAATACTGCAGTTGGAGATGAAGGTGGTTTTGCACCTAATTTGAACTCTAACGAAGAGGCGTTACAAACAATTATGGAGGCGATTGAAAAAGCTGGTTATGTAGCTGGAAAAGATATTTTCTTAGCGCTAGATGTTGCATCAAGTGAAATGTATGAAAACGGAAAATATAATTTCAAAGGTGAAGGAAAAGTATATTCTTCAGAAGAATTAGTAAATTATTATTGTGAATTAGTAGAAAAATATCCAATTATTTCTATTGAAGATGGATTGGCAGAAGATGATTGGGACGGTTGGAAACTTATAACTGAAAAAATCGGAAATAAAGTTCAATTAGTTGGAGATGATTTATTTGTTACTAACTATTCAAGATTAGCTATGGGAATTGAAAAGGGTATTGCTAATTCAATTTTGATAAAACTAAACCAAATTGGAACAATTACAGAAACTTTAGATGCGATAGAACTTGCTAAAACTCATGGATATACTTGTGTAATTTCACATAGATCAGGAGAAACAGAAGATACAACTATTGCCGATTTAGCAGTTGCAGTAAATGCCGGACAAATCAAAACTGGTTCTGCATCAAGAACAGATAGAATTTGTAAATACAATCAATTACTAAGAATAGAAGATAGATTATGTGAAGATTCAAAATTTTTAGGATTATCAGCATTCTACAATATAGACAAAAAATAAAAATAAAAAATTAAATTTTTGTTAGCCCATTTTTCGTGTGAGCAAAAATATTATAAAAATTATTTTAAATTAATTAAACATTTTATTTAAAATATGATATAATAATAGTGTATAGCTTATATGAATATATGGGCTAATCTTTTAATTATTTTTGAATGATTTTGGAGGCATTATGTCAATCATTATTTCGGTTTTAGGTGGATTAGGTTTGTTTTTATACGGAATGAATCTAATGGGGGCAGGACTTCAAAAGTCTTGTGGAGAAAAATTAAAAGGAATAATCGCTGCAATAACTAAAAATAGAATCTATGCAGTTTTAGTAGGTATATTTGTTACTATGATTATCCAATCAAGTTCAGCTACTACTGTAATGGCTATCGGTTTTGTAAATGCCGGATTTATGACTTTAGCACAATCAGTTGGAATAATAATAGGAGCTAATGTAGGTACTACTGTTACAGCTCAGATTATTGCGTTTGATATTTCAAAATATGCTCCATTGGTTATATCAGTCGGAGTTTTTTTATGGATGAGAGCTAAAAATGATAGGAAGAAAGATATTGCTGAAATTTTAATCGGTTTTGGTATTTTATTTTTAGGTATGTCCATTATGAGTAATGGTTTAGCACCATTATCTAAAGAACAATGGTTTAAAGATATACTTATAAAATTAAATAATCCTTTTGTAGGAGTTTTAGCCGGTATTTTCTTAACAACTATTTTACAATCATCATCAGCCTCAATAGGTTTGTTAGAGGCGCTTGGAGTGCAAGGTGCAATTAATATAAATCAAGCATTTGGTATTTTGTTTGGTGATAATATAGGAACAACTACAACAGCTATGATTTCAAGTATAGGTGCAAGTAAAAATGCAAAGAGAGCTGCGTTTATACATTTCTTATTTAACTTAATTGGTACTATATTATTTATGACTATATTGAGAGTACCTGTTCAATATTTGGTAGAGTACATATCTCCGGGAAATGTTCAAAGACAAATTGCGAATGCTCATACATTATTTAATGTAATTAATGTTTTTGTTCAGTTACCATTTGCTAATTTCTTAGTAAAAATTTCTCAAGCAGTTATTAAAGGAGAAGATAATCTTGAAGAACGTTATTCTGAACATTTAGATAAGAGAATTTTGGAAACTCCAAGTATAGCTATTATTCAAGCTCAAAAAGAGGTTATCAGAATGGGTGAGGTAGTAATTGAATCTCTTGAAAAGACAATAGAAGCATTCAAAACAAAGAGTAGTAAAAATATATCATTTGTATTTGAAAGAGAAAAAATGATTAACGGTTTGGAAAAAGAAATAATTGATTATTTAGTTCCTTTAGCTGATAAAAATTTATCTGATGAAGAAAAACATAAGGTCTTTGTAATGATGTATTCTATAAATGATTATGAAAGAATAGGAGACCATTGTGAAAATATAATTGAGTTAATTCAAGAAATAAAGGATGAAAACTCTGTTTTTAGTAAGACAGCTTTTGATGAATACGAAAAAATTTCATCAGATATTATAAAAATTGTTAGAGATACAACTAATGCATATAAAAATAATGACTTGGATTTGGCCAAGAATTGTATTAGCATTGAAGAGGAAGTTGACATTTTAGAAGAAACATATAGAAGAAATCACATGGATAGAATTAACAGAGGAATTTGTGAAACAAATGCCGGAGTTAAATTCTTAGATATTATTTCTAATTTTGAAAGAATTGCTGACCATAGCGTAAACATTGCAAATTACACATTGGGAAAGGAATTGTAAAACATTGTTAATTTAATATACAAATACTTAAAGTTATAAAAAAGTTTTATTAGGAATTTATCAAAAAAGACTTTACAATTGGGTAAACTTAAGATATAATAATAAACGGTTAATGATTTGGTACAGTTTATTATTCTAATATTGTAATTGGAGGTAAATTATGTACGATTGTATAATAATTGGAGCTGGCCCTGCCGGTATAAGTGCAGGGATATATGCTGCAAGATCAAGTATGAAAACTATAATAATTGAAAAAGGAACACCGGGTGGATTGATTGCTAAGACTGATGAAATAGCAAACTATCCTGGAGCAGAAGATGTTCCAACTGGTCCTGCATTAATAGAAAGAATGGTTAAACAAGCAAAATCATTTGGTGCGGAATTTATTACGGATACTGTTGTTGATGTAGATTTTTCAAATGCTACAAAAGTAGTTGTTGGAGAAAATAATACTTATGAAGGAAAATCAGTTATTATAGCTACAGGATCAAATCCAAGATTATTAGACGTTCCGGGAGAAAAGGAATTTACAGGTAAAGGAATAGCTTATTGTGCCACTTGTGATGCACCATTTTTCCAAGGTTTGGATATTTATGTTGTAGGTTCTGGAGAGGCTGCAGTTGAAGAGGCTATGTATCTTACTAAATTTGGTAGAAGTGTAACACTATTAGTTAGAAAAGATAAGTTATCAGTTGCTAAATCAATAGAAGAAAAGGCATTTAAATGTGAAAACTTAAATATTATGTGGAATGTCGAAGTTGAAAGTTTTGAAGGAGCAGGAATATTAGGTGCTATGAATATAGTAAATAATAAAACTGGAGAAAAAACTAAAATTGTTCCAAGAGAAGGAGATATGATATTTGGAGTATTTATCTTTATAGGATATGTTCCGGAAAGTAGTATCTTTGAAGGAAAGATTGAAACAAATAGAAATTATGTTGTTTCAGATGGATCTATGAAAACTAATGTTGAAGGTGTATTTGTTGCTGGAGATGTTAGAGTAAAAGAACTAAGACAAGTTGTTACAGCTGTTAATGACGGTGCGATTGCTGCTGTTAATGCTGGAAAATATGTTGAAAGTTTAAATTAATTGAATTTAATTCTGAAAGGATTAAATATATAAATTTTAAGGAGGTGAGTATATGCGTCTAGAATTAGGAAAAATCTTAATTAACGATGTTCAATTTTGTTCAGAAACAAAAGTTGACAAAGGTGTTTTATACATTAATAAAGAAGAATTAATCGCTCATTTAATGGATGATGAACACTTAAAATCAGTAGACGTAGATCTTGCAAAACCAGGTGAAAGTGTAAGAATTACTCCAATTAAGGATGTTGTAGAACCAAGAGTAAAGGTTAATGGACAAGGTGGAGTATTCCCTGGAATGATTTCAAAAGTTGATGTAGTTGGTTCAGGAAGAACTCATGTTCTTAAGGGAGCTGCAGTAATGACAGTTGGTAAAATAGTAGGTTTCCAAGAAGGTATTGTTGATATGCAAGGACCAGGAGCTGAATATACTCCATTCTCAAAAACTAATAACATAGTTTTAATCGTGGAACCAGCTGAAGGAGTTGCAACTCATGCTTATGAAAAGGCTGTTAGAATGGCTGGCTTAAAAGCTGCTACTTATTTAGGATTAGCTGGTAAAGAAGTTGAACCAGATGAAGTAGAAGTATTCGAAACTAAACCATTATTCGAACAAGCTGAAGAATTAAAACATTTACCAAAAGTAGCTTATGTACAAATGTTACAATCTCAAGGATTATTACATGATACATATGTATATGGTGTAGATGCTAAACAAATAGTTCCAACACTATTATATCCAACTGAATTAATGGACGGAGCTATCTTAAGTGGTAACTGTGTATCTTCTTGTGATAAGAATACAACTTACCATCACTTAAACAACCCAGTTGTTAGAGCAATGTACGAACAACACGGAAAAGAAATCAACTTTGTTGGTGTTATTATCACTAACGAAAATGTATACTTAGCAGATAAAGAAAGATCATCAAACTGGACTGCTAAATTATGTGAATTCTTAAATCTTGACGGAGCTATCGTATCACAAGAAGGATTCGGTAACCCAGATACAGACTTAATAATGAACTGTAAGAAAATCGAAGGTAAAGGCGTTAAAACAGTTATCATCACTGATGAATATGCTGGTAGAGACGGTGCGAGCCAATCTTTAGCAGATGCTGACGTTGCTGCAAATGCAGTAGTAACTGGTGGTAATGCTAACGAAACTATCGTATTACCTAAGATGGATAAAGTTATTGGAACTTTAGATTATGTTGACATTATTGCAGGTGGATTCGACGGATCATTAAGAGAAGATGGTTCAATTATGGTTGAATTACAAGCAATCACTGGAGCAACTAACGAATTAGGATTTAATAGATTATCAGCTACTGGCTATTAGAATTTATTAATCAAACGGAATATTATATAAAATAAAACGAAAATAAAAATTAAAGAAAGGAAGTGTAAGCGATATGGCACTTTTTACAGAAAACACAAAAGTAATCATAATCGGCGATAGAGATGGTATACCAGGACCAGCTATGGAAGAATGTGTCGCTACAACTCCTGCAGAAATAGTATTTTCAGCAACTGAATGTTTTGTCTGAACTGCAGCAGGAGCAATGGACTTAGAAAATCAAAGAAGGGTAAAAGAATTAGCAGAAAAATACGGAGTAGAAAACTGTGTAGTTCTTTTAGGAGCATCTGAAGCAGAATCAGCAGCATTAGCTGGTGAAACTGTTACAACAGGAGACCCTACTTATGCAGGTCCATTAGCAGGAGTTCAGTTAGGACTTAAAGTTTATCACGCAGTTGAACCTGAATTTAAAGCAGAAGTTGATGAATCAGTTTACGATGACCAAATTGGTATGATGGAAATGGTTCTTGACTGTGATGCTATCATTGAAGCTGTAAGTGAAATTAGAAACTCATTATAATTAATTAAGATAAAATCATATATAAATATATGATAGAGAGGTGATTAGTGTGGAAAAATTAAGAGTAGTTCACTATATAAACCAATTCTTTGCTGGTATCGGTGGAGAAGAAAAAGCAGATTACAAACCAGAAGTTAGAGAAGAAAAAATTGGACCTGGTTTAGCATTAAACGCTGGTTTTAAGGGTGAAGCTGAAATAGTTGCTACAGTTATCTGTGGAGATAGCTATTTTGGTGAAAATATGGACCAAGCTAAAGCAGAAGTTTTAGAAATGGTTAAAAAATACAATCCAGATTTATTCATAGCAGGACCTGCATTCAATGCTGGACGTTATGGAGTTGCTGCTGGTACAATTACTGAAGCTGTTCAAAACGAATTAGGAATTCCAGCTTTAACTGGTATGTATATTGAAAACCCAGGTGCAGATATGTTCAAGAAGAGCGTATATGTAGTTTCAACTAAAAATAGCGCTGCGGGTATGAAAGATGCTGTAAGCAAAATGGTTCCACTTGCAATGAAACTTGTTAGAGGAGAAGAAATTGGTTCTCCGGCTGAAGAAGGATACATTGAAAGAGGAGTTAGAAAAAATATATTTAGAGAAGATTTCGGTGGTAAGAGAGCTGTAACTATGATGATCAAAAAGTTAAAGGGTGAAGAATTCGAAACTGAATTCCCAATGCCAAACTTTGACAGAGTAGATCCAAATCCAGCTGTTAAGGACATTAAGAAGGCTAAAATTGCTTTAGTAACTTCAGGTGGTATAGTTCCTCATGGCAACCCAGATCATATTGAATCATCTTCTGCTTCAAAATATGGAAAATATGACATTGAAGGTGTTATGGATCTTAAAGAAGGCGAATGGGAAACAGCTCACGGTGGTTATGACCCAGTTTATGCTAACCAAGATTCAGACAGAGTTTTACCAGTTGACGTTTTAAGAGAATTAGAAAAAGCTGGCGAAATCGGAAGTCTTCATAGATATTTCTATACAACAGTAGGAAATGGTACAGCAGTAGCTTCTGCAAAAGCATTTGCTGAAGAATACAGTAAAGAATTAGTAGCTGATGGTGTAGATGCAGTTATATTAACATCTACTTGAGGTACTTGTACACGTTGCGGAGCAACGATGGTTAAAGAAATTGAAAGAGCTGGAATTCCAGTAGTACACGTATGTACTGTAACTCCAATTTCAATGACAGTAGGAGCTAACAGAATTGTTCCTGCTATAGCAATTCCTCACCCATTAGGAAATCCTAAATTAACTGCTGAAGAAGAATATGCATTAAGAATGAAAATTGTTAAAAAAGCATTAAATGCTTTAGCAACTGAAGTTGAAGGACAAACAATATTCGAATAATTTTTAAATAAAAAGGGTGTCAGGTATTGACACCTTTTTAATTTAATGGTATTCTATTACATAAGGGTAGTTGGCTTATATGGAATACATACTATGCTATCTGTTTTTTATATTAAAGGAGGTAATTAAGATGAATTTTCCTGTATTAAAAGGAACTTCTTACGTATTAGTTCATGCACCAGACATGATAATCCAAAATGGAACAACTCAAACTACTGAAAAGGCTTTAAATCCTGATTCAGAATATTTAAAGGAAATACCAAATCATATTAGAAAATATGAAGAAGTATTAAATTATTTACCAAATCAAGTTTACATTGGAAACAAAAGACCAGAAGATTTAAAAGCTGTACCACAACCATGGTCAGATGCTGATAAATATTTATCAGGAGCTCCAAGAGATGGTAAATATGGTGAAATAATGCCAGAACATGAATTCATTGGACTTATGAAAATCTGTGACGCTTTTGATTTAGTTTCACTTAATAAAGAATTTACTGAATCTGTTAAAGCTGATTTAGAAAAACACCCATTAATTAGTGATGCATTAGTTGCTAGATTAAAAGAAGGTGTTGAACAATCTGTTCTTGAAGGACATATGGAAAACCATGCTGAAGGTTTATATTTTGAAGATAAATTAGTAGGGGTTGTTACTAGAGCTCATGATGTTGATGTTAACTTATCAGCTCATGTTATGTTAGAAAACTTAGTTACTAAAGCATCAGGATTATTAGCTGCTTTACATTTAGTTGCTAAAAATGATTTAAATCCTAATGATGTTGAATATGTTATTGAATGTTCAGAAGAAGCTTGTGGAGATATGAACCAAAGAGGTGGTGGTAACTTCGCTAAATCTATCGCTGAATTAGCTGGATTTGACAATGCTTCAGGATCTGACTTAAGAGGATTCTGTGCTGCTCCAACTCACACATTAATTGCTGCATCTTCTCATGTTCATTCTGGAACTTTTAAACATGTTGTTATAGTTGCAGGTGGATGTACTGCTAAATTAGGTATGAATGGTAAAGACCACTTAAAGAAAGGCTTACCAATATTAGAAGATTGTATCGGTGGATTTGCTGCATTAATTTCTGAAAATGATGGAGTTAACCCAGTATTAAGAACTGATATAGTTGGAAGACATACAGTAGGAACTGGTTCTTCACCACAAGCTGTAATGTCAGCATTAGTTACTGCTCCATTAGAAAAAGCTAATTTAACAGTTAAAGATGTTGATAAATATTCAGCTGAAATGCAAAACCCAGATATTACTAAACCAGCTGGAGCTGGAGATGTTCCAAATGCAAACTTCAAGATGATTGGTGCATTAGGAGTAATGAAAAAACAATTAGAAAAAGCTGAAATTGCAAGCTTTATTGAAGATCATGGTATGGAAGGTTGGGCTCCAACTCAAGGACATATTCCTTCAGGTGTTCCTTACTTAGGATTCTGTCGTGAAGATTTAACTTCTGGAGAATTAAATAGAGCTATGATTATTGGTAAAGGTTCTTTATTCTTAGGAAGAATGACTAACTTATTCGACGGTGTATCAATTGTTTTAGAAAGAAATTCAGGTAAAGTTGAAGAAAATTCTGGAGTTTCTAAGGAAGAAGTTAAGAAATTAGTTGCTGAAGCAATGAGAAATTTTGCATCTTCTTTAATTGAAGAATAGAGGTGATTTCATGTCTGATATAAAAAACGTAATTGGTAATATCTTCGAAGAAATCGCTACTGGATTAGAAACAGGTGCTTTTACATCAAGACCAAGAATTGCTGTTACAACTTTAGGCAGTGAACACGGACTAGAAAATGTTGTTAAAGGGGCAGAGCTTGCTCAATCAAGAGATAAGAGTGTTGAATATTGTATAATTGGACCGGAAGTAAATACTTCTTTAAAACAATATGTTGTTGAAAATGAAGAAGAAGGCTATAAGAAAATGGAACAACTTTTGGACAGTGGAGAAATTGATGGTTGTGTAACAATGCATTACAGTTTCCCAATTGGAGTTTCTACTGTAGGTAGAGTTGTAACTCCTGCTGCTGCAAAAGAAATGATTATAGCTACAACTACTGGAACTTCTTCTGCACATAGAGTAGAAGGTATGGTTAAAAACGGTATCTATGGTGTTATAGTTGCTAAAGCATTAGGAATTGAAAATCCAACTGTTGGTATTTTAAATGTTGATAATGCAGTTTCTGTTGAAAGAGCATTTAAAGAATTAAAAGAAAATGGATATGATATGAACTTTGCTGAATCAAATAGAGCTGATGGTGGAGTATTAATGAGAGGAAATGACTTATTACAAGGTGTTCCTGATGTTATGGTTAATGATACTTTAACAGGAAATCTTTTAATGAAAGTATTCTCATCATACACTACTGGTGGTGGATTTGAAGCAATGGGTTATGGATATGGTCCTGGAATTGGCGAAGGATATGATAGATTAGTTCTTATCGTATCAAGAGCATCAGGATTCCCTGTAATAGCTAATGCTATGACTTATGCTGGACAATTAGTTAAAGGAAATATTAAAGAAGTTTCTAAGAAAGAATTTGAAAAAGCTAATAAAGCTGGATTAAAAGCTATTTTAGAAAAAATCACTTCTGCTGGAGCTAAAAAAGCTGAACCGGAAGAAGAAATTAAATGTCCTGCTGAAGAACAAGCTACTGCTACTATTGGTGGAATTGATATTCTTGAACTTGAAGATGCTAAGGTTGCTTTATGGAAAAACAATATATTTGCTAAGACTGGAATGGGTTGTACTGGACCTGTTGTAATGGTTAACGATGCAAATCTTGAAAAATCTAAAGAAATTTTAGCTAAAGAAGGATATATTGGTTAATATAAAAAATTAAAAGAGAGCTTTTGCTCTCTTTTTTGTTTAGACTTTTTAAAAAGTGGTATAAATATATTGTCTTAATAGAAAGGCAAATATAGGAGGTAAAGAATATGAGTTTAATCGGAAAGAAAATTGAAGAATTTAACGTTCCTGCATATTATGATGGGGATTTAATAACTGTAACAGACAAAGATTTAGAAGGTAAATGGAGTGTTTTCTTCTTCTATCCAGGAGATTTTACATTTGTATGTCCAACTGAATTAGAAGATTTAGCATTAAGCTATGATAAATTTAAAGCAATTGGTTGTGAAATTTATTCAGTATCTACTGACTCTGAATTTGTTCACAAAGCATGGTGGGACGCATCTGAAACTATCAGAAAAATCCAATATCCAATGATTTCAGATAGAGCATTAGCTTTATCAGAACAATTTGGTGTTTTAATTGAAGGAGAAGGACAAGCATTAAGGGGAACTTTCCTAGTAAATCCTCAAGGTGAAATAGTTCTTTATGAAGTAAATGCTAACGGAATTGGTAGAAATGCTAAAGAATTATTAAGAAAAGTTCAAGCAGCTCAATTTGTTGCTAAACATGGCGATAAAGTTTGTCCAGCAAGATGGGAACCAGGCGATGACACTTTAACTCCAGGATTAGATTTAGTTGGTAAAATTTAATTAAAGATATTTAGACTAGAAAGAAATTTCTAGTCTTTTTTATAACAAAAGGCTATATTATCATTTTCTAATGAAAATATAGCCTTTTATCTTAAAAGAGCTCTCTTATTGCTTATTTAAAAATTTCTTTACCTTTATCGTTTATATATTTTGAATTTTCACAACCGAAAACATCTAATTGTTGTTTAGCTATTTGTTTTCGTTGTTTTTCTTCAAATAGTTGTTTATCTCTCATGCCTTTAACATACATTTCTAAAAAACATATACATAAAAACGCACAAAAGTAAGAAATATAAAGCAAAGTTTTCTTTTGATTTTTTGTTATTCTATCGTTTTTGATTTAAATTTTGAACGATAAACTAAAAATAATATTATCGCAACAACAAAATAAAATACAGATCCGCAAATGTTATCGGTGTAATTTTCCATAATTAAATCCTCCTAAATTTATTATTATTATGGTATAATTATTTTAATAGTATTTTTAAGGAGTGATTATAATGCCAAGACCAACTGTTAAAAAAGATTTAATTGAACTTGCTAATTCAAATTATGAAAAATTAAATTTATTAATTTCAAATTTAACTGATGAGGAATTAAATACGATTTTTGATTTTTCAAAAGAAGAAAAAAAGAAAGAGGCTCATTGGAAAAGAGATAAAAATCTTAGAGATGTTTTAATTCATCTTTATGAATGGCATAAACTTGTTTTAGACTGGGTTAAATCTAATTTAAATGGAATAGAAAAAACATTTATTCCTGCCCCATATAATTGGAAAACTTATGGAGATATGAATATTGAATTTTGGAAAAAGCATCAAAATACTTCGTTAAAAGATGCAAAGGATATGTTAGATAATTCTCATAAGAAAGTAATTAAATTAGTAGAAAATTTTACCGATGAAGAGTTATTTTATAAAGGCGTGTATAAATGGGTTGGTGGAAGTACACTTGGTTCATATTTTATTAGTTCAACTTCAAGTCATTATGATTGGGCTATTAAGAAATTAAAAGCTCATATAAAAATTTGTAAAAACAAATAATTTCAAGTTGAAAAAGCAATCTTTTTTATTGATATTTAATTGTTTTCGTGATATAATATACCTAATATTTTTATGTAAGTATAAAATTAAATATAGGCGTAGAAAAGAGGAGTAACTTAAAAGAAATTTTTAGAGAGAATTTGTTTGGTGAAAAAATTCAATTTGTTTTTTGTGAAGGTAGCTTTTTAGTTTTGAAAAACGGGTAATTTCGTTATAAATTTAGAGAGTCATTTTTATGAAAATTAGGTGGTACCGCGATAACTTCGTCCTATATGTTGGACGAAGTTTTTTTATAATTAAATTGCTTAGATATATTTAATTTTTACATTATTTTTAGGAGGTTTTATGAAAAATTTAGAAAAAACTTATAATCCAAAAGATTTTGAAAAGAAAATTTATGATAATTGGATAAAAGATGAAGATTTTACTGCAAAAGTAAATCCTGATAAAAAACCATATACTATTGTTATGCCACCTCCAAATGTAACTGGAAATTTACATTTAGGGCATGCTCTTAACAATACTATTCAAGATATTTTGATTCGTTGGAAGAGAATGAGTGGATATGAATCACTTTGGGTTCCGGGAACTGACCATGCGTCTATTTCAACTGAGGCAAAAGTTGTTGAAAAAATTAAAAAAGATGGAAATTCCAAAGAAAAATTAGGAAGAGATGGTTTCTTAAAAGAGGCTTGGGATTGGACTGAAAAATATGGTGGAAATATTAAGAACCAATTAAAAACTTTAGGTGTTTCTTGTGATTGGTCAAGAGATGCATTCACTCTAGATGATAATTTATCAAAGGCTGTTGAAGAAGTTTTTATAAAAATGTATGATGCAGGATTGATTTATAGAGGAGATAGAATTGTAAACTGGTGTTGTAATTGTGGAACTGCCATTTCAGATGCTGAGGTTGAACATGTTGATGAAGATGGACATTTTTATCATATTAAATATTTCTTTAAGGATAGTGATGAATATTTAACTATTGCTACTACAAGACCTGAAACTATGCTTGGAGACCTTGCTGTTGCAGTTCATCCTGATGATGAAAGATATAAGGATAAAGTTGGTAAGACTTTAATTTTACCTATTTTAAATATAGAAATTCCTTTGATTGCAGATGAATATGTTGATATGGAATTTGGAACTGGTTGTGTAAAGATTACTCCTTCTCATGACCCTAATGACTTTGAAGTTGGTAGTAGGCATAATTTAGGACAAAAACTTATAATGGACTATGACGGAAAGATTGCTCAAGGTTTTGGAAAATTTTCCGGTATGGAAAGAAAGCTTGCAAGAAAAGAAATTGTAAAAGAACTTGAAGAACAAGGATATTTAATTAAAATAGAGCCACATAATCATGCTGTTGGACATTGTGAAAGATGTAAAACTACTATTGAACCGATTATCTCAAAGCAATGGTTTGTCAAAATGGAAGAATTGGCAAAACCGGCTAAACAAGCATATTTAGATGGAAAATTAAATATAATTCCTGAGAGATTTGGAAAAGTTTATATAAATTGGTTAGATAATATTAAAGATTGGTGTATTTCTCGCCAATTGTGGTGGGGACATAGACTTCCTGTGTATTATTGCAAGGAAAGTGGAGAGGTTGTTGTAAGTAGAACTGAACCGAAAGAAGAAGGAAAAACTTTTGTTAGAGATGAAGATACTTTAGATACTTGGTTTTCATCAGCGTTATGGCCATTTTCAACTTTGGGTTGGCCTAATGAAACTGAGGACTTAAAATATTTCTTCCCAACAAATACTTTAGTTACTGGTTATGATATTTTATTCTTCTGGGTTATTAGAATGATGTTCTCAAGTTTATATAATCTTGATGAAGTTCCATTTAAAAATGTGTATTTCACAGGATTGATTAGAGATGAGCTTGGAAGAAAGATGAGCAAGTCTTTAGGAAATGGAATTGACCCACTTGAAATAATTGATAAATACGGTGCTGACGCTTTAAGATTTACATTGGTTGGTGGTAATACTCCGGGTAATGATATGAGATTCTACGAAAAGAGAGTTGAGGCTAATAGAAATTTTGCTAATAAACTTTGGAATGCATCAAGATTTGTTCTTATGAATCTAAATGATGGTGAAGAATACAGTATTGATTTTGAAAAATTAGAAATTGAAGATAAATGGATTTTAACAAGATTAAATAGAACTGTTAAAGAATTATCTGAAAATCTTGAAAAATTTGAATTTGGGTTGGCATCAGCTAAAATTTACGATTTTATATGGAATGAATTCTGTGATTGGTATATTGAATTTTCTAAGACTAGATTATATGGAGATAATGTTGATAAAAAACTTGTTGCTAAATCAGTTTTAGTATATGTTTTAAGTAATATTTTAAAATTATTACACCCATTTATGCCATTTATAACTGAAGAAATTTACTCTTTTATTCCTAATGTAAATGAAAAATTAATCAATGCAAGTTTCCCTGTATATGATGAAAATAGTATGTTTATACAAGAAGAAACAGAAATTGAAAATTTAATCGAAACTGTTACTGCAATTAGAAATAAGAGAAGTGAAAAGAACATTCCACCTTCAAAGAAATCTGATTTATATTTTGTTTCAAGTAATGAACTTACTAAAGAATACACTAATTCTTTAGAACATTTATATAGATTTTTAGCATCTTGTTCTAAAGTTATAGTAATGGATAAAGATGAAGAAATTGCAAACTCTATGGTTGTAATTTGTAATAATCAAAAGATTTATATTCCTTTAGATGGACTTGTAGATTATGAAAAAGAATTGGAAAAACTAACTGCTGATTTACAAAAATATGAATCTGAAATAAAAAGAGCATCTTCTAAACTTTCAAATGAAAAATTTGTAAATAATGCTCCTGAAAAAGTTGTAAATGAAGAAAAGGAAAAACTTAAAAAGTATCAAAATATATATGATGAAATAAAATCAAGTATTGAAAAAATAAAGAATAATTAGGTGATTTTATGAATATAGATTTTAATGTTATATTTATGACATTTTTAATTGTAATACTCGTTAGTATTCAATACACTTTAAATAAAATATTAATAATTTTAAAAGAAATTAAAGACTCTGAAAAGAAAAAAATCGAATTTGAAAAAAATAATAAAAAAATTCCAAAGGAGGACTATTTTGATGAACAAAAGAGAGGTTACTAGATTTACAAGAGAAGAAATTACAAGTAAAGTAAAAGAACTTGGAAAACAAATTACAAAAGACTATGAGGGAAAAGAACTTGTTGCTATTGGACTTTTAAGAGGTAGTTTTGTATTTCTTGCAGATTTAGTTAGAGAGATAGATAGACCTATCGTGGTTGATTTTCTAACAACTTCTTCTTATGAAAATTCCGAAATTTCAAGTGGTACAGTTAATATTATTTCAGATATTAGAGAGAATATTGAAGGAAAAGATGTCCTTCTTGTAGATGATATTATGGATTCAGGAAATACTTTAAAAAATGTTAGGGAATATATTTTGACTAAAAAACCGAATAGTGTTAAAACTTGTGTTATGTTGGACAAGCCTTGCAGAAGAGAAGTAGATATAGTACCTGATTATTTTGGATATCAAATAGAAGATTGGTTTATAGTTGGATATGGACTTAATTACGGAGATAAGTATAGAAATATTCCATACATTTTTTCTTATGAGGACTAATATGTACGATAAATTTTCTTATATTTATGATGAACTTATGAAAAGGCAAGTGGATTACAATCTACTTGCCTCTAATGTTATCCAAATATGTAATAAGCATAATGTAGAAGTGAAAAATATTTTAGAATGTGGAATGGGTAGTGGGAATTTAACTGAAAAATTTTTAGAAAAAAAAATTTCCGTTGACGGTTTTGATATTTCTGACAATATGTTATCTATTGCTTATGACAAATTGGTTGATTATGAAAATGTTAATATTTTAAAAGGAGATATTAGAACTTTTGTATCAAATAAAAAATATGATTTGATATGTTGTTTTTTTGATGTTCTAAATTATATAAAATCTTTAGATGAAATTGAAATGTTTTTACAAAATTCTAAAAAACAAATGACTGAGGATTCAATTTTAATGTTTGATGTAAATTCAGAATACAAACTAAAAGAATATTTAGCAGATAATACTTTTGTTGTTGAAGAAGATAATGTTTTTTATACTTGGAGAAATTATTTATACAAAAAACATATAGATTTTGAAATAGACTTTTTTGTAAAAAATGAAAAAAATACTTATGAAAGAATAACAGAAAGGCAAAGACAATATATACACTCGGAAAATGATATATCTGAATTAATTGAAAAATGTGGATATGAAATTTTAGAAATTATTGACTTTGAAACTTTTAAACATATACGTAAAACTTCATATAGAATATTATATGTCTTAAAATTGAAAGATAATGTTAAAAAGTAAGATTTGACAAATAAAATAAATAGGTATATAATGTAGAAGAATGTGAAAAGCATTCCATATATTTTTAAGGAGGTATTTTTATGAGTTTATTCGCTCAAGAAGTGGCAAAACAAAAATATTGGTCACTTATCAAGATAGATAACACTTTAGTATTATTAGCTATTCTATGTGCAATAGCAGCATTCAGTATTTATCTTGAACAAACTTATAGCTGGGCAGGTAAAATCACAGGTTGTATTTTAGCTTTAGCTTTTACAATGGTTTTATCAAATGCTAAAATTATTCCGGCAGAAGACACAAAGGCATATGATATAGTATGGGGCTGGGTAGTTCCGCTTGCTATTCCTATGTTGCTTTTTAAAGCCGATTTAAAGAAGGTTTGGAAAGAGTCTGGTAAAGTATTAGGAATTTATTTACTTAGTGGTCTTGGTACAATCGCTGGTGCATTTGTTGCATTTTTCTTGTTAAGGAATTTTATTCCTGAACTTTATAAATTAAGTGCAATGATGGTTGGTACTTATACTGGAGGAAGTCTTAATTTAACTGCTATGGCAGATGCGTTCCCATTAGATGATAAAGGTTTATTAGGTTCTGCAGTTGTAGCTGATAACTTGTTTATGGGAATTTACTTTGTAAGTTTAACAATTATTCCTACAATGAAATTCTTTAGAAAACATTATTCTCACCCTTATGAAGATGAAATGGAAAAATTAGGTACTGCTGGTGAAAATAAAGCTGCTCAATTCTGGGCTAAAAAAGACGTTTCTTTATTAGATGTTGCCAAAGTTATTTCTATTGCATTTGTAATCGTTGCAATTTCAACAGAATTAGGTAATTATATTTCAAGTTTTAAACCTGATACTAAAGAAATGGGAACAGCTATGAAATTCTTTATGGATTTATTCTTTGGTTTGTTAGGAAGTAAATATTTATTAATGACTACAATTACAGTTATTTTAGCAACTTATACTAAGTTTTTAACTAAAGTTTCCGGAGCTGAAGAAATAGGAACATTCTTAATTCACATTTTCTTTGGAGCAATTGGGGCACCTGCATCAATTGAAATTATCTTAAAGAAAGCTCCATGGTTATTAGTATTCTGCGTTATTATCGTAGTTATAAATATGATTATTTCATTTATTTTTGGTAAGATTTTCAGATATTCAATCGAAGAAGTTTGTATTGCTTCAAATGCTAACATAGGTGGACCAACAACAGCTGCCGCACTTGCAATCGCAAGAGGTTGGAATCAATTAGTTGTACCTGCAATGTTAGTTGGTATTTTAGGATATGTTATTGGTAACTACTATGGAGTATTTATCGGTAATATATTAAAATTATTCTAATTATGATTTGTAGTATAAAACTTGAAAAAAATGGAGAAATGATTTTATCTAACAACGGACAAGAGATTATAACTCATAGTACAAAATGTAAAGAAGTAAATTCCGGATATATGACTCCGGGTGCTATGTTTATGGGTGCTCTTGCAGGTTGTAAGGTTTTAACTTTTTCAAAATCTGCAAAATATTATAAAATTGATTTTGAAGATTTGAGCATAGAAGTTGAGGCTGATGTGATAAATACAGATAATATTGGTGATACTCCGTTTAAAAATCAAGAATATTCAGAAATAAGAACAAAATATTCTTTAAAGACAAAAGCGAGTGTAGAGGAAATTAATAAAGTAATTGAACTTGCTAGTAAGTTCTGTACGGTTAATATTGCAGTAGATAGTAATATTAAACAAACATATACAATAGAATTAAAATAATGTTTAAAAATCACAGATAGAATGTCTGTGATTTTTTTTGTGTGTAAAAACTTTACAATAATATCACAAAATGATATAATGATTTATATATACACTGGAGGAAATTATGAAAAATAAATTTTTACTCACATTAACATTATGTAGTTTTTTGCTTGGAAGTACATATAAGGTTAGAGCAGAAGAAAATAATTTGACAGATAATTATAGAATATATGAACCTTTTAATTTATCCGATACAAAAAACTTAGAATTAACCGGAGAATCTACAATAGATTTTTCAAAATCAACGGCGAATGAAAATAAAATAGACGGAATATATAAAGCTAATTATAATTTAAAGAGTACTAACAACGGAAATTCTACTTTAAAAATGGGAATAACTTTTAGTAGTAGTATTGAAAAGTTAAGTAATTTTTCAATTAAATTGGACGGAGCTGATGTTCCATATTCATTTAAGTTCTTGAATGATAAGTTTAAAGCTCCTACGGGAAGTGAGTTTTATAAAGAAATTATTTCAAATATTGATTCACCGATTTATGAACCGGTTAATTTTAAAAAAGAAGATGTTGGAACTCTTAGAAAATTTAACTTAGAGTCAGATAAGGTTGATAATTTAAAATATGAAATTACTATAAAATATTCCACAGATAAGACAAAGTTATTTTTATCAGGTGGTAAAGATATAAAAATTGATGAAAATAAAAATAATAAGACTATAGTATTAACTCATGAACTAAGTGGGAAAAGTAAAACACCTATTTTATATACAATAGGTGATGATGTAAATATAACGACTAAAATATTTTTAGGCGAAAAGGAAATAAATTCAGGATATAAAGAAAATATTGAAAAAACGTCAGTTAATGTTAAGGACTTTTTGAAAAATATATTTTTAGGTGAAGTTCCTGAAAATGTTCGTCAAAGATTTTCTGAAGATAATTTATATGAAATCTTTGTTGAAAATTTTGATAAAATTTTGGGTGGAAGTGGTTATGATACTTTAGGAATTTTAAAGCCGTCTTCTGACAAACAAATTGTTGCGACTTTTGAATTTCCTATTGAGCCGAAAGTTGAGAAAAAGTTAAATATTAATTATCCAATTTCTGCAACTCTTACTACTGTAAATGATGTGAATATTATGAAATTAAATTTAGAGGCATCTCCTTTTTCAACTTTTGATAATTTTAAAAATTTTAAATATACATTTGCTGGAAATGATGATTATAAATTTATTATAAATTCAAATACAAAGTATAAAAATACTAAAAACGGTTCAGAGATTACATTAACAAAAGCACCTGTTGAGCTTATAACAAATTTAGTTCATAAAGAAAGCTATGTTAAGGGAATTAGTAAAAAAGAGGCAAAATCTTATACTAATTATGCACTTATTGTGTTAGGTATTGCTGAAGTTGTAGGAGTTTTGTATTTAAAAAATGTTTACTTTAAAGGTAAAAAAAGAAATATAAGAAGATAGAAACTAGAATTTTATTCTACTAGAATTTTATTCTAGTTTTTTCTTTTTCTTTTATTTTATTGCATTTGCAACAGAAATATTTTGAAAATTATTATAAAATTAATATACTGTTAGGAGGTAATTATGAGTAAAATAAATTTTGATGATAAATTATATAATATTTTAAATGGAAATGAAAAACTTTTACAGTTTTTTATAAATAATGGTTTTGATCAATTAAAAAATGAAAAAATGCTAAAAACAATGGGTAAAATGGTTTCGCTTAATATGGCTTTAAAAGTTAGAGGAATAAATAAATCTGCTTTTGAAGAAAAATTAGATTTATTTTTAAATGATGAGCATACTTCAGTTGACAAATCTTTAGAAGAAGAAAAAGAAATTACAGGTGATGTCATTGTTAAAGGGGTTTTACCTTGTCCGTTGAAAATTCCTATTTTAGAGGCTTTTGACAAATTTGTTGAGGAAGAAAAAACTAAAGGAATAAATATAGGTTATGAATTAAAATCTGCTAATTTAGGTGTTGATTGGATTGAAACTGATATTAATTCAGGCGATATTGATAAAGTTTCTGATATTATGATTTCAGCCGGTTTTGAATTATTCTTCGATAAAGAGAAATTCGGTAAATTTTTTGAAGAAGAAAAATTTTATATTGAAAATAAGAAAATGAATAAAGATTTTGATAATGAAGAAATTTGTTTGAGAGACCCTAAAAATATTTACAATATTGTTGGAGTAGTGCCTTGTGTATTTTTAGTAAATGAAAATAATTTAAATGGTAAAGAAGTTCCAACTTCTTGGGAAAATTTACTTTTTAGTGGAGATTATACAGATAGCGTTGCAATTCCTTTAGCTGATTTAGATATGTTTAATGCATTAGTTGTAACAATTTATTCAAAATGGGGAGTTGAAGGAATAAAGGCTCTTGCCAGAGTTTATAAAAAAAGTTTACACCCTGCTGAAATGGTTAAGAAAAAAGGAGATTCAAAAAATAATCCGATAGTTAGTATAACTCCATATTTCTTTACACAAATGGTATCAAGAAGTTCAGCTCTTAAAGTTGTATGGCCAAAAGATGGTTCAATTATCAGTCCTGTGTTTGTAATGGCTAAGAAAGATAACGAAAAAGCACAAAAAGTTGTTGAATTTTTTAGAGATGAAAATGTTGGAAAATTACTTTCTTCAAATGGAAAATTCCCTACAACAATTTTTGGTGTTGACAATATGTTAGATGAAAATTTTAAATTTATGTTCTGTGGTTGGGACTATATCCATAACAATGATATAGTGAAGGTTATGAAAGAATCAGAAAAGATTTTTAATGAAGAAATTTTAAAATAGAGGTTTATATGAATTTGGTAGTAGTTTCCGGTCCTCCTTCATCAGGAAAGACCAGTGTTATAGTTAAGACAATTGAAAATTTGAAAAAAAGAGGTATTAAAGCGGGAGTTGTAAAGTTTGACTGTTTATATACAGATGATGATTTAATATATAAAAAAAATAATATTTTAGTTAGAAAGGGATTATCCGGTGCTTTGTGTCCTGACCATTTCTTTGTTTCAAACATAGAAGAGGTTGTTCAATGGGGCGTTAATAATGAACTGGATATTTTAATTACAGAGTCAGCAGGACTTTGTAATAGATGTTCTCCCTACATTAAAGATATAAAAGCTGTATGTGTTATAGATAATTTATCAGGAATAAATACACCTAAAAAGATAGGGCCGATGTTAAAAAGTGCAGATTATGTAGTTATTACAAAGGGGGATATTGTTTCACAAGCTGAAAGAGAAGTTTTTTCTTCAAGAGTTGCATCTGTTAATCCAAGTGCCATTGTAATGAATATAAACGGACTTACAGGACAGGGAACTTTTGAGTTAAGTACATTGTTATATGATGAAAGTAAATCAATCAATACAGTAAATGGTATGGAATTAAAATTTGCTATGCCGACAGCTCTTTGTTCTTATTGTTTAGGAGAAAAGAAAATAGGAGCAAAATATCAAATGGGAAATATTAAAAAGATGAAGTTGGAGGATAAAAATGCGTAATTTAAAAATTGGTAAATTAATTGAAAAATATCCTTTTGCTGAAGTGTTTTTTGAAGAAAATAATTTTGATATTTCAAATGTTTTTGATTTATCTTTTGTAGAATTTTTAAATTCTTTTTCAGAAGAAGAAAAAGAGGAGCTTGCAATAGATGAAAATTTGCTTTGTGAATCTTTAGAAATTTATATTGAGCAGATGAAAAATTTCCTTGGAGTTGAAGATAATGAAGTTAATTCGATAACTTTACTTGCAGGGACAGATAAATTTGGCAATAAAGAAAATTACGATGAACTACAAGTAAATAAGTCTGAAATAATTTCAATCGTGGGACCTACCGGAAGTGGAAAGTCAAGACTTTTAGGGGATATTGAATGGGTTGCAGATAGGGATACTCCAACAAATAGAAAAATTTTAATTAATGGAAAAGATGCAGATAAAAAATGGAGATTAAGCGCAAATAACAAATTAGTTTCACAACTTTCTCAAAATATGAATTTTGTTATGGACTTAACTGCTTATGAATTTATAGAACTTCATGCAAAGAGCAGAATGGTTCAAAATGAAGAAGAAGTTATAAATAAAATAATTACAGAGGCAAATAAACTTGCAGGAGAAAAATTTGACCTTTCAACGCCGATTACTTCTTTGAGTGGTGGACAATCAAGAGCGCTTATGATTGCTGATACTGCAATTTTAAGTTCATCACCAATTGTTTTGATTGATGAAATCGAAAATGCAGGAATTGATAGAAAAAAAGCATTAGATTTGTTGGTTAGTGAAAATAAAATAGTTTTAATGGCAACACATGACCCTATACTTGCATTAATTGCCGATAAGAGAATTGTAATAAATAATGGAGCAATAGTTGCGATTCATGAAACAACAGAAAAAGAAAAAGAATTACTTGTAGAACTTGAAAAAATGGATAATGTTATGCAAGACTTAAGAAAAGAATTAAGATATGGTAATTCATTAGACAATTTTGAAATATAATGATATAATAAATATATTAAGTAGGCTACTTCGGTAGCCTTTGTTATTGTGAAACAACAAGGTTTCCGGGTACCCACCCGATGCAAAGCATCGTGGAAGGGTGGAGTTCTTATTATGAAATAACAAGGTTTCCGGGCACCCACCCGATGCAAAGCATCGTGGAAGAGTGGAGGTCCTATGTTTAAGGAGAATTTATGCAAAAATTTGAACTTTTGTCTCCTGCCGGGTCTATGGAGGCTTTGAAAGCAGGAATTCAAAATGGTGCAGATGCTATTTACTTAGGTGGTAGCAGTTTTGGGGCAAGAGCCTCTGCAACAAATTTTGATAATGATGAATTGATAGAGGCTGTAAGATATGCAAGTCTTAGAAATGTAAATATTTTTGTTACGGTTAATACTTCTGTAAAGGAAACTGAAATTGAAGAATTAATTTCTTATACAGATTTTTTATATAAAATTGGAGTTAGTGCGATAATTCTTTCTGATATTGGAATGGCAAGTCTTTTAAGAAGTCGTTATCCAAATATGGAATTTCACGCATCAACTCAAATATCTGCTCATTCTTTAAATGATGTTTTAGAATTGAAAAAAGTAGGTTTTGATAGAGTTGTTGTTGCAAGAGAGTTAAGTGTAGAAGAAATTAAAAAAATTTGTGATACTGTAGATATAGATATTGAAGTTTTCATTCATGGGGCAATTTGTGTTAGTTACTCAGGACAATGCCTTATGAGTTCTATGCTTGGGGAACGTTCAGGAAATAGAGGACGTTGTGCTCAACCTTGTAGGCAAAGCTACAAGTTAATAAATAAAACAACTGGAAAAATTATTGATGTAAATGGAAATTATCTTTTAAGTCCGAAAGATTTGTGCAGTATTGATAATATCGAAAAAATTTTGGATACAGGTGTTAAGTCTTTAAAGATTGAAGGAAGAATGAAAAGACCTGAATATGTTGCGGTTGTTACTTCAAGATATAGAAAAGCAATAGATAATTACATCGAAAATAAAGTTACAACGAACAAAAAAGAATTAAAAGATGATTTGGAGGCTATTTTTAATAGAAAATTCACTTCAGGTTATCTTATGAGTAAAAATGGCTCGGATATAATTAATTTAGATAAACCTAATAATATAGGTGTAAAGGTTGGAGAAGTTTTAAGTTTCAATCAAAAGAAAAATAAATTAAAAATAAAATTATGTGGTAAATTGTCTAAGGGAGATGGAATCAATTTAGGTGGAGGAAATATTGGTAGAATAATCAAAAATGGAGAAATTTTTGACTTTGGAGTTTCCGGAGATATTATAGAAATTGATTTTATTAAAAGTGTAAAGCCTAAGACAATAGTTTATAAAACTTCCGATAAGTCATTGGTTGATGATGCTAATAAATCTTTTAGAGAAGGAATCGAGAATAAAAAAATTGACTTAAATTGTGAAATTTTTATTTCCGTTGGAGAAAAAGCGAAATTTACTTTAGAAAATATTGAAGTTTATTCTGATGAAATAATCGAAAAGTCAAATAATAAAAAAATTGAAATTAAAAATGTTTTGGAAAAATTATCTAAAACTGGCAAAACTCCTTTTAATTTTATTTTCAAAAATGTTTTTGTCGATGAAAATGCTTTTGTTCCTGTTTCCGTTTTGAATAATCTTAGAAGATGCGCAATAGAAAAATATGAAAAAGAAAAATTAGATTTTTCAAAAGAAAGAATTATATGTTCATCTAATGATTTATCATCTTTAAAAACAAAAAAAGTTGATAATGGAAAAATTACTTTAAAGGTGCATAAAAATTCTCAGATTGATAATCTTTTAGAAGATTGTAGCATATTAGAATATGTAAAAGAAATTTATACTGAAGATTTTAGTTTGATTGAAAAGTATTATGATAGACTAAAAAGTAAAGGTATAGATTTAATTTATAGTGCTTTAGGTGTCATCAGAAATGAAGAGTATGATACTGTAAAAAAATATTTATCGAAAATAAATAGGGAAATTTTGAAAAAAGTTCAAATATCAACTTGGGGTTCGAAAAACTTTTTTGAATCAAATTTTGGTACTGAAAAATTTAATATAGATACATATTTTAATATATATAACTCTTATTCTATAAGATTTTTTGAAAAATATTTTAATGCAGAGGATATAACCATTTCTCAGGAGATAAATAAATTTGAAATAAAAAATTTAGTTGAAAACTTAAAAGAAAAAAATATTAACATAGATATGATTGTATATGGACATACAAGGTCAATGCTTACAGAATATTGTGCAATGGGAGTTTTGACAAAAGATTGCCATAAAGATAGACGTTGTGCCGAATGTGCAAGAAGTGATTATGCTTTGAAAGATATGGAAAATAGAGAATTTAGACTTTTTCAAGATATTTTTTGTAGAACGGAAATAAGAAATCACATTCCTCTTGATTTGAGAGAAGATATGAAAGAGATTTTTGACTTGGGTATTGATAGGGTAAGACTTGATTTTACTTATGAAGATAGCAAAAAAGTTTATGAAATTTTAAAAGAATGTATTGATTATCTAAAAAATTCAAAGAGAATAAATTCTCCAAATGCCTTTAAGGGACATTTCATTACTTCAGTTAATTAATTTTTATAAAGCCTTAGGGCTTTATTTTTTTGAAAAAATTTATAAAACATTGAAAAACAAATAATTTTTTGATAAAATTAAAGTTGAATAAAAATGGAGAAGTGTGTATGAAAAAGGGAGATTTTATTTTAATATTTACTTTACTTGTTATTTTTTGTTTTTCTTTTGTTTATATAAACAAGAGTTTTGTATCGACAGAAGATAAATATATAAGTGTTCAAGTGAATGGAGAAGAGATTAAGCAAATAACTTTTGGAAATGAAAAAAAAATTTATCCGATAAGAACGTCTTTTGGACTTAATATTTTAGAAGTTGATAAAGACGGAGTCAGGGTTATTGAGGCAAGCTGTCCTGATAAACTTGATGTTAAGTTTGGAAAAATTAGTAAAGTTGGACAAGCTATTATCTGTATGCCAAATAGACTTGTTATACAGATAAAATCAAGACAAAATAATGATTTGGACGTGGTAAACTAATGAGTGCTAAAAAGACTATGTTGATTTCGTTATTTGTTTCTGTTGCTTTAATTGTATCTCTTTTAGAATATTATATCCCAATACCTATTCCTAATGTTCGATTGGGTTTATCCAATGTTATAATCATAAATGCGATTTTAATTTTTGGTTTTAAAGAAACATTTTTTATTTCATTTTTAAAGGCGATTTTACTGGTAATTATTCTGGGAAATCCAATAAGTTTTATATATAATTTTTCAGCAGGGTTTGCCAGTATAGTTGTTATGTATATAGTAAATAAGTTTTGTAGTAAATTTTTAAGTTTAGTGGGGGTTAGTGTTTTAGGGTCAGTTTCTCATATAATGGTTCAAATATTAATTTCAATGATACTTTTAAATACAAAAACTTTAGTTAATTTTATTCCGTTTTTAGGAATAATAGGGATATTTACAGGAATTTTAGTTGGTATTCTTGCTAATTATATGTATAAAATTTTAAGAGGTAATTATGTCAAATAATGATTATGATGATTTTTTAAAAGAATTACAGATTTATTTAGATAAAAATTATAATGATAATGTTGAAAATAATAAAATCTTTGAAAAAGAATCTAGAGAAGAAAATATATCTTTAGAAGATAAAACGATAAAAGAAGTAAATAGTGTAAAAAATATTGGATATAGAGATGTTAAAACATTTACTACTTCAATAAAAGATTTAAATGATAATGATAAGCCCAGAGAAAAGTTATACAAATTTGGTGCTGATAAATTGAGTGAATATGAGCTTATAGCAATTTTACTTGGAAGTGGTTCAAGAAACGAAGATGTTTTAACACTTTCAAAAAAATTGTGGCAATATATGAGTAAATTTCATAGGATAAGTGAACTTGCAATAGATGATTTGATGGAAATAGAAGGTATCGGATTATCTAAAGCTTGTTCAATAATTTCTGCATTGGAGCTTTCTAAGAGAATAAATATTAGAGAGTGTGTTGATAATTTTTCAGTCGGATCACCTAAGAGTGTTGCAGATATTTTTATGAATATATTAAGAGATGAAATGAAGGAGCATTTTTATGTTCTTCTGTTGGATACAAAGAATAAAATAATTTCTTGGGACGAAATTTCAAAAGGTGATTTAAATTCATCTATCGTTCATCCTAGAGAAGTTTTTAAATATGCTTTAAAATATAGTGCAAATAGTATTATTTGTTTGCACAATCATCCAAGTGGAGACCCGACACCAAGTATGCAGGATATAGAAATTACTAAAAGATTACAAGAAGTTGGAAATTTAGTTGGAATAAAATTGTTAGACCATATTATAATCGGATACAATAAATATATTAGTTTAAGAGAAAAAGGAATAATGAATTAAGAGAGGTAGAAAAAATGAGTTTTTCGTGGATTTTTGGGGAAGATTTAGCCTTAGATTTAGGAACGTCTAATACTTTAATATACTCAAATAAAAAAGACGGTAAGATTATTGAGCCTTCTGTTGTTGCAGTTGATTTGAATAATTATGAGATTGTTGCCGTTGGAGAAAAAGCAAAAAGTATGGAGGGAAAAACTCCAGATAATATAATAACATTGGCACCTATAAAGGGAGGTAAAATTATAAATTTTGAAATTGCTCAAGTAATGTTGACAAATTTATTTAAAAAAGCAAAATCAAGTTTTTCAATTTTTAATCCTAAGGTTTATATTACAATATCAAGTGGAATTTCCGAAGTGGATAAAAGAGCAATAGAAGATTGTGTAATTTATTCCGGAGCAAGAAGTGTTGAATTTATACCAACTGCAGTTGCATCAGCTGTTGGAATGGGACTTCCTGTTTTGGAGCCTTCAGGTAGTATTGTAGTTAATATCGGTGGAGGAACTGTTGATGTTTCTTTGGTAAGTCTTGGAGGAGTTGTTGCCTCTAAATTTGTTGATATTGGTGGAGATTCAATTGATTATGATATTGTAAATATCGTTAAAAACAAATATGATTTGATGATTGACAAGGAAACGGCAGAATATATAAAAATAAATTTGGCATCATTTATTACAAGTAATATCACAAATAATCTTTCTATATTTGGTAGAGATATAAATAGTGGTATGCCTAGAAATGCAATAATCTATGGAAAAGATATAACTTCATCACTATTCCCGCTTTTTAATGCAGTTACAGATGCAATAAAAGTAATATTAGAAAAGACACCACCTTCAATGACAGGTAATATTTTAAGAAATGGAATCTTTTTAACAGGGGGCTGTTCTAAGATTAACGGTTGTGTTGAATATTTGGAAAATGAAATAGGGATAGCTGTAAATGTTGTTGAAAATCCATTAACTTGCACATGCGAAGGTGCTAGTAAATTGATTAATAAGATTAAGATTAAAAACAATAGGAGAAAGAATAATGAATAGATTTAGAAATATTAAGTCCCGTAAAAAGAAAATTTCTTTTTTTATGACTGTTATAATTTTAAGTTCTATAATTTTTTTCAGTAGTACTTCTTCTATTATGAATATTGGAGAAAATGCAATTGGAACAGTTACAAGTTCTGTTTCAAGATTAGTTTATTCTTCAATAGCAAGTTCTAAAGAAGTTTTTACAAATATTTTCGGCTCCAAATCTATTAGAGAAGAAAATGAAAAATTGAAGATTGAAAATGCAGAACTTAAAGAAAAAAATATTAATATGGAAAATATAATAGCCAAAGAAGATTTTTTGAAAAATGAATATAATTTATATTTACAAAATAAGGAAAGTCTTATAAGTGCTAATGTTATTGCATTAGATAACAATAATTTATTCATAAGATTTAATATAAATAAGGGAAGTAAAGACGGCGTAAAAGTTGGAGATATTATCGTTCAAGGAACTGCTGGAGATAAAGAAAATACTTATATTAAAGCTGTTGTTGGTAAGGTAATAGAAGTTGGATATAATTGGAGCAAGGTTTCAAGTTTAGTTGACTCTACAAGTAATATTTCATTTAATATAGTTAGAAGTCAATCTTATGGAGCTATAAGTGGACAAGAAAACAATCTTCTTTCAGGTTTTATGTATAAGACTGATGCTGACGTTGTTGTTGGTGATAGGTTAGTTACTTCGGGTAGAGGCGGAATTTTTCCAAGAGATTTATATATAGGAGAGGTTACAGAAGTTAAGTCTTCAGATAATAATCTTGAAAAGAAAATTAGTGTTAAATCTCCTGTTGATTTTACAACTTTATTTAGAGTTTTTGTATTAAAAGGAAATGGTGGTAGTAATGAATAGATTAAAGGTTGTGTTAATGTTTTTTGCAAGTATAATGATACAAACAGCAATATTACCTAATTTTAGTATATTTAACTCTAAGGCTAATCTAAGTTTGGCTCTTGTAGTTGCAATAGCTATGAATTTTGGTTCTTATTCTGCTGGATATTCCGGAATTGTACTTGGATTTTTTGAAGATATTTTATTTTCAAGAATAATAGGTGTAAGAGCTCTTATATACTACATTATAGGTTTTATAGTTGGATATAGTGAGGACTCCATAAACAAAGGAGATATACGTTCCGGCTCTATAATTACAGTTGTAGCAACTTTATTTTATTGGGTTATGAATACAATAATTTATATGTTCTTGGAAAGTTCATCATCTTCTGCTCTTGTAAAGTATTTAAAAGGGTCGATAATTATTGAATTGATTTTAAATGTTTTATTGTACTTGGTATGTCATTATACTTTGAAGAAGATGTTTAAAAAGAAAAAATTTAGATTTTAGTAGGTAAGTTTATGAAAATTTTTGATAAAAATAAATTAGAAAAAATTAAAGATAGACAATTAAGATATAAAATAGTTTATTCTGTTCTATTTCTTTTGATGTCATTACTTGTTATAAAATTATTTCATTTAACAATTATAAGTGGAGATGATTACAGAAATAAGGCTGATAACAACAGACTTAAAGATGTTAAAATAACAGCTCCAAGGGGAAATATTTATGATAAAAATGGAAATTTGTTAGCAGGGGTTAAGACAAGTCCTGCCGTTCAGATTTTAAAAGATGAATTTAATAGATTAACTAAAGAAGAAAAGATTAAAAAGGTTGATGAATTAATAACTATACTTAATAAAGACGGCGCAAGTTGGGATACCGATGATTATTTTATAGGGATTAATTACTTTGTATATTCTTCAAAAGTTGATTATTTTACTGAATTAAAAACTCCAAAAGAAAAAGTTTTAGATATAATTATGGAAAATAAATTAGTTGAAGATATTTTGAAATTGAAAATAGAAAAAAGTTCCTCTTCAAATTTTTCATACTATATAATAAAAAATGTTATAAGAGATTTGCAACTTAAAGGAATATATGTTCCAAGTGATTTTTTCGATGTTGATAGTGGAGAAATTGCTTTTACTAAAGGAAAAGAATACGATGAATATGCAAAAGATAAAGACCTTTCAAAAGGGATATATTCACATATTGCAGATTTAATAAAAGATGATAAGTCAATTATAAGAAAGATTTTAGAACAACCTCTTTCAAGAAAATTGATTTTTGATGAATTGAAAAGTAAAAATCTTTTAGGAAATATTGAATTAAGTCCTTTAGAAGACTTGAATAATTATAACTTTTTATTGATAAAAGCTGAATTAAATAAACAAAATTCTAAGGTTACATTGGAAACAAGTGCTAAAGATGATTTTTATAATATGGTTAGAAAATTTACTTTGGATAAGTTGTTGTCTTATGTAAAAGTTGATAAAGACGGGAAAAAAATAATTCCTGCCGAAATTTTGCTTAAAAAATTAGAAGAAAAAAAACTTAATGCAAATGTTGAATACACTTTAGTTAAAGATGAAAATGATAGAGAAAAAGTTCAATTTTCTTACAAAAATGAGGGAAATAAAGATGTTGAACCTTTAACATATCTTATTTCCATTGCAGAAGAAAATAATCTACTTTATGATTTTGTTCTATCCGATGATATAAAATTTGTTGCTCAGGAAGTAAATACAGAAAATAATATTATTTTAAAAATTTCTATTACTAAAAAAGATTTTGATTATGTATATAATATTAACAAAAAAGATATAAAAAATAGATACCAAATAAAAGATGATTATACTGCTGAAAGTTTATTTACACTTTTAAAGAAACTTTATTCAATAGAAGAATTGAATGATTATAGTGCATATAGTTATTTGGTATTGAGTAGAAAGGTTGAGTTGCAAGGAGATAAGGCATATATTCCAATTACTCTTACTTATGGAATATCTGAGCCTTGTATATCTAACATAAAAGAAAAATTTGAAAATAATAATGGTATTACTGTTTCAATGGAACCGATAAGATATTATCCTAATGGAGAGTTAGCGTCTCATATATTGGGATATATTGGAAAAATTTCACAACAAGATGAAATTGAAAAGTATAATAAAGAAAAAGGATATTCTTCTGATAGCTTTATAGGTAAGACAGGAGTAGAGGAAAGTCAAGAAGTTTCTTTAAAAGGAAAAGATGGCTTTAAAAAGGTTATGGTTGATAACAGAGGAAATAGAACAGAAACTATTTCTGAAACTTCAGCAGTTCCAGGAAAAAATGTATATTTATCTTTAGATTTAAATTTACAAAAAACTGCAGAAGAATCTTTAAAGCGTACTTTGGAATCAATTAGAGGTGCTAGTGAATATAAAAGCAAGTGGGGAAGTTATACTCCTCATCAAAGTTATCCTAATGCAACAAGTGGTGCAGTAGTTGTGCTTGATGTTAAGACTGGAAAAGTTTTAGCTCTTGCAAGTTATCCTGCTTATGACCCAAATCTTTTTGTAACAGGGATTTCTAATAGTGATTGGATAAGTTTGTTTCCTGAAGACCCTAGAGATTTTTTAGCACCAAGACCATTGTATAATATTGCAACACAAAGTGTTTCACAACCAGGTTCTACTTTTAAATTAGCCACTTCATTGGCAGCGCTTGAAAAGGGATTGGATCCAAATGAAAATATTAATTGTCAAGGTGTAATGGATGTTGGTGATACAAAGTTTGGTTGTTGGATATGGAACCAATATAAGCAAGTTCATGGAAATGAAAATCTTAGAACAGCTTTAAGAGATAGTTGTAACTATTATTTTTATGCCTTAGCTCTAGGAAAAGACCCTAAGTCAAATAAGCATACGGGTGTTAAAGTTGAGATTGAAGATTTGGTTAAAACTGTTAGTGAATTAGGACTTGGAGAAAGAACTGGAATTGAAATAAACATTCCAAGAGAAAGTAAGGGTGTTATTCCTGATTCAAATACAAAAAAATCTTTAACAAAAATTATGCTTAAACAAAGATTGGAAAAAGAAATTGAAAAATATATTTTAGCCGGAAAAAATAAAGATGATTATGATTTTGCTAAAATAATTGATACAATTGTAAATTGGACTGAAGAAGAAAAAGTTCCATCAAGAACAGAGGTTATTAACAGATTAAAAGAAATGCAATTAAATGCTGAAGAACCTGTTGCAAATTCAAAAGTATCTTTAGCAGATATGATAAAGTTTGACTATTTAAATCAAGCATCTTGGTCTAATGCAGACTCACTAAATACTGTAATCGGACAAGGACAAAATGCATATACTCCTATACAAATGGCAAGATATATGGCGATGATTGCAAATGGTGGACAAAAGTTAAAAACTTCTGTAATTGAAAAAATTGTTAGCTATGATAACAAAATAACTTCATTTCAAAATAACCCTGAAACTGAAAAATCAAGTTTTAATCCTAGAAATTTAAAATATATTTTAGAAGGAATGAATATGGCATCAAAGACTTCTGAAAATGCTAAAATTTTTAGAGAATTGCCAATAGAAATTGGTACAAAGACAGGAACTGCACAAAAGAGTGGAGTCAATCCTGTTACAGGACAACTTTACGATAACTATGCTTGGACAGTTTCTTTTGCTCCATATAATAATCCTGAAATTGCAATAGCAACAGTAATTTTTCAAGGAGGAGCAGGTGCATTTTGTGGACCTATTGTTAGAGATATAGTTGGTCAATATATTGATAATAAAACAGAATCTGGAGAAAATCTACAGTCTGATAAAAAAAATGATGATAATTCAGGAAATGGTGGAAATTTAGTTGGAGATTAGCCAAAAAGTATTGAAAATTTAATTATTTTGATATATAATGTAATAGATTAAATAATTTAGGAGGTTTCGTATGAAATTCAAAAAGACTTTCGCAGCGCTTTTAGTTGGTGCTATGATTTTAACAGGTTGTTCTTCTAAACCTGAAGGAAAAAAAGAAACAAAAACAGAAGAAAAGAAAGAAAATACTGGAAAGAAAATTAAGTATGCTATGGTAACTGATACTGGTGGTGTTAATGACCAATCTTTCAACCAATCTGCTTATGAAGGCTTAAAAGATTTAGAAAAAGAAGGATTAGCTACTATTAGCTATGTTGAAAGTAAACAAGCATCTGATTACAAAGGAAACTTAGAAACTTTACTTGATTCTAAAAATGATTTAATTGCAGGTATCGGTTTTGCATTAGCAAAAGATATGGAAGCTGCAGCAAAAGCTAACCCAGACCAAAAATATGTAATTATTGACTCAGCTTTTGAAAACACTCCAAAGAATCTTATCGGAACAATTTTCGCGGATAATGAAAACTCATTCTTAGTTGGATATATCGCTGGAACATTAACTACTTCAAACAAAGTTGGATTTGTTGGTGGAGTTACTTCTCCATTAATCAAAAAATTTGAAGCTGGTTTTAGAGCAGGTGTTGAACTTGCAGCAAAAGATAACAAAAAAACAGTAGAAGTTGTTGCTCAATATGCTGAAAGTTTCGGAGATGCTACAAAAGGTAAAGCAATTGCTAACAGTATGTACACATCTGGAGTTGATATGATTTTCCACGCAGCTGGTGGTACTGGTAATGGTGTTATTGAATCAGCAAAAGAAAATCAAAAATTCGTATTTGGTGTAGATAGAGACCAATCTTACTTAGCTCCTGAATATGTTATAGCTTCTACAATCAAAAAAGTAAATGAAGCTATTAAGAGTGTTGGTAAAGAATTAGCTGAAGGAAAATTCAGAGGTGGAGAAACTATCGAATTTTCATTAAAGACTAATGGTGTTGACGTTGCTTACGGAAAAGAAGACCAATTAAAAATCAAGATTCCTAATGAATTAAAACAAAAAATTGAAGAATTAAAGAAGAGTATTGCTGAAGGTAAAGTTACAGTACCAACAGAAGTAAAATAAATGATTTTATTAGAAGGAAGCGAAAGCTTCCTTTTTTAATTAATTTTATTTGAAATGATATTTACCTTTTGATGTTAATATTATATAATATTATTAAATATATTTAAGGAGAGTATTAGATGAAAAACGAATTAGTTCTTGTAGTTGATTTTGGTGGACAATATAATCAGTTAATAGCTAGAAGAGTAAGAGATTTAAATGTATATTGTGAAGTTATACCTTATAACAAGGCTGTTAACGAAGTAAAAAATAAAAAACCTATCGGAATAATTTTTACAGGTGGTCCAAATAGTGTTTATGAGGAAAATGCACCAAAAATTGAAAAAGAAATTTTTGAACTTAATATACCTATTTTAGGATTATGTTATGGGATGCAATTAATATCTCAAACTTTTGGTGGAGTTGTAGAAAAAGCAGATAAAAAAGAATTTGGAAAAACTTTATGTATAAAAGATAAAAATTCAAAATTAGTTTCAAGTATGAAAAATGAAACAATAGTTTGGATGAGTCATCAAGACCAAGTTGTAAAACTACCAGAAGGATTTGATTGTATTCAACATACATCTACTTGTCCTTATGCCGGAATAGAAAATGAAGAAAAGAAAATTTATGCAGTTCAATATCATCCGGAAGTAAATCATTCAGAAGAAGGAAAAGAACTAATAAAATCTTTCTTATATGATATATGTAATGCAAGTGGCGATTGGACAATGCAAAACTTTATGAATGAACAAATATTAAAAATAAGACAAACAGTTGGAGATAAAAAAGTATTGTTAGCTCTTTCAGGTGGAGTAGATTCTTCAGTTTGTGCCAGCTTATTGTCAAAAGCTATCGGAAATCAACTGACTTGTGTTTTCGTAGATACAGGACTTATGAGAAAAAATGAAGGTGATGAAGTAGAAGAAGCCTTCAAAAATGAAGAACTAAATTTTGTTAGAGTAAATGCTAAAGATAGATTTTTAGGTAAATTAAAAGGCGTTACTGACCCCGAACAAAAAAGAAAAATAATCGGAGAAGAATTTATTAGAGTATTCGAAGATGAAGCAAATAAAATTGGAGCAGTTGACTACTTAGGACAAGGAACAATTTACCCTGATGTAATAGAATCAGGACTTGGCGATGCAAAAGTTATAAAATCACATCATAATGTAGGAGGACTTCCTGACGTAGTAGATTTTAAAGACTTAATCGAACCATTAAGAGATTTATTCAAAGATGAAGTAAGAAGATTAGGACTTGAACTTAAAATGCCTGAATATTTAGTTTATAGACAACCATTCCCTGGTCCAGGACTTGGAATAAGAGTAATGGGCGAAGTAACAGAAGAAAAATTAGAAATCTTAAGAGAGGCAGATGCAATCTTCAGAGAAGAAATTGCAAAAGCCGGAGAAGACAAAAATATAAGCCAATATTTCGCTGTTATAACAAATAACAGAACAGTTGGAGTAATGGGAGACTTTAGAACTTACGATTATACACTAGCCCTAAGAGGAGTTACAACAACCGACTTTATGACAGCCGATTGGGCAAGAATCCCATACGAAGTACTAGACAGAGTTTCAGTAAGAATAGTAAACGAAGTAGGACACATCAACAGAATCGTATATGACATAACAAGCAAACCACCAGCAACGATCGAATGGGAATAGTAGCAAAAAAACAAAAAACTTTGTGAAATCAATGGTTACAGAAGATTAAAAACTGTAACTGGGATTAAAATGGGAACATTTGTTAAAAATAATAAATTGAATAATAGTTCCAAGTGGTTTACATTTGGGCAAAAAAAGGCCGTAGTTAAAAGCTGCGGTCTTTTTTCGTTCAATTTATTATTCTTTTTCTCTAGAGAGAGTCAAATTAACTTATTTTCATTTAATTAAAATTTTTAAAGCTAAATGTATATTGCAATAGGTATTACCATTATAACAGGTGCACTTATTACAGTTTTAATTCCGCCTTCACCAACGAATTGAGCTAAAGATGGATCAGAAAAAAACTCTTGAAATTCTTTCATTTTATCTAATTGGAGCTTAGAAAAAACTGTATTTCTAAGTAGGCTTATCTCCCCATCATCCATACAAACTTTAATAACCTTTCCTAATATTTTATAGTTTCCATCGGTAACTTCACTCATATTATTATTTAAAAAGTAATTTTCATTTGTTGGAAGGATGATATTAATTTTATCTGCTTCACAAATTATATCTTTTTTTCCATCTGCTTGAAGCCCTTTAATTAAACCATCTATTTGGGAGTTTAGCCTTTTATCTGTCAACACATTTTCTTTTCTGTTTTTATTATTTTTAGGATTGTTATCAGTAAATAAGTTTGCTAAAGTTATAATTTCTTTGAATCCAGATAACATATCAATAACTGGATTGTTTTTCAGAGTTCCTTGAACTTCAACAAAATCTCCAATATTTAAGTTATTAATGTCACGATTAATAAACTTTGCATTCTCCAATTGTTCTTTTAGTTGCTGGAACAAAGAAACTGGAGTGTGGGTTCTTTCTTCAATAATAGTTTCACCATCATTTGACGTACCTTTATGATTTCCACGAACTCCTATATTCAAAAACGCAAATAGATTGTTAGTGCCTATATTTGATTCTATATCATTTACTTGATTTTTATTTTTTGAAGTTTGAACATTTTTAACATCTGCAAAGCCATCCTCAATTGTAGCTAACATATCAAAAACTATTTTAGTATTAAGATAGATTGGTATTGTAAGCTTATTCTTTTCTATTTTATTCACTACTTTAAATCACCTTTCCTATAAATTGTATGGTTTTCATGTTATTTATCTTATATTCTAGATTTATTATTTTTATTTTAAAAATCTTGATTTTTTAGGGTAAGATAGCTTCCAATCTTCAAATTCTTCGTCTGTTATTTCATCGTTGTAATGCTTTTTTCTCATCTCATTCCATTCTATAAGAAAATTATTGAAGTCTACATCATTTGATAAAAGTCCAGTAATTTCTCCATCATCTGCCAACGGTCTAAACTTCATGTCTTTTTCATAATCAAAAATAATATGCATTATTTCAAAAATAGAATTAGGTTCATGATTAATTAATGCTGATATATCACAATCAAGTGCTTCAGATATTTTTTGTAATTGTTCTTTACTTGGAGATCTATTTCCAAGTTCATAATTTCTTATAGCAGCATCTGTCAAACCAGACTTAATGGCAAGTTCTTTTTGAGTTAAGTTTCTCATAAGTCTTAACTTTTTTAATTTTTCTCCAGAAATCAAACTTACTCCTCCTTATTTCACAATAACTATAAATATTTTATCACAAAATGAACAAAAGCTCAACAAAACTATTCTGTTACAAATATCTGCAAGCATCAGAATATTTTAGAAAAGAATAAATAGAAAAAACTTGGCAGAACAAATATGAACTGTTATTATATATACATACAGTCGATAATGAACGGAAAATGTAAGATATAAAAATTAATGCTCGCCCTTTTGTGGATGTAGAACCTTACAAACTGTAAAAGGAGGACATTATGAAAGGTATTTTTATGAATGCAAAAGATGTACAAGAATTTCTTGATGTAAGCAGGACAACAGCATATCAGATAATAAACGATATGAATCAAGATCTACTTAAATTAGGTTATCGTGTACAAAGAGGAAAGGTAAATAGAGAATACTTTATGGAAAAGTATTGCTATAAACCAACAAATACAAAGGAGGTTTAAAGTGCCGGCATACAGAGATGAAAGTGGAAATAAAACTTGGTATTGCAGGTTTTATTATACCAACTGGAAAGGAGAAAAATTAACTAAGAAAAAACGTGGATTTTCAACAAAAAAAGAAGCTTTAAAATGGGAACAAGAATTTTTAAATCAACATTCTGAATCAATTGAGATGAGCTTTAGGGAGTTTTTTGAACTTTACAAGAGGGATAGAAAACCAAGAATAAGAGAAAATACTTGGAGGACAAAAGAAGCAATTGTAAATCAAAAAATACTTCCCTATATTGGTGATCTAATGCTTAATGAGATTAATAATGTAACCATCATTCAATGGTAAAATGAGCTTATGAAGATTAAGGATAAGAATGGAAAAAACTATTCTCCTACTTATTTGAGAACTATTCATGCCCAGTTATCTAGTATCTTAAATCATGCTTGTAGGTACTACAATTTAAAAACTAATGTTGCTCGTGATGTTGGTTCTATGGGAGAAAAAGAAGCTGATGAAATGCTATTTTGGACTCAAGATGAATATGAGAGATTTATAGAAGCTATTAAAGATAAACCTGAATCATTCTATGCTTTTGAACTTTTATATTGGTGTGGTCTTAGAATGGGAGAATTATTAGCCTTAACAAAAGAGAAATTTGATTTTGAAAGGCATACATTAAAAATTGATGAATCTTTACAAAGGATTGATGGGAAAAATGTAATAACAGCCCCTAAGACTAAAAAAAGCATTAGGACAATAGTTATGCCTGAATTTTTAACGGATGAGATTAAAGAGTATATAGACAGCTTTTATAAGTTAAAACCAAAAGACTTAATATTTAATTTTTCTAAGAGCTACCTCCACCATGAAATGGATAGGGGATCTAAGAAATCTCAAGTAAAAAGAATTAGAATACATGATTTAAGGCATTCTCACGTTTCTCTCTTGATTGAACTTGGATTTTCTGCAACTGCAATAGCTGATAGGGTTGGACATGAATCGATTGACATCACATATAGATATGCTCATCTCTTTCCTAGCAAGCAAAAAGAAATGGCTCTGTCTTTAACACAAGTGAGAAATAATAAGGCAAATGATTGGAAAGATTTATTAGAAGAGGACGATTAAGATGTTTAGAAGACATTCATTAGATGAAATTTCACAAAAAACTAGAAATACAGAGAAAAATAGAAAAAGAAATCGCATTTTAAATTTTAGAGTATCTGAAGAAGAATATGACCTAATAAACAAAAAGATTGAAATAAGCGGACTTAAAAAACAAGATTATTTTCTACAAATGTTATTAAATCACGAAGTTAAGTTAGTAAGTGATTACAGACTTTCTGATAATATAGCCAAGGAAATATTTCAACTAGCAAAAGTTATTAAAAAGTTCGGAAAAATCAATGACAATGAAGCTGATATTTTAATCTATATTTTAGAAATATATGAAGAAATCAAAAAAGAAAAAAGCCCCTACTACAAAGAGTAAAGGCATACACTCCTGTGAGAAGTGTTCTCTAGACAAGTTCATTTTACCACAGGAGTCTTATTTATACCAGACAGGAGGATAAAATGGAAAACAAATATAAAACAAAAAAGAGATTAAATGGTTATAAAAAGAAAAGGAGTGAGACTTATGACAGATATTAAATTAAAATTCCCAGAAATAGATCAGACTTACGCCTTTTTAGACTTACAAACTACGGATAAGGGGACGGTTAGACAAATTACTGGAAATATTGTAACAGCTATTTTAAATCCAAAATATTGTCAAAATCAAAAAATCATTGATGGACAAATATTCTTTGATAAATTTACTAATGAAATAAAATTCCAGGGGAAAATTATCGGAGAAAGAAATATAAAGGAAAATCAAATACGACTTTGGGATGATTCTTTAAATAATAGATTAGGCTTAGAGATAGAAAAACACTTTGGAATTAATTATAATGCCAATAAAATGTGGGAAGCTATTCGTTTTGTAGCTCACCAATATGAAGTGAGTCCGCCAAAGCAATATCTTCAAAATTTAAAATGGAATGGAGATAAAAATGCCATTAGAAAACTATTACCAAAGTATTTGGGAGCAGATGATACAGAGCTTAACAATTGGATAATGGAACATATGATATTGGGCATGATAAAAAGAATTTTTAATCCAGGAGCTAAGTTTGATGAGATGATTGTTTTAGTTGGTGGACAAGGCATAGGCAAATCGACTTTTGCAAGATACTTGTCCATAACAGATGATTGGTTTTGCACAATTGAAAACATTCAAGGCAAGGATGCCGTCATGAACCTTATGGGTAAAACTGTCGTTGAAATCGAAGAATTCGTTGCTTTAAGAAATGCAAAATCGGCTAATGAAGCTAAATCTTTTTTATCAAAATTAAGCGATAGGATAAGAATACCCTACGAAAAATATGCAACAGACGTGCCAAGAACTTGCATCTTTATAGGGACATTAAACGAAAGAACTTTTCTTAATGATCATACTGGAGAAAGAAGATATTTACCTGTTGAATGTAATTCGAATAAAAGAGTAAGGACTATTTTTCCAGATAAAAACAATAAAGAAAAACTTTCAGACAAAGGATATATATCTAGTATAAGAGAAGATTTTAATCAGGCTTTAGCCTTGGGATATGAAATCTTTAAAAACAAGACTCACGCATGGACTATACCAAAAAATCTTTTAAAAGACTTGTATAAGGAACAAGAAAAATTCAAATATCTAAACCCAGATGTGGAAGACATAAGGTATTTCTTAGAAGAATATAAGCCAAAAAGTGCAGATCCTAGTATAACTTGTTTCAAAGAACTAACCATGCAAGGCTACCAAATAAAATCAAAATCTTTTTCAGAGATTATGGATAATTATTTTCAAGAATGGATTCCAGTTAGGTCATCAAAGACCAAGAGAATATCTCCAAGTGGGGTTTCAATTCCAGTAAAACTATATTATGAAAAGAAAACAGAAAACGAAATTGACTTTATAGAAGTTGATAAGAATTTGTTGCCAGAAGAATGGAAAATAGAAAATCAATTAGAAATAGATACAGCAAATCAAGTAAAGATACAAATGTAACTTTGTAACCTGTAACCAATCGTTATAAATCTTCTTAAATTAGGATTACATAATTTAATGGCTTGATAATATGGGATTGACATAGACTCTTAAAACAAGCTCGCCTAATTTTGGAAGTTTTTATTTTGTAAGTTACAGTTACACTTATTAATTCCTATTTAAAAAATATTAAAAAATAAATTTTAGACTTGTTAATAATAGCAAGCACAGTAAGTGAGTACCCACTTACGAAAAAATCAAAAAATCAATAGCTTATAAGGCTATATAATTTTATGATTTTTACCTTGTTAGGGAGAACCCTAAGACCCCAAAAGATATGAGTAAAGGAGAAAAATATGGATAATAGAACAAGAAAAAATCAACTAAAAATATATTTAACAGATGAAGAAAAAGAAATTTTTGAAAAGAAAATGAAACTGGCAAATTGCAAAACAATGTCCCATTTTCTTAGAAAATGTGTATTAGAAAAAGAAATTTATATTGTAGACCTAGAACCATTTAGAGATCTCCAATGGCCACTTTCAAATGCGACAAATAATATAAATCAGATCGCAAAAGCTACTAATACAACTGGTGTTATTTACAAAAATGAAATTGAATCTATGAATAAACAAATAGAAAAATTATCAAAAGAAATATGGCAGATTCATTCACTGTTATTAAGAAAAACGAAATAGAATTTATCCAAAACAAATCTTAGACCTGTAAGAAGTTTTCAAAATATGATATAATATATACAAATGAACTGCCGATTTTTAAAATGACAAGGGAGAGAAATTTATGCAAAACTTTGGGAAAATTATTTTTAAAATAGACCAGGTTTTAGAAGAAAAAAATATAAGCAAAAATAAATTAGAAAAAGAAGCAAATCTTCAAAGGACGCAACTTAATTCTTATTGTAATAACAAAGTTAAAAGAATTGATTTGGAAACTATAGCAAAGATTTGTTGTGTTCTTGAGTGTAAGGTTGAAGATATTATGGATTATGTGAGGTAGCTATGAAATTTTTAGATGAATTAAAAAAAGTTTTGAGTTCAGATGAGCGATTTATTGGTGAAAATAACCAGATAATAAAAACAAAAGTATCAGATGCTGCAAGAGCTAACGATGAGAAATTATTAAAGGACTTGATAAATAATGATTTGTTAAAAGAATCTTTTTTTACTAAGGTTGATGACATATATGTTTTTGATAAAAATAAATTTGTATGGGTCCTAGAATCAAAAGAATTTCTTCCGGATTCTTTTACTATGTATAAAAATAAGATAGGACTTGTAGATTCTAACAATAATTTAATTAGTCAAAAACAAGAAGTTTCTTTGGTGTGGCCTTACAAAGACTGTGTCCTTGAAGGTGGACAAACCAAAGAAGATCAAAAAAGAGAAGAGATTTTTTATAATGAAATTCTTGCTCCAGATGAAATAAATAGATTATTAGCACCTAAGGTATTAGGAAATGCAAAAAGATATGGTGTCAATGGTGTTGAAGAAGATGTTGAGTTTGATAAAAATGATAACTTAATAATTAAGGGGAATAATTTACTTGGTCTTACTTCATTATTGGAAAAATATGAAAACCAAATTCAATTAATTTATATAGATCCGCCTTTTAACACAGGAAAAGACTCTTTTGAGTATAACGACAGATTTAACCATTCAACTTGGCTAACATTTATGAAAAATCGTTTAGTTATAGCTAAACGATTACTAAAACAAGATGGCTCCATTCTTGTACATCTTGACTTTAATGAATCACATTATGCAAAAGTACTTTTAGATGAAGTTTTTGGAAATGAGTGTTTCAAGAATAATATAGTATGGTGCTATACAGGGCCTTCAGGAAGTACAAGGTTTCTACCTAGAAAGCATGATGACATTCTTTTTTATGGAAATAGCGAGAATATAAAATTCAATCAGCCTTATGTTAAACATAAAAGTGGAGTACATAACACTGGACAAGTATTTGGAAAAACAGATTCTTCGGATGATTTTAAAGAAAAGGCGGAGGAGCAAGGGAAAAAATTAGAAGATTGGTGGGATGATATTTACTCTACTGATAGATATCGATCTGAATTACTTGATTTTAGTGGGCAAAAGCCCGAGAAATTACTTCAAAGAATTATAGAAATGACGACAGATGAAGGTGATATAGTATTAGATTATCATCTTGGCTCCGGAACTACTGCAGCTGTTGCTCACAAACTTGGAAGAAGGTATATAGGCATTGAACAAATGGAGGGACAAATAGATATTGAGTTAGATAGATTGCAGAAAGTTATAGATGGATATGAATTCGGGATCTCAAAGGATGTTAATTGGCAAGGAGGAGGTTCTTTTGTCTACTGTGAACTTTTAGAAGACAATGGAAATCTTGTTAATGAATTAGAAAATGCTAAGAACTCAGATTCCGTTAAAAAAATTTTAAATAAGGCCATTGATAATGGAAAATTAATTCCTTCTGTCCTTCATAGTGATTTAAAAGAAAATGAAGATGATTTTGATAAGCTTAGTCTTGATGAGCAAAAGAATCTTGTGATCGAGCTTTTAAATAAAAACCAACTTTATGTAAATTTATCAGATATAGATGATGAAGATTATAAGGTGAGTGAGGCTGACAAGGAATTTACTAGAAGCTTCTATGGCAAGGAGTGATATTATGGCTGACCAATATTTATATCAAGAATTAGATGTTATTAAAAAAATAGGAGCTCTTAAAGAATTACCTTCCTATATAGAGTCGAACCTAAATCCAAATATAATATTGCGTGATTACCAAGATGAGGCTTTCAGGTATTTTATAACCTATGTTGAAAGTGATTTGATTAAAAATAAACAAATCCATAATTTGTTTCATATGGCAACTGGTTCTGGTAAGACTGTTATCATGGCAGGACTTATTCTATATTTATATACCAAGGGATATAGGAAATTCTTGTTTTTTGTAAATCAGAATAATATTATCGAAAAGACTAAAGAAAATTTCCTCAATCAATCTTCTATTAAGTATCTTTTTGCAGACAATATCGAATTGATGGGAGATCAAGTTCAAGTAAAAGAAGTAAACAATTTTGCCTTTTACGATAAAAATTCTATAAACATTTGTTTTACTTCCACACAAAAACTTCACATGGACATGAATTTTCCAAAGGAGAATTCGCCTACTATTGAAGATTTTGAGGATGATAAGATTGTTTTAATATCAGATGAATCCCACCATATAAATACTATTACTAAGGGACTTACAAAGATTGAGAAAATAAACTTAGAAGAAAATGCCAAAAGCTGGGAATATACAATTGAAAAAATATTTAGAGCAAATAGAGATAATGCTTTGTTAGAATTTACGGCAACTGCTGACATGAAAGATCCTAATGTTGAGAAAAAATATTTGGATAAAATCGTATATGATTATACCTTATCTAAATTTAGAGAAAGTGGATACACCAAAGATTTTAATAATATGCAAGGTGATTATGACAGGTGGACAAGAACCTTGCTTGCGCTTGTTATAAGTGAATATAGGAGACATTTGTTTGGGGACAATGGTCAAAATATAAAGCCAGTTGTTTTATTGAAGTCAAAAACTATTAAAGAGTCAAAAGAATTTTATGATGAATTTTATCAAAAATTAAATAATCTTAAGGCTGATGAAATTTTAAAGTATAAGGATTCTGATAATGAGTATTTGACAAATGCAATAGAATATTTTCTTAAAAAAGACCAAAGTTTGAATGCTCTAGTAACTGATATAAAATTAGGATTTTCTGTTGCGAATTCTATACTTTTAGATTCGAAAACAATATCTGAGGATAAACAAATTTATGTAAACTCTCTTGAAGCAAAGGATAATCCATATAGAATAATTTTTACAGTTGATATGTTAAATGAGGGCTGGGATGTATTAAATCTTTTTGATATTGTAAGATTGTATGAAACACGAGATGGGAAAAATGGGAAGCCAGGAAAAACAACTATTAGCGAAGCTCAACTAATTGGTCGTGGAGCCAGGTATTGTCCATTTGAAATTGAAGATGATCAGACAAGAAATAAGCGTAAATATGATTATGATTTAAGTAATCAAAATAGGATATTAGAAACACTCTTATATCACTCAATGCAGGATTCACGATATATTGGTGAGTTGAGGTATGCTCTAAAACAGACAGGTTTATTAGCAGATGCTCCTATGGAAATAAATTATATATTGAAAGATGAATTTAAAAAAACAGATTTTTTCAGAGAAGCCTATGTATTTTCAAATAAAAAAGTTGAAAAGTCAAGAAAGTCAGTTACAGGAATAGATAAAAAAATACGAAATGGCTTTTACCAACATAAAGTATCCACAGGCAGTTCTTTTATATATGGTTTGTTTGATGAGGGAAAAGTAAAGGTTAATGGGATGACCAATACTTTTCAATGTGAATTTAAAAATATACCTTTAAATATTGCTGAAGGTGCAATGTCAAATTTTGAGATTTTAAAATTTAATACACTAAAATCATATTTTCCTAATTTAAAATCAAAGAAAGAGTTTTTACAATCTGAAAATTACTTAGGAAATATAATGTTGCAAATAGAAAGTCCATATGAAAAATTGCAAGCTAAAGATCTTTATGATGGAACAATGAAAGTACTTAAAGAAATATCATTATATCTACAAAAAATAGAGACTGAGTATGAAGGCACTAAGGAATTCTACGCTAAGAGGATTTATGAGGTTATAAAAGATAAAAAAATATATATATCTAATCCTCATGGTGAAGGAGTAGGAGTATCTCAATCCATGATTGCAAATGAAGATGTTTTGGATTTATCATACGAGCCATGGTATGTCTATAATGATAATTATGGAACAGGTGAAGAAAAAGCATTTGTGAAATACTTTAAAGGGATAGTTAAGGATTTAAGAAGTAAATATGATGAAATTTATTTGGTAAGAAATGAGAGAATTCCGTCCTTGGCTATTTATGAATTTGATACAGGAGAAAGATTTGAGCCTGACTTCTTGTTATTCCTACAAAAAAAAGGCACAGATGGATATCTGCAAGAGCAAATCTATATTGAGCCTAAGGGAAGCCATTTACTAGAAAAAGACAAGTGGAAAGAAGATTTTCTGTTGAAAATTGAGGAGCAAGGAATACCAAATAAAACGTATGTGGACGATAATAAATATAGGATAGTAGGACTTCCATTCTTTAATAAGGAATATAAGATGGGAGAGTTTGAAAATGCAGTGTTCGAAAAAATAATTGATTTTTAGGGAGTATAAATTGACAATAACTATTGAAAAAATTAGATTGATAAATTTCAAACGATTTAAGGATTATACAATATGTCCAAACGAAAGATTAAATATATTAGTAGGCGATAATGAAGTCGGAAAAAGTTCCGTGTTAGAAGCTATTGAATTAGTATCATCTGGGAATGTAAGAAGAGTTGAAAATATAGGATTAGATAAACTAATGAATGTTGAATCAATATTGTGCTTCAATAAAAATAGAAAATATGAAAATTTGCCTGAAATGATAATAGAATTATTTTTAAAAGGAAAATTTGATCACACTATGAATGGAAGAAACAATTCATTAGGTGTTATTTCAGACGGTATAAGATTAGTATGTTCTCCGAATGACGATTATAGAAATGAAATAAACGAATTTTTAAAAGAAGAAACTTTGGTATTTCCTTTTGAATACTATAAGATAAGATTTTCTACTTTTTCAGATGAAACTTATAGTGGCTACAAGAAGAAACTTAAAACTGTTTTAATTAATAGCAGTAATGTGGATTCTGAATATGCAACAAATAATTTCATAGAAAAAATGTATCAACGTTATACCGAAGAAAACGAGTTAGAGAGAATAGAACACAGAAGTAAGTTTAGACAAATGAAGTTTAAATTTTGTGAAGAGAATCTTAAACTATTAAATTCAAGAGTTCCTTCCGACAAAAAATATAAATTTGCATTGCAAAACAATTATTCTAAAATATTTAGTAACGAGTTAATGATTTATGAAGACTCAATTGCTTTAAATAATAGAGGAACAGGAGAACAGGTATTAATTAAAACTGATTTCGCTTTAGAGAAAGCGGGTGAAAATATTGATGTTATCTTGTTTGAAGAACCAGAAAATCATTTGAGTCATACAAATTTAAAGAAACTAATATCAAATATAGAGAATAAGCAGACTGGACAAATTTTCGTTACTACACATAGTAGTTTGATAAGTACAGGATTAGATTTATTTAATTTGATTATTTTATCACACAAAAAAAATGATGTTCCACTTTATCTGAAAACTCTAAATAAAGATACTTCAAATTATTTTTTAAAAGCGCCACCAGCAGGTATCTTAGAATTTATATTATCTTCAAAAGTAATTCTAGTGGAAGGCCCGTCAGAGTATATACTTTTTGATAGATTCTATAAAGATATTACAGGCAGACATCTAAACGAAGATAGAATTTATGTTTTAGCTATTAGAGGCTTGAGCTTTAAGAGGTATTTGGATATAGCGAAAATAACAGGATCCAGGGTTGCCGTTATCACTGATAACGACTCAGATTACGAACAAAAGTGTATTAAAAAATATGAGAATTACAATTACGATAATATAGAAATATTTTTTGAAAATGATAATGATAAGCCAACGTTTGAATATTATATATATGATAAAAATAGATCTCTTTGTGAAACTAAATTTGGTGTAAATGCATTAGATCATATGCTGAAAAACAAAACGAATTCTGCTCTTATGTTAGCTGAAAGTGAAAACATAACAACACCAAAGTATATAGAAAGGGCGATTAATTGGATAAGAAAGTAATTTTTGCAGTGGCGGGTTCAGGAAAAACTAGCCATATAGTTGAAAATTTATCGTTAAATAAAAGAAGCTTAATTATAACATATACAACAGCTAATTATGACAACATAAAAGCAAAAATATTAAAGAAGTTCAATAATGAATTTCCAAGTAGTATAACTCTTATGACATATTTTCAGTTTTTATATTCATTTTGTTACAAACCTTTTTTATCCGATAGAATAAAAGCAAAAGGTATCATTTTTGAAAGCAATAAATATAAGTACTCAAAAAAAGAAAACCAGACCTATTATATGACGGATTCAGGATATTTTTATAGTAATAGACTTGCTTTTAGTTTTGAATTTTTTGGGATTCTTGATGATATAAAACAAAGAATAGAAAAATACTTTGATGAATTAGTTATTGATGAAATTCAAGATATATCAGGTAGAGATTTTAATTTTCTATTAAATATAATGAATTCTAGGATCAACATGCTTTTTGTTGGAGATTTTTTTCAGCATACTTTTGACACTAGCAGAGATGGTTCTGTTAATAAAAATTTATTTAATAATTATGAAAGTTACAAAAATAAATTTCTAATTAATGGCTTTACTGTTGATGAAACTACTCTAGATAAAAGTTGGAGATGCAATAATCTTACTTGCGATTTTATTAGAAAGAACTTAAATATAAATATCTTTTCCCATAGTAATTCAAGTGACAATATTAAAATTTCATATATAGATGAAAATAAAGAAATCAAAGAAATTTTAAATAATGACAAAATTATAAAGTTACATTATGAAAATTCTAAAAAGCACGGATATAGTCATAAAAACTGGGGAGAAACCAAAGGGGAAGATCAATACAATGATATTTGTATAATTTTGAATAAAACTACGGAAGAACTATTTTTAAATAATTCACTTAATAAATTAGCTCCATCAACAAAAAATAAATTATATGTAGCCCTCACCAGGGCTAGAAGGAATATATTTTTTATAAGCTATAAAAAATTACAAGATATTTAAAAAAACTGGAACTGGACGGGACTAAAAATTTGAAAACGTCCTATAATTAGGTGGATTTAGTGATATTAGAAAAAATAGAATATAGTATTTTGAATGTTTTTGAATACAGCTAACATTATAAAAAGAAAAGTGGGAGTAGGACTAGTAAATAGAAGAAACTTAGTAAAAAATTATCACCAGTATTTTTATAAAATTGATGGAAATGAAGAGAATAGGAGGATAAAGTTTGAATGTGTATGAACCTTGTGAATGTATGATTTGTAAAAATAATAAAAATTTTGATATGCCTGAAGAGATTATTGAGTCTGTTTTGAAAAATAATTTAGTTCTTTTTTGTGGTGCAGGTATAAGCACAGAGTCAAAATCCGTTTTTCCTGAATCATTTTACACCAATGTTTTACGTGAGATAGAAGATAAGACAAATAAGAAAGTTGATTTAGACACCAGTTTTTCTAGGCTAATGAGTTTATATATTGATACATTTCCCAATGGTCGTAGGAAATTGCTAAATAAAATCAAAGAAAAATTTGATTTTATAGATTCTTTTCCTCAATTATTAAATGCAGCTACTAGTTTTCATAGAGAAGTTGCTGCAAATCCTTTCATTCAAACGATAATTACAACAAATTGGGATACATATTTTGAAGATTATTGTGATTGTACGCCCGTAATTAATGATACTGATGCTACTTTATGGAATGTGTTTAAAAAAAGAGTGTTTAAAATACACGGATCAATTCATAATGTTGGATCAATAGTAGCTACTGAAAAGGATTATCTAGAATCATATAATAGACTTTCTAAGGATTTAATAGGAGATAGACTAAAAACTATTCTGGCGAGTAATACTGTTGTCTTTATTGGTTTTTCCTTTGGAGATGAGGATCTTAATAGGTTGTTAGATATATTGTCTGAAAAAATGGGGGATTTTAGCAATCAATTTTATTTAGTCACAATTGATGAAAAATGGAAAGAAAACGCAGACTCAAGATTAATCCCCATTATTACAGATGGAACTTATTTTATTCACCAATTAAACAATATATTAATAGCAGAAGGAAGGCTTGTTTCAAGTGATATTTATGATTATGCAGAAGAACTTTTGTATTTTATCAAAGAAGAGCATATGAAGCTTTTTGAATCAAATACATATAGAGATGAGATTAAAGCTTTTCCTGAATTACTATTATCAATAGCTTATCAAGATGCATTTATTCATGCTTTAGAAAGATGTGTTGCACATAGAAGCAATGGAGAATATTTGATTCCTGGTTACTTTGAGCCTAGGATTCAATCATACAAGAGTTATTATGATAAGCGTATATTAGAAGAAAATTATGCTCAAGCGTTCTATGATTTGGGATATTGTGATGGCTTAATCTCGCTATTATTATATGCAAATGATCCTGAAGAAGCAGGGATACCTGGATTATTTATATATGAAGAAAACTACTTTGAAACAAAAGATGATTTGTTTAAATATATATCAGAGAATAGAAATAAAAAACAATTTGAATATTGTTCAGACAAAGTGCAAAACATGAATGATGTAGTTCCTCATTTTATGCCTTGGTTTATTTAGCTGAAGATTATTTCAATCATTCTATTCACACCTAAAGGGTGTTGTCGGTATATTAGTGGGGTAAGAATTTTCTTCCGGTACTGGGACTGGGATGGGACTAAAAATCTGAAAACGTCCCATAATTAGATGGATTGAGTGATATTACAAAAAATAGAATCCAGTATTTTGAATGGTTTGGGATATATCGTACGTTTGGAAAAGAAGAATGGGAGTAATCGCAAAATTTTCTAAAATGGCTTAATTACAAACTATATAGAGAATGAAAAATGGCTACTGGTACTTAAATGGTACTGGAATCTAAAAAGAAAAAAGAAGAAAAATAATAATTAGTAATTTTCTTCAAAAACTCTTTAGAAAATAGTTTTTATAAAGAGTTTCGAGAAATCAAAAAGGAGTCAGAAAATTAATTCTGACTCCTTTTAAGTGCATATTTTTACAATAAAATATAGCAAACACGTAAAAAAAAACAATAAACATAGAGTAATAATAACAAGTATAAAGCAGTAACAACAAAACTCATAATAATAATTCATATATATATATATATATATAGGTTTCAAATTTACTAAATTAATTTTGTTTAACTTGTAAAATGTGTTATAATAAATATGAATTTACGTTTCTTGTGTAAAAGAATATTTATTTCATCATATTTACCTTTTTAAATTTATTAAAATGGAAATATGTTATAATAACTATGTGAAAAAATAAAAACTTGATTTTAGATTTTAATAAAGCTGAATTTTTATGAACATAACAAGGGAGATGGACAAATGAATAAAAAATTGATGACTATTTTTGTTTCTTTAGTGCTAATATTTACTTTTTTTATGCCTAAAAGTATTTTAGCTAATTCAAACGAAACAATGATAAATCCAGAAACGGATAAAATTCAATTAGAAGAATTATCAGAAAACCATGAAGAAAGTAATGAAGCAAATAATGAAAAAAACGATGAAGTAAGCACCTACAATGATGCTAGCAAAAAAACTGCTTGGTTAGAGTTAGTAGAAAAAATTGCTTCTTCACAAGCTGATGCTTCTATAAATATTGATAAAAATATAGAAGCGGATCCAGCTAAGGATAAACAAACAATTTTAATAAAAAACGGACAAAACATAGTCCTAAAGGGAAATGGAAGTCTAAAGGGTTTTGGATTTAATAGTATTAAAATTGAAAAAGGTGGAAGCTTGACTATAGATGGAACTTCTATTTCAAATGCTCAAATTATAGTTGAAGGTAAATTAAATATTAAAAGTGGGAAAATTTCAGATACAAAACTTGAAGGCCCAAACATACTTGTAAAAGGTGGAGACTTCACAATGTCAGGTGGAGAGTTTAGTGGAAATGAAGCGGTTGATAGTCAAAATCCACAACCCGATAATTTGAGAAAGACTGGAAAGTGGTATAGTTATGCTCCTATAACTTTATATGGTGGAGGTTTGAATATTTCAGGAGGAAAAATTTCAAATAATAAAGGTTTCTATAATGGTGGAGCTATAGGTGCTTGGGGAACAGACACATCTAAAATAAATGTAAAAATCTCAGGTGGAGAAATTACAGAAAATGTTGCAAGTCACAATAGTACAAATGCTTGGGGTGGCGCCATTTTTATGGAAAACGCTGAATTTGAAATGACTGCAGGAACGATTTCTAAAAATACTGCCGAATATGGTGGAGGGCTCTTATTGAGTAGATCAAATGCTAAAATTTCAGGTGGGTCTATAAGCGAAAACTCAAACGGTGAATATTCCGGTTTGGGTGGAGGAGTTTTTGGATTAAATTCTGATATCATAATAGAAGCTGGAGATTTCACAAAGAATAAAGCAAATGGTCATGGTGGTGGCCTATTTTTAGATACTTGTAACTTTACAATAAATGGTGGACATTTTGTAGAAAACTCTTCTCTAAAAAGTGGCGGAGCCATAGCAACAGTTGGTACAAGTAAAGGACAAATTAATGCTGGACTATTTGAAAGTAATAATTCAAATGGATTCTGGGGTGGTGGAGCCATTTATAATGATACAAAATGTGAATTGACTATTAACAGAGCCCTAATAAAAAATAATGAAAGTAAGGGACGCTTATTAATTGGAGCTGGCAATAAACCAATATCTCGCCAAGGTGGTGGAGTATGGAACTGTCCGACAGGACATACAATAATTAATATAACCAATGGTGTGGCACTCTTTGATAACATAGCTTCAAACTTGGAATATAGTACTGCGGCTAAAGGTTCAGGAGATGACTTTGAAAATATAACAAAATATGAATTTGGAGAAGCTGTAGGAAGTTCTTCTGTAAAGCTCGCTTCAAGAATGTTAGGTGGTGGTTATAGATTATGGTATCAAGATGGTTCATTCCAAGGTATTCATAATAACTGGCCTGAAGATCAACAAACACCAAGGTACAATCCTGAAAATCCTGGCAAACCACTTCCTTACAATATTGTAATAGAGGAGAAAAAAGGAGCTCAACTTGCTTACAAGTCAGTTCCTACGCAAGAATCAAAAAACCTAGCAGAACAAGTGGCAACTACAATATTTAAAAATAATTTTGCCCAAGGAACCGGTATAAGTGGTGGGGCTATTACAAACAACGGTAAGCTTATATTTGGTGAAGATAAACCATACAAGATACAAATTACAAAGTCTTGGTCTGGGGATGATGAAAAAACAAGACCAGAAGAAATAGTTCTACAAATGTATGTAGGTGAACATTATATACAAGATATTAAACTAACAAAAGAGGGTAACTGGACTGCTACAATTGAAGATTTTCCAGATCCAGATACCTTAATCGACAACAAAACCGGTAAGCTTTTACCTATAAACTTTAAAGAAAAAGATAGTGGTAAATATATTCTATCTGAAGTTAAAAGAGAAAAAGATAGTAAAGAAAGTATTTATACTATTCATTTAGAAAACTCATTAAAAACATCTATCAAGGTTAATAAAATTTGGAATGACAATAATAACCAAGCGGGCTTACGATCAGACAGTATTACTGTAGCCCTACTTGCAAATGGTAAAGAAACTGGAAAAACTATTGAGTTAAATAAAGGTAATGATTGGAAAGGTAAATTTAACGATTTACCATCTCATAATAATGGTGAATTAATTAAATATACTATCAAAGAAGTAAATATCGCTAATGGTTACACTTCAACTATAGAAGGGGATATTACAAAAGGATATACTATCAAAAATAGCTATATTCCACCACAAACCCCACCAGAAAAGACCGAAGTAGGAGTAGAAAAAATCTGGAAAGACGAAAATAATGCAGATGGCAAGAGACCAGAGGAAATCACAGTACATTTATATAAAAATGGCCAACTATTCCAAATAAGAAAAATAAGTGGCAAAGATGGTTGGAAAGTGGTATTTAAGGATCTTGACAAATATGAAGATGGCAAGGAAATTCTTTATACCATAAAAGAAGAAAAGGTCGAAGGCTATACAGGGGAAGTAAGTGGAAATGCTAAAGAAGGTTTTGTGTTAACCAACACAAGAAAGCCAGAAACTCCGCCGGAAGAACCAAAGAAACCAAAAATCCCAAGTACAGGTGATAACATTTCACTTATTCATTATGAAATGTTGGTTTTATCTATAATTAGTCTTGCGTATATTTTTAGAAAAAGAAAAATAAATAGGGACTAAGAAGAGAAAATATATATAAATTAAAAATTTAGCATTAAAGCTGGAGATGATTAAAATAATTATCTCTGGCTTTTTGTTTCCATTAAGCAATTTACTAATTTCTTCGATTTTGCTATTATATTCTCATAAAACAAAGCAATTATAGAATAGGAGAAAGACTTGATAATTATATTTTTAGACCTAGGAATTATAGGTATTTACTTGCCTTTTATGCCCACAATACCTTTTTTATTAGTGGCGGCATATTGCTTTTCTAAAAGTTCGAAAAAATTTAATGATTATTTTATGTCAACAAAATTATATAAAGAAAATATTCTTCTAATAAAAAATAGAAAGGGAATTACTAAGAAAAAGAAGATTAAGATATTAACTATAATCACAATTTTCATATCAGTTTCATTTTACTTAGTGAATAATCTTCAGGGAAGGATTGCTTTAGTAGTTTTGTTGGTCCACTATTTATATTTTATTTTTAAAGTAAAGACTTTATAGGGTTAAAGATATTCAACAAAAAATTATTTAATGAATTAAAAAACGAAAAAATTTTGCTGGTAATATATATGCAAATGAACTGATATCAATTAAAAATGCTGACAATATAATATTGTGGGAAGATTAAGCTATTAAACAATTAGAAGAAAGTGAACACATGTTCAATATAAGGAGAAACATATAGAATTAATAATGATGAAATTCAAAGTAGATAGAAGTGAAAATAATGAAACCGTTAAATTTTTAATACCAGATTTGGAAAATAGCTCAGTTAATATAACTGACAGCAATACGCAAGATATTTAAAATTTATTTAATTTAATCTTTCAGGAAGTAATTAAAAGAAAAAAACTTATAGAATTTGAGCCGGATTATTCAAACAACGATTTATTTAATGAAGTGGCAAATGATATAGTGCTACAAATAAATAGTGAAATCAAAAATGCAGAATCTGATTTTAAAAAAATAATAGAATTAGATAATGCTTAGAAAAGTTTTGTGCTTGCAATATGCTTGCAAAAAATCAGATAAACAGAAATAAAATGGATAATAAGGCTGAAACCGATATCAAAAACATTGATTTTATGCCATTTATACTAAACGATATCAATGAACATATCGAATGGGAATAGAGCGAAAAATCACAGAAATGGCTTAAAATAGAGCTTTTGAGCCTGTTGAAATGAGCAACTGGGACAAAATTGGGTAAAGATTTCAAAAAGAATAATCTTAATAATTGTTTAAAGTGGCTTGCAATTGAATATAAAAAATTAGACCGTAGCTTAAGTGTTACGGTCTTTTTGTGTTTCATTAGGAGTATATATAGAGATTAAATTTCCAATAGAACTATATTCATCTAAAAATTCTTTTAATTCTTCTAGTTGGTTTAGATCTATATTATCTTTATAATGCTTTTGTTTAATAATATACTCATTAGAATATAAACGTTGAGTTGTATCCCCAACGAATATTATTGAGCCATCTTCTTTTCTTCTAAACTTTCTACTTTTTTCATTTCTTGAATCTTTATCAAAAGCATATAACCCTAGAACATAAATTCCTAAAAATGAATACAATACATCTGTATATTGCTAACTAAGTTTGTCAGTTATATTTCTAAATAAATATTCTATATTCTTTTTCTTGTCTATAAAATCAATAACTTCCATACTTCTCCTAAACCATCTTAATATTCAAATTTGCTAAATAATAATATTGTACTAATCTGCTTTTTCTAATGTTATATAATCTACGTTTGAAATTATTAATTTCATTCCTTTTTCTAGTTTTATGTTATGAGTTTCTTTTAAATTTATAACTTCAATTTTGTTTTCTTTTGATATTGTTTTTATGATTGTATTTACTGTTGTGTTGGTTATTTTGTAATTACCTTGTGCTATGTCTTCATTTATACTAAATATACCACTTGGTAGATTTTGGAATTTGTTATAATTTATATTGTCTTTAAAGATAATTCCAATTATATTTCCGTTGAATTCTATGTTTGAATTTTTTGTGATGTTAATTCTAACATATCTTGGTTTTTCGTTTTCAGCTAAAACTTCTTCTACTATTTTTGTGTTGTCTATATAATATGAAAAGATTCCTTTTCCGGTTATTTTTACCAGATAGTTATTGTAATTAAAGTCTTTTTTTGATAATTCTATTTTTGAGTTTTGTTGTAATAATTTTTCTTCAACTTTTACCTCTTTTGAGGATTCATTTTTGAAGTTTATATATTTTTTATCATAGAATGATTCTATTTCTTCCAATTTTTTTAATATTTTTCTTTCAAATGCTATATCTTCTGATGAATTATTTTTAAATTCATTATATTTAACTAAGATTTTATCAAATAATTTTTTGTCATCATCTGTAAAGTCTGAGTAGGGTTTTTCAAGTAAGCTGATTTCTTCTGAATTTAAAGAAAATTGATTTGTAGAATTTTTAAGTTCATTATTTATTTTATCTACATTTTTTTCTCCACTTTTACCACAAGATGATAGTAAAAGTATATATACTAAAATTAAAAAAAGTTTTTTTGATTTTTTAAACATATATTACTCCTTAAATTTATAATTACATTATGTATTATACTATATTTTTGGCTAATATTTCAAATTTTTATTTTGTTTATATTACATTAATCTAGTAATCAAAAAGGAACTATGGTATAATAAATATAATTTCGCTATTCCTGTGCGAAATAATATTTAATTCACCATATTCACCTTTAAAAAAATATCTATATAGGGAATATGGTATAATATGTATTAATTATAAATAAAAATAATTATAAAGAAAAAATAAAGGAGAAAAGATGTATAATTTAGGAGAATTTCAAAAGCTAGTTATAAAGCGTTTTAAAAATAATGGTGCTTATATTGGTATTAAAGAAATTAAAAATGAAAAACTTGATATTTTATTGCCTAAAAAAGAAGTTTTAGAAACTGACAGCGTTGGAGATGAAATTGAAGTTTTTATTTATAAAGACAATCAAGCTAGGTTTGTAGCTACAAGAAAAGTTCCAAAAATTTCTATGGGAAGACTTGAAACTTTAGAGGTAATGGACATTTCAAAGATTGGTGCTTTTTTAGATTGGGGACTTGAAAAGGAATTATTTTTACCTTTTAAAGAACAATCTATGAAACTTGAAAAGGGAAGAAAGTATCTTGTTGCTCTTTATATAGATAAGTCTGAAAGACTTTGTGCTACGATGAAGATAAGAGATTATTTAACTTCTGATTCACCATATAAAGAGGGTGAATGGGTTGATGGTATAATCTATTCAATTCATAAAGATTACGGTGCTTTTGTTGCTGTTGATAAGAAATATGATGCAATGATTGAAAATAAGGATATTGTTGGAGTTTTAGAAATTGGGGAGCCAATTAAATTTAGAATTTCAAAGGTTAAAAAAGACGGTCGTTTGAATTTGGTTTTAAAGAATCTTTCACATTTAGAAATAAATGATAATGCTGATATTCTTTTCAATATCATAAAAGATAAAGGTGGATTTTTAGATTTAAACGATAGAAGTAATCCTGATAAAATTAAAGAGATTTGTGGAATGAGTAAATCATCTTTTAAAAAGGCAGTTGGACGACTTTTAAAAACTAAAAAAATTCAATTTGAAGGAAATGGAATAAAATTAATATAGGGGGAAATTACTATGGAAAAAAATGTAATGGCAGTTGTAAATGGAGTTGAGATTTTAGAAAGTGATGTAGATAGATTTATCGAATTGATGGGAAATAGAGCGTTACCTTATAAATCTCCTGAAGGCAAGAAACAATTATGTGAAGAACTTGTAAAACAAGAGCTTATAATTCAAGATTGCTACAATAGAAAATTGGATGAAAGTGAAGCTTTTGTTAAGGAAATAAATGAAATTAAACGTTCAATTTTAGCAAAACATTTCTTAAGTGAATTGTTTGACGATATTAAGGTTTCTGATGAAGAAATTAAAGAATATTATGAAGAAAACAAAAATTTATTTATGAGTAAATATAGCTTTAAAGCTAAACATATTTTAGTTGAAAGTGAAGAAAAAGCTAATGAATTAAAAAATCTTTGTGAAAATGGTGAATCTTTTGAAGAATTAGCGATGAAACATTCTATGTGTCCATCTAAGGAAGTTGGAGGAGATTTAGGAGAATTTTCACAAGGTCAAATGGTATTAGAGTTTGAAAATGCTTGTATAGATGCAGAGGTTGGAAAAGTTACTGAACCTGTAAAAACACAATTTGGTTATCATTTAATTAAATTAGAATCAAAGACAGATCCTAAAGAATTATCTTTAGAAGAAGTTAGAGATGAAATAGAAAAAACTATTATAAAAGCTAAGGAACAAATAGCTTATGTTCAAAAAATGGACGCTTTAATGAAAGATAGCAAAATAGAAAGAGCATATTAATATGTATTTATTAGGTGGAATATTTAGTATTTTTCTTTTTGTATTTGTTTCATTAATGGATTTGGAAACTTTAAGAAAAGAAGAAAAAATTAAAATTTCATTAAAAAGTTTAAAAAATTATTATAATTTATTACATTTTATATTAATAACTTTTATAAATATGTACTTAATGGCTGTATTTTTCGATAATGGCACATTATATACAATAAGTTTGTTATGTTTTATGTGTACTTATATTTGTTCTATTACAGATATTTGTTGTAAAAATATATTTTTAAATATAGTTTTTATTTTTGCAATTCTAATTTTCTTTCTTAATATTTATGGAAATTATATTAAAATTTCTGCATTAGGGTTAATTGCCGGTATGCTTTTATATGGTATTATTTATATCTTATCCAGATATTTTTACGGAGCTGAAGTTTTTGGAGTGGGAGATATTTATATTCTTGCTTTGATTGGCTTTTCAACTGATTTGAGTACGGTTTTATATATAGGATTATTCACTTTTGTGGTTGCTGGAATTTTTTATTTTATAAAATTTGTATTTGTTAGAGATTTGGAAAGTTTTAGAAAAGAGGAGATACCATTAGTTCCGTTTATATTAGTTAGTTATTTAGCTTTAATTTATTTTTAAAATCAACTTAAAAATCAACATTTTAAGTTGATTTTTGATTGTAAATGTGTTATTATTAATCGTAGGTTAATTATAAATGTTCGGAGGTGTGTTATGCAAACTTTTATGGAAATAATTTTATTTATTGCTAGTATAGTGATAATAGTGGCAGTTCTTATGCAAGAATCTAAGTCTGACGGTGTGGCATCTTTAACTGGAGAAACTAATATCGCTGGGAAAGGTGGTAAAAAAACTAAAGACGCTTATTTAAGTCAAATTACTATTATAGCATCGGTTGTGTTTTTTATAGTAGCTATTGCTATGGCTGCGATTAAATAAAAAAATTTTAGGAGGAAAAAATGGATACTAATTTAGTTTTTTATTGTGCAATTGCTGTTGGTTTAGTTGCACTAGTATTTGCTTATATTAAATATTTAAGCATTACAAAAATTCAACCTGGTAATGAAAGAATGAAAGAAATATCAGGTTATATTGAAGAAGGAGCGATGGCGTTCTTAGTTCGTGAATATAAGTATTTAGCTATATTCATTGTTGTTGTTGCAATTATTTTAGGTGTAGCCATTAATCCACTTACAGCAGTTTGTTTCTTAGCTGGTTCAATTTGTTCAATTTTAGCTGGATTCTTCGGAATGAAAGCTGCTACAAAAGCAAATGTAAGAACAGCTAATGCTGCTAAAGAATATGGAATGGGAAAAGCCCTTCAAACAGCATTTTCAGGTGGAGCTGTAATGGGACTTTCAGTAGTAGGTTTAGGTATCTTAGGGATGACAGTTTGCTACTTCTTAGTTGGAGATGTTAATATCGTAACTGGATTTAGTTTTGGTGCATCATCTATAGCTTTATTCGGAAGAGTTGGTGGTGGTATCTATACTAAAGCAGCAGACGTAGGTGCTGACCTTGTAGGTAAAGTTGAAGCTGGTATTCCTGAAGACGACCCAAGAAACCCAGCAGTTATTGCTGATAACGTAGGAGATAACGTAGGGGACGTCGCTGGTATGGGAGCTGACCTTTTTGAATCTTATGTAGGTTCAATCCTTTCAGGTATCACTTTAGGTTCACTTGCTTTTGGTAAAGAAGGTATTATTTTTGCTTTAGCTCTTGCTGCAACAGGTATTATAGCATCATTAGTAGGTTTATTCTGTGTTAAAGGAGATAAAGACCCACAAAAATCATTAAATATGGGAACTATTGTAAGTTCAGTTTTAACTATAATAGCAACATATTTCTTAAGTACAAAGATTTTAGGAAACAATTCAGCTTTTATTTCATCAGTTGCTGGTATTTTAGTTGGATTGATTATTTCACAATTTACTGAATATTATACTTCAGGAGATAAAAAACCGGTTCAACATATTGCTGAAGAATCTGAAACAGGTTCATCAACAAATATTATTTCAGGTTTAGCAGTTGGGATGAAATCTACAACTGGTCCAATTGTTATTATAGCTATTGGTATTTTAGTATCATATATGGCATCAAACGGTTTTGCAAATGCAGGACAAGGATTATATGGTATTTCAGTTGCGGCTATTGGTATGCTTTCAACTTGTGGTATGACTATCGCAGTTGATGCTTATGGTCCAATCGCTGATAATGCAGGTGGTATTGCAGAAATGTGTGAATTACCTCATGAAGTTAGAAATATTACTGATAAATTAGATGCAGTTGGTAATACAACAGCAGCTATTGGTAAAGGATTTGCAATTGGTTCAGCAGCTTTAACTGCTTTAGCATTATTTGCATCATATACTCAAGCTGTTGGATTAAAAGCAATTGACGTTACTAAGCCACAAGTAGTAGCTGGTATGTTCATTGGTGGTATGTTACCTTTCTTATTCTCAGCTTTAACTATGGAAGCAGTAGGAAATGCAGCAAACGAAATGATTCAAGAAGTTAGAAGACAATTCAAAACAATTCCTGGAATTATGGAAGGAACTGGAACTCCTGACTATAGAAAATGCGTTGATATTTCAACTATGGCAGCATTAAAACAAATGATAGTTCCTGGTTTATTAGCAGTAGCTGTTCCTGTATTAGTTGGTCTTTTAATCGGAGCTGAGGCTCTTGGTGGATTATTAGCAGGTTCATTAGTAACTGGTGTATTAATGGCAATCTTTATGTCTAATGCCGGTGGTGCTTGGGATAATGCTAAGAAGTACATTGAAGAAGGACATCATGGTGGAAAAGGTTCAGATCCACATAAAGCAGCAGTTGTTGGAGATACAGTAGGTGACCCATTCAAAGATACATCAGGACCATCACTTAATATCTTAATTAAATTAATGACAGTTGTAGCTTTAGTATTTGCACAAGTAATATTGAACTATGGTGGAATGTTAATTAAATAGTTAATAAATTTAAATTTAAAAGAAGTCTTAGGACTTCTTTTTTTATGTAATTTATTTGGGAAATATTTATATTTTTGAAAAATTTGCAAAAAATTTTTGTATTTGGTATAATACATTATGATAATTTAAAGAAAATTTTATTTTAATATATTATTGGAATATTTTTTATATTTTAGGAGGCGTATTTATGGATAGTGGACCCGAGGTCTATTTTCAGATTATCATTTTAATTTTATTGACTTTGATTAATGCTTTTTTTGCAGCATCAGAGATGGCAATTGTTTCTATGGATAAGAAAAAATTGCTAACATTATCAGAGCAAGGAGATAAGAGGGCGATTAAGGTTGAAAAACTTTTAAAAGAACCATCTAGATTTTTATCCACAATTCAAGTTGGTATCACTTTTGCAGGTTTTTTTACATCAGCATCTGCTGCTGTTGGACTTTCAGCTAAATTTGGAAAATTTTTAGAAGATTTATCTATTCCTTTTGCTCATAGGGTATCTTTTGTATTAATAACTATAATTTTAGCATTTTTTAGTTTGGTTTTTGGGGAGCTTGTTCCTAAAAGAATCGCTTTACAAAATGCAGAAAGATTTGCTTTGTTTTCAGTTGGAACTATAAATTTTGTATATAAAATTATGAGTCCATTTGTTTATTTGCTATCTTTATCTACAAATATTGTTTTAAAACTTTTTTCAATACCTACAACAGGAGTTGAGGCTCAAGTTACTCTTGAAGAGATTAAATCAATTGTAGAAGTTGGGCAAGAGCAAGGGATAATAAACCCAACTGAACGTGAAATGATTGACGGAGTTATTTCTTTTGATGATATTTTAGCAGAAGAAGTTATGACGGCAAGAACAGAAGTATTTATGATTGATATTGACGACCCAGATGAAGATTTTAAAACTTTAATGGAAATGAGATATTCAAGAATTCCTGTTTATGAAGATGATATTGACAATATAATTGGTATTTTATATATTAAAGATTTCTTTTTAGAGGCATATAGGGTTGGTTTTGAAAATGTTAATATAAGAAATATTTTAAGACCTGCATATTTTATTCCTGAAAGAAAAAATATAAATGATTTGTTTATCGAACTTAAAAATTCTAGAAATCAAATGGCTGTATTAATTGATGAATATGGTGGTTTTACCGGTATAGTTACTATGGAAGACTTGATTGAAGAAGTTATGGGTGAGATAGATGATGAATATGATAAAAAAACAAATCCGGCTATTAAGAAAATAGATGATAGACATTTTATTGCAACCGGAGCTTGTGATATTGAAGATGTTAATGATGTTTGTAATCTAAAGCTTGATGAAAATACTGAAGATTATGATACTTTGGGTGGAATGCTTATGTATCTTTTGGGATATATTCCTAATGATGGAGAAAAACTTACTGTTGAAGATAATGGTGTAGTTTATAATATTTTATCAATTCACGAGCATAGAGTTAAAAAAGTTAGAATAACTCTTCCTAAAGAAGAAGTTGTTGAAACTGATGAAGATGAAGAATAAATTTTTAAAGTAACTTTTAGAAATAGAAGTTACTTTTTTTATGAAATTAAGTTTTTAATTTGCATTTTTAATCAAATAGTGTATAATAATTATATTAGTACATATAAGGAGAGAGTTATGGATTTTAAAGAAAAATTACAAAAGTATTCAAAAACTGTTATTAAAGTTGGTGCTAATGTTCAAGAAGGACAATTAGTAGTTATAAGAGCAAATATAGATGCAAGGGATTTAGTTCGTAATTTAACTGAAGAGGCATATAAGGCTGGTGCCGGTGATGTTAATGTTGTTTGGAGAGATGATATTATAACAAGACATAAGTTAAAATATGCAAGTGTTGAAACTTTATCTGAAGTGAAACAATGGACTATTGACCAATATACTGATTATATTGACAGTGATGCTGTTTTTATTTCCGTTGTAGGAAATGATCCAAATAATTTAGAAGGATTAGATATTGAAAAAATTAAAGCAAGTAGTGTTGCAAATTCAAAAGCGATGAAATATTTTTCTACTTCTCTTATGTCAGATAGAAATTCTTGGTGTGTTATTGGTGCATCAACTCCTGCATGGGCAAAAGTTGTATTTCCTGAGCTTGATGAAGAAGATGCTGTTAATAAACTTTGGGAATTAATTTTCTATACTTCAAGAATTGGAGAAGGAGATTCTATTCAAGGTTGGAGAGAACATATTGATGAATTGAGTAGAAGGTCTAATTATTTGAATGAGAAACAATTTAAATATTTAAAATATTCAAGTCAAAAAGGTACTGATTTAACTATTGAGTTGCCAGAAGGACATATTTGGAACGCAGCCGGTAGCGGATTTAATGCTAAGGGTGTAAGTTTTACTGCAAATATGCCAACGGAAGAAGTTTTTACACTTCCACATAAAGATGGAATAAATGGTGTTGTTTATAGTACAAAAGCTTTGAATTATAATGGAAATATAATAGATGAATTTAAGTTAGAATTTGAAAATGGAAAAGTTGTTAATTATGAAGCTAAAAAAGGTTATGAAGTTTTAAAATCTTTATTAGAAACTGATGAAGGGGCTTTATCTTTAGGAGAAGTTGCTTTAGTACCTTTTGATTCTCCAATTTCAAATACAAATACAATGTTTTTTGAAACTCTTTATGACGAAAATGCGTCATGTCATTTAGCTTTAGGTAGAGCATATCCAACTTGTTTAAAGGATGGAGAAAAGATGACTGATGAAGAACTTAAAGAAAAAGGAGCTAACGACAGTTTAGTTCATGTTGACTTTATGGTTGGAGATGAAACATTAAACATAGTTGGAATAACTAAAGACGGAGAAGAAATTCCTGTATTTACTAACGGAAATTGGTCAAATTAGAAATTAATTGCAGGGATTTTCTCTGCAATTTTTTTATACATATTTATTTTATTTAGGAGAATTTGAAATGAAAAAATTAAAGAAAAAAGCATTTACACTTATCGAACTTTTAGTTGTTATAGCTATACTTGCTATTTTAATTTTAATAGCTGTTCCTAGATATAATAATTCAAGAGTTAAAGCTGATAAAACAGCCCATTCTGCAAATGTTAGAGTATTAGAGGTAGCAGGGCTTAGATATTTAACTGAAGAAAAAGTTGAAGGAGATGTTGATATAACTGAAGAATTGGTAAGTAAAAAATATATAAAAGAAATTCCTAAGTTACCTAAATCTATAAAAGGAACAGCTTATAGCGTTCAAGTTAAAAATGGTGATATAGTAGTAACGCCAACAGTTGAACAAGATGATTAAGAAAAAAGCATTTACTCTTATAGAATTAATAGTATGTTTGGCTATTATATCAGTTATGGTTTTGGTTATTAAGGTTAATTTTGTTAATAATAAAAAAACAATAGCTATTGAGGAGTTGAATTTAATAGCAGAAAGTATTGAAAATGCAAAAGTCTTTTCTATAGAAACAGGCAAAGTTGTTACTTTAAAGTCTGATGCTAAAAATGAAGTTTTTAATATTTATTCAAAAGATTATGTTTTTAAAGAAATACATTGTAAAAATTTAAATATATTAAATAGTGTTGAATTAAATTTTAATATAAATGGAGTTCCTAGTGAGGGAAAGACTTTTAAATTTTCTTATGAAAAAGAAAATTATGAAATAAGGATAAGGCCTGCAACGGGTTTTGTAAATATAGTTAAAGATGAAAATTAAATTTTTTAAAAATAGAGCTTTTACTTTAATTGAATGCGTTTTTTCGATTTTAATTTTAGCTATAATTAGCGTGTATATAATTGCCGGAATTAATAATTTTTTAAATATTCAAAATAAAAATAATAAAGATTTTTTACAATTAACAGATGTTGAAAATACAGTAATACAATTAAAAAGTAATATTAGTGGAAATAAAGATATTTTAACTAACATAGATATAAAAAAGTATGATATTAAAGTTTCAGATTTAGGAGAGTTGTATCATATAAAAATTGTTTTAAAGGATAATATGGAGAAATTTTATGAATTTTATATATCTAAAAAAAGTTAAATCTTTCACTTTGCTAGAACTTTTAATAACTATTGTAATTTCTAGTATAATTATAGTTTGTTGTATGCAAATTTTCTTCGGAACTTATTTTATAAATTTGAATCAAAGAAAAAATTATTCGAAATTAGAACAAATAAATTATGCTATGAGTTATATGGAAAATGAAATTTCTGATTCTATTGATATTAAGGTTAGCTCTGATGAAATAAAGATAAAAAAATATAGTTATAATTCTTTTTTAAGTGAAAATCCTAATCATAGTATCTCAAAAGTAAATGAGATAACATATAAAAAGAAAAAATATAAAGATAAATATTCAATAGATAGAATATCTAAAGACATTTTAAATTCAATTCATTCTGGTAGTAATAAATTGATTGATGATTTAGATTTTTTTGACGTTGAATTTTTTAATGATTGTTTAATTTTAAAAATGTCTTTTAAGAGAAAAGAGTATGTTAAATATATATTTTTGAAAAATTTAGATAAATTTGATTATTTGAGTGAGGAAAATTGATATGAAAAGAAAGTCTTATGTTATGCCAATTGTTTTGTTGATATTTGCTTTGCTAATAATTGCATTTTTTTCTATTTATCATAGAACTATTTCTACTCATAATCATAAAAATTCAAAAGAATTGGAATTTTCTAAAAAAATCGAAAAAATAAATTTTGATGAAATTTTAAGTACAAAAGCTACTATTAATTTTATTAATAGTAAATTGATTAAGAGAGAAAATTTTAGTTTAAATATAGATATTTATGAGCTGTTAAAATTAAATAATATAACTGATTTTTCTAAAAATTTTGATAAATATAAATTGACTTTGAATAGTCAAAAATCAAAACGAGAAATAAATTTTTTTACTAAAAAAAGTAAAAAGCCTAAATTTGTTCGTAAATATGAAATTTTTTTAGAATTAAGTAAAAATGGAGAAACTTTAGAATATAGAATCGTAGATAAAAAAAGAATTGAAAATTATTTACTTGACTTACAACTTAAAAATTTCATTGATAGAAAAGCTAAATTTTTTGGAGATGATTTCTATTTTAGTTTGGATAAAGATTTTTCAAAATTATATGATAGAATTTTTAGTGATGAGATACAAGATACTTACTCAGGTGATTTTAGAATTTATGACTTTAAAGGAAATATTTATTTTATAGATAATGCTCAATATTTAAAATTACAAAAATTTTATTTTTCTAATAAAAAAATAGAGCTTGAAGATTTTAATTTAGATTTATGTGATATTGATGAATTTGTTAAAGAAAAAGATTTAAAAGATTTGTCAAGAGATGATTTTATAGAAAAATTATTGTTACAAAGTTCAAAATGCATAAGAGATTATAAAAATTATCTTGTAAATATTGAAGTTAAAGATAAATTATATTTTGATTTAAATATTTATACAGAAATTTATACAAATTTAAAAATTGGTGGAGATTTAGTTGAAATTATTACTACAAATAAGGTTCCAAAACTTCAAGGGGTATTTGTAAATAATTCTTTAAAAGATAATTTCGATTTTGTTTTTGAAGGTGTTTTATTTTCTAAAAATAAATTAAAAAGTAAATATAAATTTTTACCTGATGTTCTTGATATAACTTCACGTTTTATTAAAATTAGTGATGATTTTTACTTGGAAAAGATTGAAAAAGGAGATATTAAATAATTTTATTCATTTTTAAAGATTGCTTAAATTATACAAATTTGATATACTATAACTATTGAAATTATTATATCGGAGGATATTATGGATATTAAAATTATAAATAAAAGTAAGAATGAAAATCCTAGTTATGCAACAAAAGGAGCTTCTGGATTTGATTTAAGAGCTAATTTAGATGAAGATTTAATTATTAAACCATTTGAAAGAATAGCTGTTCCAACCGGCCTATTTATTGAAATCCCTATGGGGTATGAAGGACAAATTAGAGCTAGAAGTGGAATGAGTTTAAAACATGGAATTACTATGGCAAACGGTGTTGGAACAATAGATAGTGATTATAGAGGAGAAATAAAGGTTTTAATTGTAAATATTTCTGATAAAGAATATGTTATAAAAAATAATGATAGAATTGCTCAGATGATAATTGCAAAATATGAAAAAGTTGATTTTAAACTTGTAGAAGAACTTTCTGATACCGACAGAGATGAAGGTGGATTTGGACATACAGGTTATTAAATTTAGGGGAAAATATGGAAAAAAAGAGAAAAACTAGAACAGGAACTAATAAGAGAAAGCAGGTTAAAGAAGATAAATTTTTAAAAAATACTATTTTAGGATTGTTTTTTTTGAATTCTTTTTTTATTGTATTTTCTTTTTTTGGTAATACAGGTTTTTTAGGAAATTTTATTAAAAATACTTTTCAAAGATTTTTTGGAAATACATATTTTTTATTTTTACTTGTAATGGAAATAATTTATCTAGTTGTATTGTTTAATAAAATGAATAAAAAAAATAAAAATCGCTGTATTATGTCTTTGCTATTATTTTTTAATTATATGGCGATAGTAGATTTATCAAACAATTCTTCCAATAATTTATCAATAAAATTGGCAATATCAAAAACATTGTCAGCTGAAGGAAGTGGAAGTGGATATATAGGAGCTATTTTAGGATATTTTTATAATATTATGATTGGAACTATAGGTCTTTATATTTTTACTTTTATGATTGGTCTATTTTTAATTTTATCTTTTTTAGATGTTACATTTATGGACTTTTTAAAAATTATAAAAAATTATATATTAAAACTTTTTGTTATTATTAATGAAAAATATTCAAAATATAAGGAAGAAAAGGCATTAAAAAAAGAACAAAAGAACGATGAAGAAGTTAAAGTTTTAAATCTTGTTGAAAATGAGGAATTTGTTGAAAAAGTTGATGATTTTGAAGGAAGAGAGATAATTGTTTCAAATCATAATGACAATTTTATAGAAGAAAAGGAAATTGAAAATGAAAAATTAGAAAAAGAAGAACTTTTAGATAGCTTTAACTTATTTCCTGATGATGATATTAAAGAAAATACTAAATTGTCTAACAAAGTTTCTAATGAAAAAGAAGAAATTCTGGATATAAAGACAACTACCGAAAAAAAGAAGATAGAATATAAGATTCCATCTTTAAATTTACTTAAAGGTAGTGAAACAAAAGAAACTGAATCAGAATTAACTTTAAAACAAAGAGCAAAAAAAATAGAAACTACTTTAAAAAGTTTTGGAGTAGGAGCTAAGGTTGTTAGGATAAATAAAGGTCCAACAGTTACTTGCTTTGAATTGCAACCGGATATGGGCGTTAAGGTAAATAAAATTGTAAATCTTACAGATGATTTATCTCTTGCTTTAGCCTCACCGGATATAAGAATTGAGGCGCCGATTCCCGGAAAATCTGTAATAGGAATTGAAGTTGCTAATACATTAAAAGAAAATGTATCATTAAAAGAAATATTGTCTTCAAAAGAATATCAAAATTCTGAATCTAAAATGCCAATGGCTTTAGGAAAGACAATTTCAGGAGAAATAATTGTTTCTTCAATAGATAAAATGCCACATATATTAATTGCAGGAGCAACGGGCTCTGGAAAATCTGTTTGTATTAACACGCTTATAATGAGTATTTTATATAAATCTTCTCCTGAAGATGTAAAAATGATTTTAATCGACCCAAAAGTTGTAGAGTTGAAGATATATAATAAAATTCCTCATCTTGCAATACCTGTTGTTACAGATTCTAAAAAGGCAAGTGCTGCTTTAAATTGGGCAGTTAGGGAAATGGAAAGACGTTATACTTTATTCTCCGACAATCAAGTTAGAGATATTAAAGGATATAATGAAAAGCAAAAAACAAATGAATTGGAAAAATTACCATACCTAGTTATAATAATAGACGAGTTATCAGACTTAATGATGGTAAGTGCAAATGAAGTTGAATCATATATTTGCAGACTTGCACAAATGGCAAGAGCTTGTGGTATTCATCTTGTAGTTGCAACACAAAGACCTTCTGTTGATGTTATTACAGGAACTATAAAGGCAAATATTCCGTCAAGAATATCTTTCCAAGTTTCTTCACAAATCGACTCAAGGACTATTTTAGATGCATCAGGCGCAGAAACATTACTTGGGAAAGGCGATATGTTATTTAATCCTTCCGGAGTTTCTAAACCTATTAGAATACAAGGTTGCTTTGTTTCTGATAGTGAAGTTGAAGATGTTGTTGACAGCATTAAAGAGCAAATGCAAGAAGTATTTTATGATGAAGAAATCATAAAAAATATTGAGTCAGAAGTGGCAAATACTGTCGATGAAGAAGACGATGTTGATGATTTATTTTACGATGCAGTTAGAATTGTTTTAGAAGAAAATTCAGCATCAATTTCATTATTGCAACGTAAAATGAAAATTGGCTATGCTAGAGCAGGTAGAATAATCGATGAAATGGAAAGCAGAATGATTGTTGGAAAACAAGAGGGAAGTAAACCTAGAAAGATTTTAATAGGTTTTGATTATTTTGACAAGCTGAAAGGAGATAATAATGAACATAGCGAATAAATTAACTTTATTTAGAATATTTTTAGTACCAATTTTTATTGCTAGTTTATTAATTTTAGGAATAAATAATATTTTAGGATTTTTAATTTTTGTAGTTGCATCTTTAACGGATATGTTAGATGGACATTTAGCTAGAAGTAGAAATTTAGTTACCACTTTTGGTAAATTTATGGATCCACTTGCCGATAAAATTTTGGCTTGTTCTGCACTTGTTATGTTAGTTCAATTTGGAAAAGTTGAGGCGTGGATGGTTTGCATTGTTTTAGCAAGAGAGTTTATAATTTCCGGATTTAGGTTAGTTGCCGCATCAAATGGAATAGTTATATCAGCAAGTATTTATGGAAAAGTTAAAACTATAACTCAACTTTTTGCTATAAGTTTTATACTTTTAAATTCAACACAAATAATTAAAATTCCGTTTAATATTGATATGATTTTGTGGTATATATCTGTTGTGTTTACAATTATTTCAGCAGTAGATTATATTTGGAAAAATATAAAAGTTTTAGATTTAAAAAATATTTAATTAAAGGAGGAATTTATGGCTACTAAAAAAACTGAAAAGTTTGAAAGAATAGAAGATAAGGACGAAAGAAAAAAAGCATTATCCGTTGCCCTTGAAAAAATTGAAAAAGATTTTGGAAAAGGAATCATAATGAGAATGGGTGATGCCCCAAAAATAAATATAGAATCAATAAGCACTGGTGCTATGAACTTAGACATTGCATTAGGAATTGGTGGGATACCTAAAGGAAGAATTGTAGAAATTTATGGTCCTGAATCTTCCGGTAAAACTACTTTGACTTTACACATAATAGCAGAGGCACAAAAAACTGGTGGAGTTGCTGCATTCATCGATGCAGAACACGCATTAGACCCTGAATATGCAAGAAAATTAGGAGTAGATGTAGATAATTTACTTATATCACAACCTGATACAGGAGAGCAAGCTCTTGCTATTGTTGAGGCATTGGTTAGAAGTTCAGGAATTGATTTAGTTATAGTTGACTCTGTTGCTGCTCTTGTTCCAAGAGCAGAAATTGAAGGAAATATGGGAGATTCTCATATGGGTTTACATGCAAGACTTATGAGTCAAGCATTAAGAAAATTAGCTGGTATAATTTCAAAATCAAATACAACAGTAGTTTTCATCAACCAATTAAGGTCAAATATTTCAACTAATCCTTATGCAGGTGGTGGCCCGGCTGAAACTACAACTGGTGGTAGAGCTTTAAAATTCTATGCAAGTGTTAGAATTGATATAAGACGTGCTGAACAATTAAAACAAGGAGATAATGAACCTTATGGAGCAAAGACAAAGGTAAAAGTTGTTAAAAATAAAATGGCTCCTCCATTTAAAACTTGTGAATTTGATATAATATTTGGCGAAGGAATATCAAAACTTGGAATAATAGTTGATATGGCAGCAGATAAAAATATAATCAAAAAATCAGGTGCTTGGTACAGCTGTGGAGATATAAAACTTGGCCAAGGAAAAGAAAAAGCTAAAGTTTATTTAGAAGAACACCCTGCATTTTTAGAAGAAGTAAAAGAAAAAATTTATGCATCTTATGGAATTGATTACGAAAAGAAAGATGTTCCAAAAGAAGTTGAAACAGAAACTTTAGAAGATGAAGAAATAGAAGATGCTGAAGAATTATTATTAGATGATTTAATAATAGAATAATATTTTGAAAAGATGAGATTTTATTCTCATCTTTTTTAGTTTAAATATGTTTGTTGAATGATATATTATGTGATGTAAATTAAAGGAGAAAAATCAGTATGAAAAAATTAATTAAAATAATTGTATTTTTTCTTTTAATATTATTAGTTTTAACATTATCTTTTGGATATTTTCTTGCATCTTCTATTGCTAATCCAAAGGTATTATCTTTTGATGAAGAAATCAAATGGGAAAAAGAGCATAATATATGAGGAAATTTTGAATCATATGAATTAAACGATTATACGATAAAGGGTAAAGATAATTATATTTTTCATTGTGATTTAATTAAGGCAAAAAAGCCAAATAATAAATAATATATAACAAAAGGATAGCAATTAGTAGCTATCCTTTTTGTATATTATTCTATTCCTAATTTTTCTATTGTTTGAACTAATATGTTACAGTCAACATATCTGAAATCTCTTAATACTCTATCAATCCATAGTGGAGTTTTCATATTGTTTTGGAATTTTTTGTATGTTTCTATCGCCTCGTCAATTATTATAATTCCATTAACGTCTAATTCTTTTGTTTTTGTTATTAATATTGACCTATAAGGTGTTTCATTAGGTTTTATACTTCCACAAAGTGGGTGAGTAGAAAGTTCATATCCGTCTTGTAATTTCTTTTTAACTATGTCTAAAATATCTCCGTATGTATATTTTTCGTCAAATATTATGTCTAAATCATTTTTGTGTTTTACTTTTTCATACAAGTCAATGTTGTTAGTTATTAATGTAAATCTCATATCATTTCTCCCTTCGTACTATAAGATTGTAACATAAAAACATAAAAATATAAAGTGCTTAGATAAATATATTTAAAAAATATTGAAAATATGGTAAAATCTTAGTAGGGGTGATAATTTTGGCTAATGATTTTGTACATTTGAATGTTCATACGGAATATAGTTTGTTAAATAATTATAATCCAATGGAAAAGTTAATAGATAAGGCTAAAGAATTAAATTTTAAAGCTATGGCTATTACTGATTACAATAATATGTATGGTGTTATAGATTTTTATATGAGATGTAAAAAAAATTCTATAAAGCCCATTATTGGTTGTGAGATTACTTTGTCATATCCAAATAATGAATTTTATAATGTGATTTTATTGGCTAAAAATAATCAAGGATATAAGAATTTATGTAAATTAGTTTCTAATTTATATATTGTTGAAAATAGAAATCGGGAATTTATAACTTTTGATGAGTTAGAAAAATTTTCAAAAAATTTAATTTTAATTGTTGGTTCAAAGAGAAGTTTCATTCGTAAATGTTTATACTCCGGAGATATGTTGAGTGCTAAAAATGAAATGTTAAATTTCAAGAGTATGTTTAACAAAGAAGATTTATTTTTAGAGCTTAATTTTCATTTCGAAGAAAATGATGAATTAATGATTAATAAATATTTAGAATTTGCAAATGAAATTGATGTTAATACCGTTGTAACAAATGATGTTCATTACTTGGAAAATACGGATTTTAATTTGTTTAAAATCGCAAGATGTATTTCTAAGGGTATTTTGTTATCCGAATTGAAAGAAGATGTTTTTGTAGGCGCTGAATATTATTTAAAGAGTGAGGAAGAGATGTTAAAAATATTTTCTTCTTTACAAGATTCAATTTACAATACAAAGATGATTGCTGAGAGATGTAATGTTGAATTTGATTTTTCAACATATCATTTGCCTGAATATAAAATTCCTGATGGATTTAGTACAAAGGAAGATTATTTGTATAGTATAATCATCGAGGGAATGAAAAAAAGATATGAAAATATAACTGATGAGATAAAAAAAAGAGTCGATTATGAATTTTCGGTTATAAATAAAATGGGTTTTACTGATTATTTTCTTATAGTTTGGGACTTTGTAAACTTTGCTAAGAAAAATAAAATTCCGGTAGGTCCAGGAAGAGGTTCGGGTGCCAACTCTATTATCGCATATTGCTTAGAGATTACGGATATTGACCCTATTGAATATGAATTAATTTTTGAAAGATTTTTAAATCCCGAAAGAATTTCTATGCCTGACTTTGATATAGACTTTTGTAATGAAAGACGTGAAGAGGTTATAGATTATGTAATTCAAAAGTATGGTAAAAATCATGTTTCACAAATCGTAACTTTTGGTACAATGAAACCAAGGGCAGGTGTTAGAGATATTGGTAGAGTTTTAGGTTATAAGTTATCACTTGTAGATAAGGTTGCAAAACTTATTCCGAATAATTTAGACGTTACTTTTGAATCTGCGTTAAGAGATAGTGTTGAATTAAAGAGATTGTATGATGAAGATGTCGATATAAAGAAATTGATAAATACTTCTGAAAAATTTGAAAAATTTCATAGACATATTTCAATTCATGCAGCCGGAATTGTAATTACAAAAGAAGAATTAACTGAGTATATTCCACTTTCTAAAAGTGGAGAAAATATTGTAACACAATTTAATATGACAGAACTTGAAAAGTTAGGCCTTTTAAAAATGGATTTTTTAGGTCTTAGAACTCTTACTGTAATTGATGATACTATAAAACTGGTTAAAAAAAATTATAATGTAGATATTGATATTGAAAAAATAAGTTTAAAAGATAAAAATGTTTTAAATTTATTTAGAACGGCTGATACTATTGGTGTGTTCCAGTTTGAAAGTGTTGGAATGAGGCTGTTTTTAAAGGATTTAAAAGCTGATAATTTTGATGAATTAGTTGCTGCTAACTCTCTTTTTAGACCGGGTCCTATGAATCAGATACCGAATTATATAAAAAATAAGAAAAATCCTAGAGAAATTAGATATTTAGATAGACGTTTAGAAAAATATTTAAAATCTACTTATGGAATTATTGTTTATCAAGAACAAGTTATGCAAATTGCAAGAGAGCTTGCTGGTTATACTTGGGGGCAAGCCGACAATTTAAGAAAAGCAATCGGAAAAAAACATATGGATATTATGGAGCATAATCGTCAAACATTTATTTATGGTATGGATAATTTAGACGGAAGTGTAAAAATCAAAGGATGTATTAGAAATGGTGTTGATGAAAAACTTGCAAAAAATATTTTTGATTTGATTGTTGAGTTTGGAAATTATGCTTTTAATAAATCACATAGTGCTTGCTATTCTTTAAATGCGTATAGAACTGCCTATTTAAAATATTATTATCCACTTGAGTATATGATTTGCCTACTTAATTCTGTTATAAATTATGAAAAACAATTTTTTACTTATTTTCAAGAAGTAAAACGAATGGGAATAAAAATTTTACTCCCAAGTGTTAATTCAAGTTTTTATAAGATTAGTACGGAAAAAAAATGTATGCTAATAGGCTTTTCACAAATAAAAGGTTTCAATAGACTTTTAGCAAAAGATATTATAGAAGAAAGAAAAAATGGTGCTTTTAAAAGTTTTAAAGAATTTTTAGAAAGATTAAAAGAATCAAAAAATATGAATTTAATGTCTGTTGAGAATTTAATAAAAGCTGGTGGTTTTGATGAAATTGAAAAGGATAGAATTGAAATTTTAAATTCTTGCGAAACTTTGTTTACACAAATAGTTTCAAAAAGTAAAAATGAATTGTCGGGTCAGCTTTCGCTAATAGGTTCAGATTTTATGCAAGAAAAATTTGTTAAGTCTGAAAAATTTTTAAAAGATGATATTTTAGAATTTGAAAAAGAAATTTTAGGTTTTTATATTTCTTCACATCCATTAGATGACTATAAAGAATATATAAAGTCTAAAAATTATATGAAGTTAGATGATTTAAAGGTTTTAGATAAAGGTATTTATAAGATAATAACTTATGTAAATTCTGTAAAGACAAGAAGAAATAAGAAAAATAAGATGTTAAAAACTGTAAATGTAGAAGACTTTTCAAGTAGCATCGAGCTTTTAGATGTAAAAGATTTAAATATTTATAAAGGAAATATTTATGAAATATCGGTTAAAGTTAGTGTAAATTCATTCGGTAATACTAATTTTACGATAATCGATGCGAATGAAATTGATGAAATTTATAGTAAAAAGTTGTATATAAAATTGGATAGTTTAGATGATGAATCAAAAAGAAAACTTGGAGAATTTTCTTTAAAATACAAAGGAATAAATCCTGTTATTATATATATTTCATCTACTAATAAAACTTTAAAATTAGAAAATAGATTTGATTTAAAAAATGAAAGATTAATTGTTGATTTGGAAAATAATTTTGGGAAAGATTGTTTTCGAATTAATTAGGAGGTATATTTTGAAAAAAATTGCTATTCTTACAAGTGGAGGAGATTCTCCGGGAATGAATCCTGTAATAAGAGCTGTCGTAAGAACTTGCATATATCATAATATTAGAATTTATGGTGTAAAGTTTGGTTATGATGGACTTATAAAAGGGGATATTTTTGAAATGAATGTCTCTAGTGTTGCCGATATTATTCAAAAGGGTGGAACAATGTTAGGTAGTGCCAGAAGTAAAGAATTTATGACTGAAGAAGGTCAAGAAAAGGCTATTAAAAATCTACATGATAATGGAATAGAAGGACTTGTTGTACTTGGTGGAGACGGTACTTTTAGAGGAGCTAATGTTTTAAGCAAAAGAGGAATAAAGACAATTGCAATACCTTGTACGATTGACAATGATATGGGATATACAGATTATACAATAGGATTTTTTACTTCTGTAAATACTGTTATAGATGCTATTTCAAAACTTCGTGACACTTCTTCTTCTCATGGTAGGGCAAATATTTTGGAAGTTATGGGAAGAAAATGTGGAGATATTGCTTTACATTCAGGACTTGCAGGTGGAGCTGAAAGTATAATTGTTCCTGAAGTTGATTTTGATTTGGATAAAGTTTGTAATAAAATAATTTGTGGTAGAAAAAGAGGAAAACTGCATCATATAATTGTTTTAACTGAAGGAATTTTAAGTCCTTATGAGCTTAAAAGACAAATTCAAGAAAAGACAAATATAGATACAAGAGTAACTGTTCTAGGACATATCCAAAGGGGTGGAACACCGAGTTCGTTTGATAGAATTATTGCAAGTCAAATGGGAAGTGTTGCTGTTAAATTATTATTAGAAGATAAAACAAATTTAGCATTGGCAGTTAAAAATAATAAGATAGAATATGTTTCTATTGAAGAGGCAGTTGAAAATAAAAAGACATTTAATAAAGATTTATATGATATAGTTGATGAATTATCTATTTAGGAGAAGAGAGATTATGAAAAAGACAAAAATAATATGTACAATTGGACCTGCATCAGATTCAGTTGAAAGTTTAAAAGAATTAATGCTTAATGGAATGAATGTTTGTAGATTAAACTTTTCACATGGAAGTCATGAAGAACACCAAATTAGAATTAATAATATTAAAGAGGCTAGAACACAATTAGATTTACCTATCGCCATAATGCTTGATACTAAAGGTCCTGAGATAAGACTTGGAAAATTTAGTGTTGATGAAGTTAATTTAAAAGCAGGGGATACTTATACTTTTACAACAGAAGAAGTTTTAGGTAATCAAGAAATTTGTTCAGTTTCATATAAACTATTACCTGACGATGTTAAAGTTGGAGGAACAATTTTAGTTGATGACGGTTTAGTCGAAATGGAAGTTATCTCTAAAACAGATAAAGAAATAAAATGTTTAGTAAAAAATAATGGTGTAATTAAAAGCAATAAGGGTGTAAATGTTCCTAATGAAGTAATAAATTTACCATCAATTACAGAAAAAGATAAATCAGATATTTTATTTGCGATACAAAATGATTTAGACTTTATCGCAGCATCTTTTGTTAGAAAACCGGAAGATGTATATGAAATTAGAAAAATTTTAGATGAAAATAATTCTGAAATAAAAATTATTTCAAAAATAGAAAATCAAGAGGGTGTAGAAAATATTGATAAAATTATTGATGCATCTGATGGAATAATGGTAGCAAGAGGAGATTTAGGAGTTGAAATTAAAACAGAATTTATCCCTAAAATTCAAAAAGAAATAATTAGAAAATGTAATTTAATTGGAAAGCCTGTAATAACAGCCACTCAAATGTTAGATTCTATGATTAGAAATCCTAGACCAACTAGAGCAGAAGTTACTGATGTTGCTAATGCAATTATTGACGGAAGTGATTGCGTAATGCTTTCAGGAGAAACTGCCGCGGGTAAATATCCAAAAGATGCAGTTAAAGTTATGAATAATATAGCTATAACAACAGAAAACTCTTTCGATTTTCAAAATAGTATAAAAAATAAAGACAGAGATGATTCATTAAATACAATGAATTCTATTAGTTTATCTACAAAAGAAATTGCTGAAAATTTGAGAGCAAAAGCAATTATATGTGCTACTGCATCAGGAATTACACCAATTTCAATTTCAAAATTTAGACCATTTGTAGATATTATTGCTGTTACTTATTCTGAAAAAGTTAGAAGAAAATTACAGATTTTCTGGGGAGTTTCTACACTTCTTTCTGAAAAATCTGAACATACAGACGAAGTTATTGAACGTTCTATTTCTGCTACATTAAAAGCAAATTATATTAGCGATGGAGATACTGTTGTATTAACAGCAGGAATACCTGTTGGTGTTGCCGGAACAACCAATTTAATTAAGGTTCATACGGTTGGAAAAGTTTTAATAAAAGGATTTGGAATTGGAAAAGAATCTATAACTGCAAAAACTTGTGTAATAAGAACAGAAGAAGATTTAAAAAATAAATTTAAAGATGGAGATATAATTGTTGCTAAATTTACTGATAGAGAATTTGTTGAATATTTAGATAGAGCATCAGGTATTATAGTTGAAACAGGAGGCCTTACTTCTCATGCTGCTATAATTGCATTACATTTTAATATTCCAACAATTATTGGAGCTGAAAATGCAACAAATATAATAAAAGACGAACAACTCGTAACAATAGATACAGTTGGTGGATTAGTATATGATGGAGATGTTAAAGTTCTTTAATTTTACTTTATTTTAAATATATGTTATTATATTACAGATGTTTAATTAAGGAGAAAATATTTTGATAAAATACGAAAATTTACCTACAGAATTTCAAAATGATTCTGTAAAAAAATATTATGAAATAGTTTCAAAAAAAAGTTGTAGTTTGATTTTTAAAAGAATATCAGATATTATTCTTTCTGTTATAATTTTGATAATTTTATTTATTCCAATAGTTATAATTTCAATTGCGATAAAACTTGATTCAAAAGGAACTGTATTTTATAGACAGGAAAGAGTTACAACTTATGGTAAAAAGTTTAGAATTTTTAAATTTAGAACAATGGTTTCAAATGCTGATAAAATGGGAACACTTGTAACTGTTAAATCTGATTCAAGAATAACTAAAGTTGGAAAATTTTTAAGAAAATATAGATTAGATGAATTTCCTCAAATTTTTAATATATTTTTAGGAGATATGAGTTTTGTAGGAACAAGACCGGAGGTTACAAAGTATGTTGAAAAGTATTCAGACTATATGTATGCTACATTACTTTTACCTGCAGGACTTACGTCATATTCCAGCATAAATTATAAAGATGAAGATGAAATCATATCAGAGCATTTAAATGAAAATATAAGTGTTGATGATATTTATATAAATTATATTTTGCCGGATAAAATGAAATACAATATGGAATATATTGAAAAATTTTCTTTTTGGTATGATATAAAAATAATGTTTAAAACATTTTTATCTGTATTTTTGGGGAGGTCGAAATAATGAAAGTTAGTATAGGTGTTGTTGCCTTAAATGAAGAAAAAACTTTACCTTCTCTTTTTGAAGATTTTAAATTACAAACATATCCACATAATGAGATTGAAATAATTTTGGTTGATGGTTTATCAACTGATAACACAAAAAAGGTTATGCAAGAATTTAAAGAAAATAATGATTTTTTAGATGTTAAAATTTTTGATAATCCTAAAAAAATTCAATCTGCTGGTTGGAATGTTGTTATAAAAAATTTTACTGGAGATGTATTAGTTAGAATTGATGCACATTCTTCCATTCCTAAAGATTTTATTGAAAAAAATGTTAAAAATATAGAATCGGGTGAGGACGTTTCTGGAGGAAGAAGGCCGAATATAATTGATGAAGATACTGCTTATAAAAAAATGCTTTTAGAGGCAGAATCATCAATGTTTGGTAGTGGAATTGCACCTTTTAGAAATGCGTCAGGGAAAAAGTATGTAAAATCTATGTTCCATGCTATGTATAAAAGAGAAGTTTTAGAAAAAGTTGGATTTTTTAATGAAAAACTATTAAGAACAGAAGACAACGAGTTCCATTATAGAATTAGAAAAGCAGGTTATAAACTTTGCTATGATGATAATATTGTTTCATATCAACATACTAGAAATTCACTTTCTAAAATGATTAAGCAAAAAAAGGCTAATGGAATGTGGATAGGACTTACAACAGCTGTTTGTCCGGAATGTTTGAATTTATATCATTATATACCTTTTGCTTTTTTAGTTTCACTTTTTATATCAGTTATATCACTATTTTTTACCAAATATTTATTTTTATTAGTATTCGGTTCATATCTTATAGTGAATATTTTAATGGCTTTATGTTCAATTTTTAGAGGAAAGTTCAATGTATATAATTTATTACTTCCAATTGTATTTTTCCTTTTACATATTTGTTATGGATATGGTACATTGATAGGATTTTTGAAAATCCCATCATTTTTAAAAACATATAATAAGGAGGACTAGAAAATGATTTATGCAGGAATTCTTGCAGGTGGAATAGGTAGTAGAATGAATATTTCAAATATGCCAAAACAATTTTTGAATATTGGAGATAAACCTATAATAATTCATACAATTGAAAAATTTTTGTTATGTAATAAAATAGATAAAATTTATGTAGGAGTAAATCCAGACTGGAATTCTTATTTAGTTGATATAATAGAAAAAGATTATAACTATTTGGTTGATAAGGTTGTTATTGTTGACGGTGGTAAGGATAGAAATTCTACAATTTTAAATGTAATTTCTGCTATTAATGATGATAACAAAATTACAGATGATGATATTCTTATAACTCATGATGCTGTTAGACCTTTTGTTTCAATCAAGATGATAGAAGAAAATATAGAAAATTGTGAACAATATAATATTGTGGATACAGTTGTTCCTGCGTTTGATACAATTGTTACGTCTGAAGATGGAAAATTTATTTCATCAATTCCAGATAGAAAAACAATGTTTCAGGGACAAACTCCACAAACTTTTAAAATCAATAAATTTATGGAATATTATAGTAAATTAACTGAAGAAGAAAAAAATATTTTGACAGATGCTTGTAAAATATTTGTATTGAATGGAGAAAAAGTATTTTTAGTTAATGGAGATTTTTCAAATATTAAGATTACTACTGTAACAGATTTGAAGATAGCTAAAGCAATGCTTATGGAGAATTAAAATGATAAATAGAATTTTTCAATTAATTAAACCCGGTTTCGTTTCAGTAAAATATGTTGATGAAAGTTTTTTAGGAGATAAAGTAATTGTAAAGCCTTTGTATGTGTCCTTATGCCATGCTGACCAAAGATATTATTTAGGAAAAAGAGACCCGAAAGTTTTAGCAAAGAAACTTCCAATGGCTCCAATTCATGAATCATGTGGAGAAGTTGTTTTTGACCCAACGAATACATTTAAAGTAGGGGATAAGGTGTCAATGATACCAAATACTCCACCTTGTAAATTTGACGATAATATATATGAAAACTATGTAAAGGGAGCGTACTTCTTATCTAGTGGACATGACGGATTTATGAGAGAATTTGTAAAAATTTCTCCTGATAGACTTGTTAAATTTAATGATATTGAATTGTCAGTTGCATCTATTTTAGAGTTTATTTCAGTTGGTTTTCATGCTTATGATAGATTTGTGAAAAATTCACTTGAAAATAAAGAAACTATAACTATTTTTGGAAATGGAAGTCTAGGTTTTGTTATGGCTAATGTTTTAAAATACAAATTTCCAAAAAGTAAAATAGTTGTAATAGGAAGAAATTTAGAAAAATTAAAAATCTTTTCATTTGTTGATAAAATTTATTCTATCGATGATATACCGGAAGATTTTTCAACTGACCATGCATTTGAATGCGCAGGTGGACTAGGAAGTGAAGATGCAATTAATAATATAATTAAGTATATTAAACCGCAAGGGTCAATTATGCTTATGGGTGTTAGTGAAAATAAGGTTGCTATTAATACAAGAGATATATTAGAGAAAGGATTGACATTAGTTGGTTGTTCCAGATCCGGTAGAATGGATTTTGAAGAAGCAGTTAAAATGCTTGAAAATAAAAAAATTCAAAATAGATTTAAGTCAATAGTTTTTGAAGATGATGAAATAAACAATGTTGATGATATTCATAGATTCTTTAAAACTGATTTGAATACACCATTTAAAACTGTTGCAAAATGGAATATTTAATTAATGTAAATTTTAATATGGAAGAAATAAATTTAAGAGAATTACAACTTAAAAGTTTAGAAATGGGTAGATACTTTGTTTCATTCTGTGAAGAAAATAATTTATTATGTTATCTTTGTGGTGGTGGAGCAATAGGTAGTTTAAGACATTCAGGTTTTATTCCTTGGGATGATGACTTAGACTTTTTTATGCCTAGAGAAGATTATGAAAAATTAGTTTTGTTATGGAATGAAAAAGCAGATACAAAAAAATATTCACTTGTAAAAGCAAATGAATATTTAGTTGACCATAATCTTTTTATTACTATTAGAGATAATGATACAACAGCTGTAAAACCATATCAAAAAGGATTAAATATTAGTCATGGAATAGCACTTGATATTTTACCACTAGACGGTTGTCCAAGTGGAAAAATGCAAAGAAAATTTCAAATAATGTGGGGACTTATTTATTCTTTATTCTGTGCACAAGTTTTACCGGAAAAGCACGGGGGATTAAAGAAAAAAGTTTCCAAAATATTATTATCAATTTTTAAATCTAAAAAAGTTAGATATAAAATTTGGAAATTAGCTGAAAAGAAAATGACTAAATATAAAGTAAAAGATTCAGAATATATAACAGAACTTTGCTCAGGACCATACTATATGAAAAAAGTATATAAAAAAGAGTGGTTTGTAGATAAAAAATATTTTGATTTTGAAGATACAAAAATGCCAATTCCTATTGGATATGACGGCTATTTAAAAACTGCATTTGGAGATTATATGAAATTACCTCCAAAAGAAAAACAAGTACCACATCATGACTTGCTGTTCTTAGATTTGAAAAATAGCTATACAAATTATGAGGAAATTTGGAAATAAGGTGATTATTTGAAAAAAAAGAAAATATTATTTTTTTTGTGGTCTTTTTCTTTAGGAGGAGGGGCAGAAAAAATATTATCAACAATTGTAAATAATCTTGATAGAGAGAAATATGATATTGATATAATTGAGATTGAGCATTTCGATAAGGGTTACGAACCTGTTAATGATAATATAAAAATACTAAAATCATGGCAAGATTATAGACAATCTAAAATAAAGAGAGCTATTTTGTGGAGAATAAGAAAATTTTTTCCAAATTTAGTAAGAAAAATAATGGTTAAAGAAAAATATGATATAGAAATTTCATTTACTATAATGAACCCTCCTTTTGGATTTTCAAAAGATGAGAGTGTAAAAAAAATTGCTTGGATTCATGGAAGTATTGAAGATTTTATGAATGCTTCTCAAAAGAGAAATAATCATCGAAAGCATTTAGAAGTGGTTGACAAGATAATTTCTGTATCAGAAAAAACGAAAGAGTCCATAATTTCAGTTTATCCTGAATTCGAAGATAAAGTCTTAACTATTTATAATGGATATGATTTTGATAGTATTTTGGAAAAATCAAATGAATGGACAGATATTAACATTGAAAAAAATTCAATTTGTGTAATTGGCAGAATTGAAAACTTAAAAGGGTCACTGGAAGTTTATGAAACAATTAAAAAATTACACAAAAATTTAAATAAAAAATATCATTTATATTTTTTAGGTGCCGGAGAATTAGAAAATCATATAAAAGAGTTGGTACAAAAAGACAATTTGCAAGATTATGTTCATTTTTTAGGATATCAAAAAAATCCATATAAATATATCAAAAAAATGGACTTGATGTTTTCAATGTCAAAACAAGAAGGATTTTCCGGTGCCATTGTTGAAGGATTAGCTTTAGGAATTCCTTTTATTTCTACAGACGTTGGAGGAGTAAAGGAACTCTCAAATAATGGTAAATTTGGAAGAGTTATAAACTCTACCGATGAAGCTTGTAAATATATTGTTGATTATTTTGGCAATTCTAGATTAGTGGATAAATCAGAAATGAAAAAATTTATAACAAAATTTACAATTCCTGAACAAATAAAAAATATAAATGAAATATTAAAATAATGGAGATAATTATATGAATATTACTTTTAAAAGATTTTATTCTTTAATTACAGCATTATCTTTTATTTTCACACTATCACTTGGAGTGAAATATATATATACAGAGAGATTGGATATATTACTTTTTACACTATTATCCTTTTTCATTAGCTTGATAATATTTTGTTTTACTGATATAAAATATTATATAATACATTTATTTTTTTATATAACTATTTTTATATTTTTAGTTTCAAGACCTACAATAGATTATTTAAGAAATTATAGTTTTAATACTTATCAAAAAGATGCTTATGTTTTTGCTTTTATTATAGTTATGATTTCACTTTCCGGATTGTTTATTGGAGGAATAATTTCAAAAGCACTATTAAAAACTAAAAATAAGGAAAACTTAGAAAATAAAAGTAATATAATAGAAAATTCTGTTTGGTTAAAAAATGTAAGGATTATTTCGCTTACAGTATATGTATTGACATATCCGTTTTATACTTTAAGGCTTATAGAAAGGTTGATATTTAAGTTAAATACATCATATTACACTTATTATGCATCTTTTAAGAGTAGTTTACCTTACTTTACATATATACTATCAGTTTTTACAGTTTATTCTATGTGTATATATTTGGCTTCTAAACCAAATAAAAGAAATGCTACTATAGTCTTAATCAGTAACTTATTTGCAAATGCTATATATTTAGTTATTGGGACAAGAAATCCATTTATTTTAACTTTAATATTTTCTTTTATATATTACTTTATAAGAGACCAGGAAGATATTAAAAATAAATGGATAGGATTAAAAGAAAGAATTTTAATTTATACCAGCCTTCCAATAATAATAGTTGGAATGGGACTTTTAAATTATGTTAGAGATAATGTTGAGGTTTCGAATTTTAAAATATTTGATATATTCGTTGATTTTATATATAAACAAGGGACAAGTTTTGGTGTTTTAGCAAGAGGTTTTTTGTATAATAGTAATATTGCTGTAAGAAGTTTTACAAATTTTACTTTTGGACCAATTATTGAATACTTTACTCATGGAAATTTTGGTAAGTTTCTATTTGATACAAAGCCATTTACAGCTACAACAAATAGTATTGAGTTAGCAATAAAAAGTAATAGCTACGCTCATAACATTTCTTATATATCAATAAAAGGTGATTATTTAAAAGGACATGGATTAGGAAGTAGTTTTATAATGGAAAATTATACTGATTTTGGATACTTAGGTGTGTTTTTATTTAGTATATTTTTAGGTTTTTTATTTATAAGAATGCTTAATGTTTCTTATAATAATAAAACTTTACCTTTTATTTGTACATTAATAATATTAAATAATTTGTTTTTTATGCCTAGAAGTAGTTTTTCAGAAAGCTTTTCAATATTATTTACATTCCAATTTTGGTTTATAGTGATATTAATATTTGTATCAGCGAAATTAATATCAAAAGATAATTCTTATACAATTTTTAAAGCGAAGGAGACATGATATGTTTGAAAATTATTCATTTGGAGATTTATTATCCAATATATATAAAAAGAGAGTTTTAAATTTAGTAGCATTTTTAATACTAAGTGTTGCTTTAGTTTGTCCGTTGGTTTTACAAACGATAAATAAAAAAACAGTAGTAAAAGAAGGAGTGCAATATTCAACTTATGTAGCTTATAAAATAACTGCTCCTGAGAGTGACAATGTAAATGCCTTATACAGTAGAAGAGGATATTCTGATTTTTACGAAAAGTTGTTAATATCTAATTTAAATGGAGCTTATCTATTTAATGATGTGAGTGATAAAGATTTATCACAAATGGCTAAAGAATTGGATACATCAGCTGTTACTTTAAAAAATTCAAATTCAGATTACTGGGATAAGAAAGTAGTAGTAAATTATATTTCAACTAATTTAGGGGTTTCTGCAAAAATATTGACACCAAGTAAATTGGTAAATGATTTGATTGAAAAGAAATTTGATGAATTAATAAATAAATATAAATCAGTTTATAATAATGTTACTATTGAAAAAGTTGAATCTAATTATTCTAAAGAACTTAGTTCTAAAGAAAATATTAATACTGGCTATAGTATGAAAAAATTATTAGTAAAAATTTTTGCAATTGAAATAGCCTTAATAATTTTAGTTGCTATTATAAATTTTATAATGTATATATTTAATCCAACCGTTAATAGAGAGGGAGATTATAGAAAATATAATATAAAATTTGTTCAAGAAATAAAAAATAATAATGATTTGTTTGAAGTTTTGAAATATAAAATTAATAATGAAAATATTGAAGAATTAAGTATCCTTAGCTCTAATTCAAATATTATTAAGAAGTTAAATGATTGTAAGATAGATAAAGTTAATATATTAAAAACAAATGACTTAAATAATATAATGAATTTAAAAAATGTTATATTAGTTGAAGAATATGGAATAACTAGATACTCATCTTTCGAAAAATTATTACAAAATTTAAAAAATTATGAAAAGAATATAATTGGAGTATTGTCATATAAATTATAAGTTAAAGTTAAAACCGGCTGGAATGAGCCGGTTTTTTTAGCTTTTATATATTTATTACTTTTCCTGCATTAAATAGTGTTTCGTAGATTGTGTACATATTACTTATTTCGCCAACTAAAAGTTTTTCTTTAAGTTCATAGTAGTCAAGACAAGTTCCACATGAGATAATTTCTACACCTTTTTCTTCCAATTTTTTCAAATCATCAATACAAGGAGAACCTTCAGAAGTTAATTTAACTCCGCCATTGAAGAACACCATTGTCTTTGGTAATTTTTCATATTCACTAGAAGTGTAAACGAAACCTTTAATTAATAATTTTCCTAATTCTTCTGAACCATTTCCCATAAAGTCTTTTGAAATTGCGATTACTACATCAGATGAGTTTTCAACAGAGCAAAAAGCATTTGGTTCTTGTAAAGAAGTATTTGTATTTTTTGATACAAAAATATTAAATTCATTATCAGATATTTTTTCAAATCTAAAATCTAAATTACTACTCTTAGCAAATTTTTCTAAGTTTTTAACGGCTGTGTCATTATCTACTATAACTAAAAAATCTTTTTCTTCTGAGCTTTCAACAGCTTTTTTAGTTAAAATTAAAGGTTGTGGACAAACTAAACCTTTAGCGTTTATTTCTTTCATAATATACCTCCAAAAAAAATATAATTTATACAATCTAATTATACAATATTAAAAATATTAATACAATAGTAAAATTGTAAATATTATTTCAAAAAAACTTTTTTAAATAAAAATATTGTTTATTTTTCATATATGGGGTATAATAAAGTTAAAGGTCAAAGAAAGTCAAATTAGTGGAGGGTTTTATGGAATACAAAGATTATTATAAAATTTTAGGTGTAGATAAAAATGCAACTGATGCAGAAATAAAAAAAGAATATAGAAAATTAGCAAAGAAATATCATCCTGATGTAAATCAAAATGATGAAGTTGCCAGCAACAAATTTAAAGAAATAAATGAGGCTTATGAAGTTCTATCCGATAAAGAAAAAAGAAAGCAATATGATATGTTTGGTTCAAATTATAATTTTAGTGGTGGAGATAATTTTGACCCTAGAAATTATGGTTTCAGTGGCTCATTTAACGGAAGTAATATGGGGGGCTTTTCAGACTTCTTTAATATGTTCTTCGGCGGGGGAAGTTCATCTTCCGGATTTGGAGGCTTTTCAGGATTTGATAATTTTTCAAATGCCAATAAATATTCAGGATTTAATAGACAGCCACAAAGACAAAAATATGAAACAAGTTTGAATTTATCAGTTAAAGAGGCGTATTTAGGAGTTGAAAGAGAACTTTATGTTAATATAAATAATTCTCCTAAAAAAATAACTGTAAAAATTCCAAAGGGAATAACGAGTGGTAAAAAAGTTAAAGTTAATGGAGATAAATATTCTATTGACGGAGATATACTTGTCAAAATTAATGTTATAAATGATGAGTATAGACTTGAAGATTTAGATTTGATAAAAACTGTAAGTCTATATCCTTGGGAGGCATATTTTGGAACTACAAAGGTTGTTGAAACACTAAATGGAAACATTAGAGTTAAAATTCCTGAAAAAATAGAAAGTATGAAAAAAATTAGAATATCAAATAAAGGATACACTGATTTAAAAGGAAAGACAGGGGATTTATATCTTGAAATAGTTATAAATAATCCTAAAAATTTATCAAATGATAAATTAGAATTATATAAAAAATTAATGGAGAATTAAAATGAAGTGGACAATAACTAAATTGTGATGAATTTAATATTTTAGTAAAGAGTAAGTTTTAGAAAGGAGAAATATTATGAATTTAGATAAATTTAGTAATGATGCAATGAAAATAGTTGAAGAATCTCAAAGTTTAGCAATAAAAAATGCAAATGTAGAAATTTCAGATATACATTTACATAAGGCTTTGATAGATAGCGACAATATAATAATTAAGATTTTAAATATAATGAATGTAAATATAGACAGTTATAGGAATGATGTTAAATTAGCATTTGAAACTTTACCTTCTCAATATGGTGGTTCTAATATATATCCAAACACTGTTTATCAAAGAATTTTACTTAATTCGGAAGATGAAATTAAAGAAACCGGAGATACAAATATTTTAGTAGAGCATATATATCTTGCACTTTTAAAAGAAAAAAATGTAAAATCTTCTGATATTTTTAGAAAATATAGTATAACATATAATTCATTTAAGTATGCTTTAATGGGAATTAAGAATATGAAAAACGAACATAAAGAAGGAAGTACAAGCGAAGAATTATTAAAATATGGTAGAAATTTAACTGAAGAGGCAAAGAATGGTAAACTTGACCCTGTAATCGGTAGAGATGAGGAAATAAGACATTCAATTAGAATTTTATCAAGAAGAACTAAAAACAATCCTGTTTTAATAGGAGAACCTGGCGTTGGTAAGACTGCAATCGTTGAAGGTTTGGCTCAAAGAATTGTAAATAATGACGTACCTGATGGATTAAAAAATAAAATAATTTTTTCATTGGATATGGGAAGTCTTATAGCTGGTGCAAAGTTTAGAGGAGAATTTGAGGAAAGATTAAAAGCTGTTCTTGAAGAAATAAAAAATTCAGACGGAGAAATAATTTTATTCATAGATGAAATTCATACTCTAGTAGGTGCAGGTAAAACTGACGGTGCATTAGATGCGTCAAATATGTTAAAACCGATGCTTGCAAGAGGAGAATTGCATACAATAGGTGCAACAACTCTTGATGAATATAGAAAATATATTGAAAAAGATGGTGCATTGGAAAGAAGATTCCAAAAAGTTTTAGTAAAAGAGCCGACAGTTGAGGACACAATTTCAATTTTAAGAGGAATAAAAGAAAAATACGAAATACATCATGGGATAAAGATAACCGATTCAGCAGTTATTGCTTGTGTAACTTTAAGTGATAGATACATTACAGATAGATTCTTACCTGACAAGGCTATTGATTTAATGGACGAGGCATCTTCTATGATAAGAACAGAAATTGATTCAATGCCACAAGAGATTGACGACTTGAGAAGAAAAGTTTTACAATTAGAAATTGAAAAAGCCGGACTTGTTAAAGAAACTGATGAAATCAGTAAAAAAAGATTACAAGACTTGGAAGAAGAATTATCAAATATTAAAAATAAATATAATGTAGAACTTGCAAGGTGGGAAAGTGATAAAAAAGATATTAATGAAATAAAATCTGTTAAAGCTGAAATTGATGCTGTTAGAATTGAAATTGAAAAGGCTGAAAGAGAATATGATTTTGAAAAACTTTCTGAATTAAAATACGGTAAGCTTGCAAATTTAGAATTGAAATTAGCCGAACTTAATGAAAAGAAAAAAGAAAAAGAAAGTTACTTAAAAGAAGAAGTAACAGAGGAAACAATCGCTGAAGTTATTTCAAAATGGACAAATATCCCAATTAAAAAATTAGTTGAAGGTGAAAAAGAAAAATTATTACATCTTGGAGAAATTTTACACAAGAGAGTTGTTGGACAGGACGAGGCCATTGATTTAGTTAGAGATTGTATTTTAAGGTCAAGAAGTGGATTAAAAGATGAAAATAAACCAATCGGTTCATTTATCTTCTTAGGACCTACTGGAGTCGGTAAGACAGAACTAGCTAAAACATTGTGTGAAAGTATGTTTGATGATGAAAAAAATCTTGTTAGAATTGATATGAGTGAGTATATGGAAAAACATTCAGTTTCAAGATTAATAGGAGCTCCTCCAGGATATGTTGGATATGATGAAGGTGGACAACTTACTGAAAAAGTTAGAAGAAATCCATATTGTGTAATTTTATTTGACGAAATAGAAAAAGCACATCCAGACGTTTTTAATATACTTTTACAAGTTTTAGATGATGGCCGACTTACTGACAATCAAGGAAGAGTTGTAGATTTTAAAAATACAATTATAATTATGACTTCAAATATTGGTTCTATTTATTTGTTAGAAGGAATTGATGAAAATGGTAAAATCACAAAAACTGCTGAAGATGAAGTTATGAAAGAATTAAAAAATTCTTTTAGACCTGAATTTTTAAATAGAGTTGACGATATTGTTTTATTCAAGCCGTTACAAAAAGAAGAACTTTACAAAATAATTGATATGACTATTTCAGAAATTGAAAATAGATTAAAAGATATTGATGTAAAAATCAATTTAGACGAAGAATGTAAAAATTTAATTTTAGATTCAACTTATTCATACAATTATGGAGCAAGAATTATAAAAAGATACATTCAAAAAAATATAGAAACTGAAATAGCAACAAAAATAATTGAAGGAAAAATAGTTCCAAATACTACAATTAATTTCAAAAATATAAATGGAAAAATTTGTATTGCATAACAAATAAACGCTGAGATTTTTAGTCTTAGCGTTTTTTATATCTTTTTGTAAAATTATGATAAATTTACTATTATAATTTCATTTTTAATGTTGGGTTTAGTGTTTGTAATAGTTGGTTTTTCATTGAAAAAATATTTAAAACTTAATTTTATTAAGCTAAAATAATTTAGTAATTGTAATTAGGGAAGTGGAATAAAAATCTACTTCCCTTTTAATTGAAAAAAGTATGTTATTAATTTTTTAAAATATTTGAATTATAAGAGATTTTGTGTTAAAATATACTCATATATTAATAATTAGGAGGAATATTATGGATCAATTAACTATGCAATTGGTTATGATAGGTGGTTTTATGGCGATTGCTTATTTTCTTTTAATTAAACCTCAAAAGAAAAGACAAAAAGCTATGATGGACATGAGAGAAAGTTTAAAAAAAGGTGATGATGTAGTTACAATTGGTGGAATTAAAGGTACAGTTGTTAAGGTAACTGATACTGATGTTGTAATTGAAACATCTAGTGATAGAACAAAAATGGAATTTGTTAAATCTGCTATTCATTCTATTGTTAGCAAATCTGAAGAATCTTCTGAAGAAGTTGAAGAAGATATGGAAGAAGAAAATGGTGAAGAAAATTAATTTTGCTTAAATAGACGGATTTCGTCTATTTTTTTCTTTATGTTTAATAAGATAAATAAAAAAATATAAGATAAGGAGGTATTTATGAAAAAGTGGTTTATTAAATCGGATAATGGATTGACAAAAGAAAATTTTAAAAATAATAGTGAATTTTCTTATATAACTTGTCAACTTTTAGCAAATAGAAAAATTGATTATAAAAATGTAAAAAACTTTTTATATCCAGATTATAAATACCTTCATAATCCTTTTTTGATGAAAGATTTAGATACTGCAATAGAGATACTTGTTGATGCAATAGACAATAATTTACATATACAAATTGTTGGAGATTACGACCAAGACGGTAATTCAGCAACAGTTGTTTTGATGAAAGGAATAGGTTTTTTTACTGATAATATTAGTTTTGCTATTCCTCATAGAATGGAAGATGGTTATGGTATTTCAAAAGGAATTGTAGATAGCGCAAAGAAAAATAATGTAGATTTAATTATAACTTGTGATAATGGAATATCTGCTTTTGAAGTTGTTGAATATTGCAATTCTTTAAATATTCCAATAATCGTTACAGACCATCATCAAGTAGTTATTGATGATGAGGGAAATCAAATATTACCAAAAGCAAATGCAGTTGTAAATCCTCATAGATTAGATTGTGAGTATCCATTTAAAGAATTGTGTGGTGCAGGAGTTGCATTTAAGTTAATGCAGGCATTATATGATGAACTTGGTGGAGATGAGGACTATTTAATTGATTTATTACAATTTGTCGCTATGGGAACTGTTTGCGACGTTGTGGATTTAGTTGATGAAAATAGATTTTTCGTGAAAAAAGGATTGGAAATTTTAAATTCAAGTGATAATGTTGGTATAAATAAGTTACAAAGAGAAAATGAGGTTGGAAAAATAACAACTACTTCTTTGGGTTTTAAACTTGGACCATGTATAAATGCTGCAGGAAGATTAGATTCTGCAAGTATTGGTGTTGAATTATTTTTAGAAGAAGATGAGTCAATGGCAACAGATTATGCTAAAAGATTAGTTGAGCTAAATGAGGAAAGAAAATCTTTAACAAATGATGCATATTCAAGAATAAATGCAAAAGTTAGAGAATCAGGACATTTTAATGATGATATTATAGTTATGTATGATGATGAACTTCATGAGTCAATTGCCGGAATTGTTGCAGGTAGAATAAAAGATTATTATTATAGACCTACTTTGATTTTTTCAAACGCAAAGGAAGATGGAATTTTAAAAGGAAGTGCCAGAAGTATTGAAGATTATGATATTATTTCAAAACTTAGAGAATTTTCTAATCTTTTTGAAAAATTAGGTGGCCACGCTATGGCTGCAGGTTTTTCTATAAAAAAAGAAAATTTAGATATTTTAAGGAAGTCTTTAAATCAAAATTCTAATTTAACTTTTGAAAATTTTGTTGAGAAAATAAAAATAGATTGTTCTTTAGATTTTAAATTAATAAGTTATAATATTGTTGACGAATTAAAATTACTAGAGCCTTATGGAAAAGCAAATCCTGAACCTTTGTTTGGTACAAAAAATGTGGAAATAAAATCTATATCTGTTATAGGTAAAAATAAAAATGTTATAAAATTAGTTTTAAGTCAAGATGATATAGAATTTAGTGGAATTATTTTTAGTAATTTTGATAAGTATATTTCGTATTTCAATAAAAAGTTTGAAACTGAAGATATTATTTTAGAACAAAATAATATAAAAAATAAATTTATAGATATTTTATATACTCCAGTTATAAATGAGTATATGAATAATAAATCTATTCAATTATTGATAAAAGATATAAGATAGGAGGTGGAATAAATGTTAGATGAATTATTATCAAAAATTAGAAGTTATAATCCTAATTCAGATGTTGAAAAAATTACAAAGGCTTATAATTTTACAAAAGAGTGTCATGAAGGACAATTTAGAAATTCTGGGGAACCTTATTTTATTCATCCAGTGGCTGTTGCTAATATTTTAGCTGATTTATATATGGATGATGCAACTATAATTGCGGGGCTTATGCATGATATACTTGAAGATACAGAAGTTACTTTTGAAGAAATGGCAGAAATGTTTGATGAAGAAATTGCTAATCTTGTGGATGGTGTCACTAAACTAAAAAAGATAAAATATCAAAGTAAACAGGAATCTCAAGCTGATAATTTAAGAAAAATGCTTTTAGCTATGAACTCTGATATTAGAGTTATAATAATTAAGATTGCAGATAGACTTCATAATATCAGAACTTTGGAATATATGAAGAAAGCTAAACAACTTGAAAAAGCAAAGGAAACTCTAGAAATTTATGCTCCTTTGGCTTATAGATTAGGTATGAGCAATGTTAAATGGGAGCTTGAAGATTTATCTTTAAGATATTTAGAGCCTGAAATATATTATGATTTAGCTGAAAGAGTTAAGAAAAAGAGAAGTGAAAGAGAAAAAATTATAAATGATATAATCGAAGAAATTAGCACAAGCTTGAAAGAACATAATATTCAAGGTGAAATTAGTGGTAGGCCAAAGAGTTTATACAGTATTTACAAAAAAATGTATAAACAAAATAAGAGTTTTGATGAAATTTTTGATTTGACTGCTGTTAGAATTATTGTTCCGACTATTAGTGATTGTTATGCAGTTTTAGGGATAGTTCATTCTAAATGGAAACCAATTCCTTCAAGGTTTAAGGATTATATTGCAGTTCCAAAACCAAATTTATATCAATCTTTACACAATACACTTATTAGTAATTCCGGTGATGTTTTTGAAGTTCAAATAAGGACTTTTGAGATGCATAAAACTGCTGAATATGGTATCGCAGCTCACTGGAAATATAAAGCCGGTGTTGATAGGAGTACAAGTTTTGATGATAAATTAACTTGGCTTAGACAACTTATGGATTGGCAAAGAGAAGTTAATGACAACAGAGAGTTCATCACTTCTTTCAAAGAAGATTTCGTTTCTGATGAAGTATTTGTTTTTTCTCCAAAAGGAGATGTTATAAATTTAGTTTCAGGAGCAACTCCAATAGACTTTGCTTACAAGGTTCATACTGCAGTAGGAAATAATTGTGTAGGCGCCAAGGTTGACGGAAGAATTGTTCCTTTAAGTTTTAAGTTAAAAAATGGAAATATTGTTGAGATATTAACAAATCCAAATTCATCCGGTCCAAGTAAAGATTGGTTAAAAATAGTAAAATCTTCTCAGGCAAGAACTAAAATAAAGCAATGGTTTAAGAAAGAAAATAAAGCACTAAACATTGTTCAAGGTAGAGATATGCTTGAAAAGGAAGTTAGACGATTGGGCTTTACTTATAGTAAAATTTTAAAGGAAGACTGGCTTTTACAAATTGCTAAAAGATTGAGTTTTAATACTATTGATGAAATGTATGCCGGTATTGGATTTGGAAGTATCAATTTAAGACAGGTTATATCTAAATTAAAAGAATTTTATACTGATTATTATCAAGAATCTGCTGATGATATAATAAACAGAGTGAAAAATGAAAAATCAGGAAATAAAAACAATTCAAAAGGTGTAATTGTAAAGGGTATTGATAATATAGAAGTTAGTTTTGCAAAATGCTGTAATCCTCTTCCAGGAGATGAGATTGTTGGATATATTACAAAAGGTAGAGGGATTTCGGTTCATAGTTGTGAGTGTGCAAATATAAAAAATGTTACTAATCCTGATAGGCTTATAGGGGTAGAATGGACAAATGCTAAGAATTTATTTTATAAGGTTGAAGTTGCAGTTATTTCTTTAGACCAAGTTGGAGCCTTAGCTGATGTTGCACATATTATTTCTGAATCAAAATTAAATTTAGTGGGTATAACAGCAAAGACAGGAAAAGATAAAACTTTTATTACAAATATTATAGTTGAAATAAAAAGTATTGATGAACTTGATAGACTCATAAATAAAATAAAATCTTTGAAAGGAATACTTGATGTATATAGGGTGAGAGCGTAATGAGAGCTATATTACAGAGGGTTAATTTTGCAAGTGTAAAAGTTGATAAGAAAGAAGTCTCTAGAATTAATAAGGGACTTCTCCTTTTTGTTGGGTTTGGTAAAGAAGATACTGAAGAAGATTTAAAATATATTTTTAAAAAAGTTGTAAATCTTAGAATTTTTGAAGATGAAAATTTTAAAATGAATTTATCTGTTTTAGATAAAAATTATGAGATTTTAGTCGTATCACAATTTACTCTTTATGGAGATTGTAGAAAAGGTAATAGACCTAGTTTTGATTTATCGATGTCTAGTGTAGATGCAAGAGAAAAATATGAGGAATTTTTAAAATTATTTTATACAAATAATATTTCAATTAAAACAGGTGTTTTTCAAGCTGATATGAAAGTTTCTTTAGAAAATGACGGCCCTGTTACAATTCAATTGGATTCAAAAAGAACATATTAGGAGATAATTATGAATATAAAAAGAATAGTTGTTGGAGTATATGCAGTAAATTGTTATATAGTATATAATGATGATAAAAAGGGTTTTATAATAGACCCAGGTGGAGATAGTGATGATATTTTTAAATTTGTTGATGAGGAAAAAATAGATTTAGAATTTATTTTGCTAACTCATGGGCATGGGGACCATATTGGAGCAGTTAAACTTGTAAAGGAAAAATATGATTTGCCAATTTATGCTAGTATAAAAGAAAAAAATTTATTAAAAGACCCAATTGTTAATTTATCAAAATCAATTCCACCTTTTAAGCAAATTGAATTGGTTGCTGATAAATGGCTTTCTGATGAAGAAATTATTGATTTTTATGGAGAAAGTTTAGAGATAATTGAAACGCCCGGTCATACCGTTGGAAGTATTTGTATCCTTATGGGAGATGTTATGTTCTCCGGTGATACATTGTTTAGAATGAGTATAGGAAGAAGTGATTTAGCAACCGGTAGTTTCGAAGAAATACACAATTCAATGAAAAAGTTATATTCTTTGAAAAAAGATTATAGAGTATTGCCAGGCCATGGTGCAGAGAGTAATTTAGATTTTGAAAAAGAAAATAATCCTTTTATGAAAAATATAAAAAATAGCTAGGAGATATAGAAATGTATGATATTATAGTTGTAGGTTGTGGAGTAGTAGGCTCTAATGTTGCTTATGAATTATCAAAATACAATCTAAAAGTTTTAGTTTTAGAGAAAGAAATAGATGTAGCTGATGGAACAACAAAAGCCAACAGTGGAATTTTACATTCAGGTTATGACCCTGAACCGGGAACATTAATGGCTAAATTAAATGTTGAAGGATCAAAAAGAATTAAAGAGTTAGTAAAGAAATTAGATGTTCAATATAATGAATGTGGTTCTTTGGTATTGGCTTTTAATGAAGATGATGAAAAAACTTTAGAAAAATTATTTGATAACGGAATAAAAAGCGGAGTTGAAAATTTAAAAATAATTGATAAAGAAGAAGTTGAAAAAATTGAACCGAATATAAATAAAACAGTTACTAAAGCATTGTATTCTCCAGGTGCTGGAGTTATTGACCCTTGGGAATTATGTATAGCTATGTCACAAGTTGCTGTTTCAAATGGTGTAGAAATAAAATTGAATAGTGAAGTTGTAAGCATTACTAAAGAAGATGATAATTTCATAGTAAGTACTAAAGATAATACATATACATCTAAATATGTAATAAATGCAGCTGGAGTTAATTCAGATAAAGTTCATAATATGGTTTGTGAAAAAGAATTTGAAATTAAACCTTCAAAAGGTCAATATTTCATTTTAGATAAAAGTCAAAAAAATCTTGTTAAGCATGTATTATTTCAATGTCCATCAAAGGTTGGTAAGGGTGTTTTAATTGCGCCAACAGCACATAATAATATTATTATTGGACCTAATGCAGAAAGTAATTCAGAAATCACAGATAAATCTACAACATTTGAAGGTCTAGCAGAAGTAAAAGAAAAAGTTGCAAAGACTATTTCCAATGTTCCTTATTGGGAAAATATAAATAATTTTTCGGGATTAAGAGCGAATAGTACAGAAAATGACTTTATAATTAGAGAATCTAAAAGTTGTAAAAATTTTGTTGATTTAGCAGGAATAAAATCTCCGGGTTTAGCATCTTGTGCAGGAATTGGATTGATGTGTTTAGATATCTTAAAAGATATTGGAGTTAATTTTGTAAAAAAAGAAAATTATATAGACAATAGAAAAGTTATTAGAATTAAACATTTATCTCCGGAAGAAAGAGCAGAAAAAATTAAAGAAAATCCTCTTTATGGAAATATAATTTGTAGATGTATTACTGTTTCTGAAGGTGAAATCATTGATTCTTTAAAAATGCCATTGCCACCAAGAACTCTTGGAGCTGTTAAAAAAAGAACCGGAGCAGGTATGGGACGTTGTTTAGGTGGTTTTTGTGGACCAAAAATATTAGATATTATTTCAAGGGAATTAAATATTCCACCAGAAGAAGTGTACAATACTAATTTTGGTAGTTATATTATAACAGGAAAAACAAAAGAAGAAGGTGGAAAAAATGTCTAATATAGAAAATTATGATTTGGTTGTTATTGGTGGAGGGCCTGCCGGACTTGCAGCTGCTTGTGAAGCCAAGAAAAATGGAATTGATAAAGTTGTAGTTTTAGAAAGAGATAAAGAAGCTGGTGGTATTTTAAATCAATGTATCCATAATGGATTTGGATTACATTACTTTAAAGAAGAATTAACCGGCCCTGAATATGCGCAAAGATTTATTGATTTAGCTAAAGAGTATAATGTTGAAATAAGATTAAATTCAATGGTACTTAACTTTGATGAAAATAAAATTGTTCATGCAATAAGTAAGGACTATGGGTATCAAATGATTCAAGCAAAGAGTATAATACTTGCTATGGGTTGTAGAGAAAGAACAAGAGGTGCTATTTCTATTCCGGGAGATAGACCATCTGGAGTTTTAACTGCAGGTTCTGCACAAATGTATGTTAATATGCAAGGTCTTATGTGTGGTAAAAAAGTTGTTATTTTAGGTTCAGGAGATATAGGTTTAATTATGGCAAGAAGAATGGCACTAGAAGGTGCAGAAGTTTTAGCTTGTGTTGAACTTATGCCTTATTCTAATGGACTTGCAAGAAATATCGTTCAATGTTTAAATGACTATAATATTCCTTTATTACTTTCACACACAGTTACAAATATAATAGGGAAAGAAAGACTTGAAAAAGTTGTTATAAGTAAAGTTGATGAAAATAGAATGCCTATCAAGGGTACTGAAATAGAATTAGAATGTGATACATTGTTACTATCTATCGGATTAATTCCTGAAAATGAAATTACTCGTGAAGTTGGAATTAATATTGACTCAAGAACTAAAGGTGCTTTTGTTTTTGAAAATATGGAAACAAGTATGGACGGAGTTTTTGCTTGTGGTAATGTATGTCATGTTCATGATTTAGTAGATTTTGTTACTGGAGAAAGTCAAAAAGCAGGAAGGTCAGCTGCAAAATATATTTTAGAAAATTCTAAAGTAGATTCTAAAAAAATTGAAATTTTAAATGGGGAAGGAATTTTCTATACTGTTCCACAGAATATAAGAGTTGAAAATATGGAAAATAGATTAGAAATATTTTTCAGAGTTAAGAGTGTTGAAAAAAATGTTGTAATATCTGTAACAGATGAAAATGGAAATGTTATAAAAGATTTTAAAAAGCCTCATGTTGCTCCTGCTGAAATGGAAAAGATAGCTTTAACTAAAAAACAAATTGAATCTGTTACAACTGATAAAATAGTTATATCTATGAAAAAAGGAGATGAATAATAATGAAAGATATGATTTGTATTGTTTGTCCGGTTGGTTGTAGAATATCTGTTGACGAAGAAAATGATTATAAAGTAATTGGTAATAAATGTCCTAAAGGTTCAAGTTATGGTAAAAAGGAATTAACATTTCCAACTAGAACAATAACTTCTACTGTAAAAATAAAAAATGCAGTTCACAATAGATTGCCTGTAAAAACTTCATCAGAAATTCCTAAAAATATGATTTTCGATATTATGAATGAATTAAATAAAGTTGAAGTTATTTCACCAATCAAAGTAGGCGATATTGTTTTGAAAAATGTATTGGATACCGGTGTAGATATTATTGCAAGTAGAGATATGTAATTTATTATTAAATTACTTGTAAATTTTAAAAATTTATGTTATAATAATTAAAAATATTCTTTTAAAGGAAGAGTGGGTTGTCCCACTCTTTCGTTTTAGTTTAATTAATGGTCGAAAGGAGAAAATTTTGAAAAGAGAAAATGAATTATTAAAAACTATTGAAGAAACTTTTAAAAATGTTTTTTTAGAAAATGGGATTTATTTTGTTTATGCAGAATATGTAAAGGAACCGAAAGGAAATGTTCTAAGAATTTTTATTGACAAAGACGGAGGTGTTGATTTAGATTCTTGCGAATTTGCCAGTAATTTAGTTAGTGATTGGTTAGATGAGGTTGACCCGATAGATGATTCATATTTTTTAGAAGTTTCATCTCCCGGAGCTGAAAGAGAAATAAAAGATGATGAGCAATTAGAAACTTTTATTGAAAAAAAAGTTCTAGTTAAATGTTATAAAAAAATAAATGGTGAAAAAGAATTTATTGGATATTTAAAATCTTTTGATGAGGAAAGTTTAACTTTAGAAAATGGAAAATCAAGCATTAATTTTTCTAGAAAAGATATTGCAATAATAAAATCACAAATTGAAATTTAAGGAGAAGATGATGAAAGGAACAACAGATTTTTTAAGGGCATTAGATGAAATTGAACGTGAAAAAGGTGTTTCTAAAGAAATAATATTTGATTCTTTAGAAAAAGCACTTTTAAAAAGTTATGAAAAGAACTTCGGAGAACATGAAAATGTAAAGATTAATATTAACAGAACAAATGGTAAAGTTGAACTTTTTGCTGTTAAAACGGTTGTAGAAGTTGTTGAGGATAATATAACAGAGATTTCTTTAGATGATGCAAAAGCTATAAGTACAAAATATGCACTTGGTGATGAAGTTTCTATAAAACTTAAAACTATGGATTTTGGTAGAGTTGCAGCACAAACTGCTAGAAATATCGTTATTCAAAAGATTAAAGATGCTGAAAGAGAAGTAATATATAATGATTTCCAAGATAAAGAAAGAGAACTTATTTCAGGACAAATACAAAGAATTGACAGAAATAACTTGTTCATAGATTTAGGGAAATTAGAGGCTATTGTAACTCCTGCTGAACAAATAAAAAATGAAGTTTATAGAGTAGGAGAAAGATTAAAATTTTACGTTAAGGAAGTTAAAAATACAACTAAAGGTGCTCAAGTATTACTTTCAAGAGCCGATACAAACTTTGTTTTAAGACTATTTGAGTTAGAAGTTCCGGAAATTTTAGATGGAACTGTTGAGATTCAATCAATAGCAAGAGAACCGGGAAGTAGAACAAAAATTTCTGTTTTCTCTAAAAATGATGATGTGGATCCAGTTGGAGCTTGTGTTGGTTACAAGAGGTCAAGAGTTAGTTCAATCATTAAAGAGCTAAAAGGAGAAAAAATAGATATTATCGTTTATAGTAAAAATGTAAAAGAGTATTTATCTAATGCTCTTAGTCCATCAGATGTAATTGCTGTATTCACGAATGAAACTGAAAATAGAGCAAGAATAATCGTTCCGGATTCACAATTATCATTAGCTATCGGTAAAGAAGGTCAAAACGCAAGACTTGCAGCTAAACTTACAAACTGGAGAATAGACATTAAAGGTCTGGAAAGATACAAAGAAGATATTGAAAATGCTGTAATAGAACCTAATTTTGATGGAGAGCAGGAATTTATAAATAATGGTTTTGAATTATAGGTGATTGTATGAAAGTTAAAAAGGTTCCTATGAGAAAATGTGTTGCTTGTGGAGAACAAAGAGAAAAAAAAGATTTATTGAGAATTGTAAATAATAAAGAAGAAGGAATTTTATTTGATACAACCGGGAAAAAAAATGGCAGAGGTGCTTATATTTGTATTTCTAGTAAATGTGTCGATAAAGCTAAGAAAAATAAGAGATTAAGTGTAGCATTAGAATCAGAGATTAGTAGTGATTTTTATGAAGAATTGAAAAAATATGTGGATTCTATTGAATAGCAAAGGGGTGCTAGTATGAGTAAAGTTAGAGTACATGAACTTGCAAAAGGTTTAAATCTTCAAAGCAAGGAATTGATTAATATAATTAGTGGATTAGGTGTAGAGGTTAAGAGCCATATGTCTATTCTTGAGGGAAAAGATTTAGAAACAGTTATTGGACATTTTAGAAAAATGGAAAATAAAAAGAATGAAAATATAAAAAATGAATCTTCAAAAGAAGAAAAGAAAGTTGATAAATCTGAAAAATTAGAAGATAAGAAAAATAATTTTAAGGATAACAAAAACTTCAATAAAGACAAAAAAGAAGGCTTTAATAGAGATAATAAGCCTTTTAATAAAGATAGAAAAGAAGGTTTTAACAAAGACAACAGAAACTCAAATAGAGATTCAAAAGATGGATTCAATAAAGATAATAGAAACTTTAATAAAGACAAAAAAGAAGGTTTTAATAGAGATAATAGACCTTTTAATAAAGATAGAAAAGAAGGTTTTAATAAAGACAATAGAAACTCAAATAGAGATTCAAAAGATGGATTCAATAAAGACAATAGAAACTTTAATAAAGATAAAAAAGAGGGTTTCAATAGAGATAATAAGCCTTTTAACAAAGATAAGAAACCGGGATTTAATAAAGATAATAAAAACTTTAATAAAGACGGTAGAAATTCAAAAGATGGATTTAATAAAGATAGAAATTTCGGAAAAGATAAAAAAGATTTTGGAAGAAAATTTGATGATAGAAAGAAAGACTTTTTAGATGATGTTGTAGAAGTAGTTGACCCAGCTATCGAAAAAAGAGATGCTAGAAAAACTCATTTACAAGGTCAGGAAAAAAATAAAAAGAATAAATCATTAAATGAACATAAAATGAGAGAAGATAGAAATCCAAATATTATTTTAAAACCGGCCAAAAAGAAAAATAAAGCTAACCATAAAACTAAGAGCGATAGCGATTTAGAATTTGAAAGCAAGGTAGAAAATGTTGGAGAAATTAAAATTCCAGAAAGTATTACTGTAAAAGACTTTTCAGAAAGCTTAGGAGTAAATAGTGCTCAAGTTATTTCAAAATTAATTGCTCTTGGAATAATGGCAGGATTGAATCAAGAAATTGATTTTGACTGTGCAAGTTTAATTGCTGAAGAATTTGGAAAGACAGTTGTTTTAGAAACACCGGAAATTACCGATGAAAATGAAATTTTATCTTTAGATTATGAAGATAAAGCAGAAGACTTAGTTACTAGACCACCGGTTGTAACTGTAATGGGGCACGTTGACCATGGTAAGACTTCTCTACTAGACTATATTAGAAAATCTAAAGTAACAAGTCAAGAAGCTGGTGGTATTACCCAACATATTGGTGCTTATACTGTAAATATTAATAGTAATAAAATTGTATTTTTAGATACTCCGGGACACGAAGCATTTACTGCTATGCGTTCAAGAGGAGCAAAAGTTACAGATATTTCTATTCTTGTTGTTGCAGCCGATGACGGGGTTATGCCACAAACTATTGAGGCCATTAACCACTCAAAAGCAGCAGGAGTTCCAATTATCGTTGCTATAAATAAAATAGATAAAGACGGTGCAAATCCTGAAAGAGTTAAAACAGAACTTGCTGATAATGGATTATTACCTGAAGATTGGGGTGGTTATGTAATTACAATGCCTGTATCAGCTAAAACTGGTGAAGGAATTGATGATTTACTGGAAATGGTACTTATGGTTGCTGAAGTTGAAGAATTAAAAGCAAATCCAAATAGAATGGCTATTGGTACTGTAATTGAAGCACAACTTGATAAAGGTAGAGGTCCTGTTGCTACAATATTAGTACAAAAGGGAACTCTTAATTCAGGAGATATGGTTATTTCAGGTACATCAACCGGTAGAATCAGAGCAATGTTTGATGATAAAGGAAAGAAAATTAAAAAGGCAACACCTTCAATGCCTGCTGTTATATTAGGACTTTCAGAAGTTCCGGAAGCAGGAAGTTTCATTTATGCAGTTAAAGACGAAAAAACTGCAAGAGGATATGCTCAAAGAATTATAAATGTTCAAAAAGAAAATATGATTGCATCCGGAAATAAAGTTTCTCTTGATGATTTATTTAATAAAATTCAAGACGGTAACTTAAAAGAAATTAAAATTATTGTTAAGACAGATGTTAGAGGAACAGTTGATGCAGTTAAAAATTCTCTTGAAAAATTAAGTAATGAAGAAGTTAAAGTTAATATAATTCATGGTGCGGTTGGTGGAATTAATGAATCAGATGTAATGCTTGCAGCTGCAAGTAATGCAATAATAATCGGATTTAATGTAAGACCTTCACAAGGCGCTATTGACTTATCAAGACATGAAAATGTTGACGTAAGAACATATAGAGTAATTTACGATGCTATTGAGGACATTAAATTAGCTGTAAAGGGAATGTTGGCTCCTACTTTTGTTGAAGAAGTTATTGGTAGAGCTGAAGTTAGGGCAACATTTAAAGTTCCTGGAATTGGTACTGTTGCAGGGGTTTATGTACTAAATGGTAAGGTAACAAGAAATGCAAAAGTAAGACTTCTTAGAGATGGAATAATTTTACATGAAGGTGAAATTTCATCATTAAAGAGATTTAAAGATGATGCTAAAGAACTTTTAACTGGATATGAAGGTGGACTTGGAATCGCAAATTATAACGATTTAAAAGAATCAGATATAATTGAAGCATACATTGATAAGGAAGTTGAAAGATAGAGGTTTTTTATGAATGCAAAAAGACTTGGAAGAATAGAATCTGAAATAAATAGAGTTTTATCAGATGCTATTTACAATGGAATAAAGGATAATAGAATAAATCCGTCAATTACAAACATAACTAAAGTTAGCGTAACAAATGATTTAGGCATTTGTTACGTTAGCATAAGTGTTTTTGGAGATGAAAAAGTTAAGGAAAGAACTATAAAAGGACTTGAAAATGCAACAGGGTATATGAAAAAAAGAATTTCCGAAACTTTAGATTTAAGACATACTCCAAAATTAATTTTTAAACTCGATGAATCTTTTGAAAAAGGTGTTTTAATGAATGAATTAATTATAAAAGTTTCAAAAGAAGATAGAGAAAAGAGGAAAATTTATGGAAATGTTGATGACGAAGAAGAATAATACTCCAAAAGAAATTTTAGATTTGATAAAATCTTCAGAAAAAATTGGAGTAATTTCTCACAAAAATCCTGACGGAGATAATATTTGCTCTACAATAGCAACAGTTCTTGGAATTAGAGAAAATTTAAATAAAAATATATTTGGAATTAAAGTAGATTGTTTTCCAAAAGATTTAATGTTTTTAGACACTCTTAAAAATATCGAAGAAATTGATGAACAAGATTTAGATTTATTAATTTACGTTGACTGTGGAGAAATTAACAGACCTGGAGATATAGGAGAAGTTTTTAGAAAAAGAGCTAAAAAAACTATAAATATTGACCATCACAAGACAAACGACTACTTTGCAGATTTTAATTATGTATTTCCAAATATGAGTTCAACTTGTGAAATAGTATTTAATTTGTTTAGAGAATTTAATTTTGAAATCTCAAAAGAGGTTGCAGATGCCCTACTTGTTGGAATAAATACAGATACTTATAGATTTTTATATCAATCATCAGGAGCATCAACTTTGAGAGTTTGTGCTGAGCTTTATGACTTAGGAGCAGACAAAGATTTCATTTACCAACAACTTTATCAAAATAGAAATTTTGAAGTTGAAATGTTTAAAAATAAATTAATAAACAGAGCAAAATTATTTTTTAACAATAAAGTTGCAATAATCGGAATGTTTAAAGCAGATTTTGAAGGAACAGATTTAACAATGGATATGGTTGATGACATTGTGAACTATTATAGAGATATAAATGGATTTGAAGTTTCTGTACTATTTAAAGAACTGGAAGATAATTTGTTCAAAGGCAGTGTTAGAAGTAAAGAATTTGTTGACGTTTCAAAAATTTGCAAATACTTTAACGGTGGTGGACATACAAGGTCATCAGGTTGTGTTATAGAGGGAGATTTCGATTTTGCTGTTAATTCATTTTTAGAAAAATTAAAAAGTGAGTATCCTAATGAATTTTAACGGAATATTAAATGTATATAAACCGAAAGGATTTACAAGTAGAGATATTGTAAATATAGTTAGAAAAATTTATAAAACAAAGAAAGTTGGACACGCAGGAACTCTTGACCCTAATGCAACCGGAGTTTTGCCCATTGCTATTGGAAGTGCGACAAAACTTGTTGATTATATTCAAACTATGGGAAAGAGTTATATCGGAGAAATGACTTTAGGAATAAATACCGACACTTTGGATATATGGGGTAAAAGTATTGAGTCTAAAGAAATTTCTTTAGATAAAAATAAATTTTTTGAAGTTATAAAAAAATATGATAATAAAAATATTATGCAATTACCACCGATGTATTCTGCTTTAAAGAAGGACGGAAAAAGATTATATGAATACGCAAGAGCAGGAATAGAAGTTGAAAGAGAAGAAAGAGAAGTAGAAATATATTCTTTAATAATTCTTAACTTTTATGAAAATAAAATACGTTTTGAAGTTAGTTGTTCAAAAGGAACATATATTCGTACTTTATTTAATGATATTGCATCAGATACAAATAATTTATCATATATGAGCTCTCTTTGTAGAAATAAATACGGAATGTTTAAGATTGAAGATTCATATTCATTGGAAAGGCTTAAAACTTTTAACGAAGATGAACTTCAAAAAACTTTAACAAAGATAGAAGATATTTTTCAATATGAAAGAATAGATTTTGATAAAAAATATTTCAAACACATTTCAAATGGACTTAGAAAGACTTTTGATATAGATAGAGAGGGAATTTTTAAAATCTATTGCAACAATATTTTTATTGGAATTGGGGAACTAATTTCAGCTGAAGATAAAAAACTTTTAAAAATGAAAAATATATTTTATAAATCAAACGAATAATCAAGGCTGTGAATTTTCACAGCTTTTTTTGTTGACAAAAATTACTGTATTTGATATATATATATATATTAGGGGAGGAAGATTTATGAAAAATCTAAAGAAAAATATTTATCTTTATTCAATATTAATTCTAATATTTAGCATTTTTACAGTTTATTCAAATGCAAATATGCCAATGATTGTAAAGGAAATTACAGATAGTATTTCAGTTAAAAATTTTGATGGCATTTTTAATTACTTTGTAAAGTATGCTTTATTAATCCTATTAGTTTTGAGTTCGGAATTTATCACTAAATTTTTAAACAGCAAATATAAAAAATTTTTGTATCTAAAACTTAGAAATTTTTTTGTTCGAGGAATTTTAAATTCCGGTAAAAAGTGCGAAAATCCGCAAGAACTTTATTCAATTTATAATAATGAAATAGAATCAGTAGTTGAGGAATACTATTTAACTATTCCACATATTTTATTTCAAGGAATATCAATTATTTGGTATATGTACTTGTTGTTTTCTTTAAATATTACTGCATCATTTATAATTCTAGCAACAAATATTATTTCAATTTTAATTCCTTACGCATTTGAAGGAAGTATGCAAAAAACTAGAGAAAAAGGTGTTTTAGGACTTAGACAACTAAATACTGCTTTTTACGATATTGTCGATGGAATAGGTACCATAAAAAGATATTCCATTGAGAAAAATATAAATAACAAAATGGAAAATATTTCATCTGATGAACAAAAATATTCTTATATTTATGGAATTAAAAATGCTCTACTTGAAATTAGTATGGGGGCTATTTCATTTGCATCACAATTTTTAATTTACTATGTTATCATAAACTCAATTATAAACGGAAAAGAAACCATTGGTACATTTATAGCAATTTTACAATTATCTGACTTGTTGATATATCCGATTAATAGTATTTCAAGTTCTTTAATAACAGTATTTTCAATGAAAAAAGTAAAAAATGATTTATTTGAAATTTTATCTGATTGCGAATTTAAAGAAAACGAATTAGAAAAAATTGAAAAAATAGAATTTGAAAATGTTAGCTTTGCATATAATGAAAGCAAAAATATAATTACCCATTTTTCAAATATATTTGAAAAAAATAAAAAGTATTTAATAAAAGGACAAAATGGCTCCGGAAAAAGTACAATTTTAAAATTATTATTTGGAGATTTTGAAAACTATACAGGAAATATAAAAATAAATGAAAAAAATATAAAAGAATATCCGAATATTTCAAAGAACATTGTATATGTTGAGCAAAATTCATTTTTATTTAACGAAAATATCGTTTCAAACATAACATTATTTAAAAATTTTGATGATAGCAAAATTTACGATATATTAAATAAAGTTAATTTAGATAAAAAACTTATAGAAAATAGAAACGAAAACCTAAACGAATTAAATCTTTCAATATCCGGAGGGGAAAAACAAAAAATCATAATTGCAAGAGCATTGCTAAGAGATAGTAACTTTATTGTATTTGACGAGGCAATGAGTAATGTAGATAAAAATTCTATTTCAATCATTGAAAATATGATTTTAAGCAATGAAAATTTAGGATTTATAAATATTTCCCACAATTATTCAGAAGAAAATTTACAAATGTATGACTATATCCTAGACTTTGAAAACGGAAAAGTAAATATAATGAAAAAATCCAATGTTTAAAATCATTGGATTTTTTCGTTCTCATTCAATGCGAAGTTCTGTGTAATGGTGAGTTTCTTCTTACATAATTTCTATTAATTTTCTATTTAGTTTTGAGATAGGGAGTCCTACTATATTAAAATAATCACCTTTTATGGATTTTATTAGTAGATTTCCTTTGTCTTGTATTCCATAGCCACCGACTTTGTCAAATGGGTTTTCTGATTTAATATAATCTTCAATTAATTCTTTTTGTGTAGAATCTAGGTCATAAAAAGTTACAAAACTCTTTTCTGAAAATGTATGAAATTGTCCTTTAAAATATATTGTAACAGATGTTTGTACGATATGTTCTTTTCCGGATAAATATTCTAAAATAGATTTTGCATCATTATAGTCAAGCGGTTTTCCAAATAATTTTTTATCGTCATAAACAATTGTATCTGCCGATATAATTAATGAATCTTTATGTTTTAGACTTACGTCCTTACATTTTTCAAAGGATAGTATATCACATAATTCACTAAATTTTGATTTATTATCTTTAAATGTTTTACTTAAAAATTTTTGTTCTAATTCTCTTTCATCGATATTGGAAGAAATTATCTTAAAATCTTCAAATATATATTTTAGAAGTTCTTTTCTTCTTTGTGAGTTGCTGGCTAGTATAATATCATAATTTTTCATAAAATCCTCCTAATATATATTATAAAAATTATAACAAAAATAAAAAAACATCTCAACATTTCTTAATGTCAAGATGTATTTTTTAATCCAGTATTGCTCAACTGCCTTTGTAAAATAAGTTTTAAATTATATTAAATCAACTTTCCAGTTACTCCATACATTATCATAAAAAAGCATGATAATGTAAAAGTTGTGAAAGTTAGTAGTAATTTTAACATTTCTAGTGTTTCTATTTTTAAATTTTTATTTTTTCTTTTTTGCATAATAATTACCTCCAATTTAAAATAACTTTTTAAGTTACTAATATTATACAACTAAAAAAATAACTTGTCAAGATACTTTTTAAAGAAATTTGAAAAATTTTTTAAATAAATTGCTTTTTAAGTTATTTTGTTATATAATATATTTAGAATAGTAGAGGTGATAGTATGACTACTGGTGATAGATTAAAAGAACTTAGACAAAAAGCTAATCTTACTTTATTGGAGGCAGGTGAGCTTATTGGTACAAGTAAACAAAATTTATTCAAGTATGAGAATGATATAATAACAAATATTCCGATAGATAGATTGGTGAAGTTGGCTGAGATTTATAATTCAACGCCTATTGAAATTTTGGGTTGGGAAAATTATACAAATACTCCTAATTCAACTAAGGCATCTTTATATAATTATTTGCCTTATGGGGTTTCTGCGGGTGCTCCTGATGGTCCGAATTACGAAGTTGAACTTGAAAAAATAGAAATAAGTGATTCTGTTATGGGTCCTTATGCAAATGATGATGATATTTTAATAATGCATGTAAATGGGGAAAGTATGAATAAGGTAATTCCAAATGGAAGTTATATCGCTGTTAAATTGAACTATCCTATTTATAATTTAGAAGATGAAGATATTGTTGTATTTTCTAATAATGGGGAATATAGTTTGAAATTATTTTTTAGAGATGGGGAAGATATTATTTTTAGACCTTCTTCAACTTATCATTCATTTACGGATTTTAAATTTTCAAAAGATGAAGAATTTTCTATTTTAGGAAAAGTTGTTATGTATTGTGTTAATTTATAGTAAATTTAATTAAAAATCTAGTGCGTTTTTGCACTAGATTTTTTAAATTTTTAGTATTGCTATTGCTAAGATAAAATATATTATTAAACTTGTTGCATCTACAATAGTTGTTATGAGTGGAGCTGCAGCACTTGCAGGGTCCATTTTTAATTTTTTTGCAATTAATGGAAGTATTCCTCCAGCAATATTTGCAGAAATTAAAGATATTGTTATTGTAAGACTAACTACAAAACTTATAGCAAAGGTTATATTTTTTGAGCCAAAAATATATAATCTGACAAAATTTGTAACAAATAATATCGCTCCACAAATCAAGCCTACTGCTAATTCTTTTTTAAAAACTATAAAAATATCTTTTATATTCAAATCATCAACTGCAATTCCACGAATAACCATAGTTGAACTTTGTCCACCGGCGTTACCTGCTGTTGACATTATGATTGGAATTGATGCAGAAAGTATTGCAACAGCGCTAAGTTTATCTTCAAAGTATTGTAAAATATATCCTGTAAATGTTGCTGAAATCATTAAGATTAAGAGCCAAGATATTCTTGATTTTACCATTTCTTTTGTATCTGTTTTTAAGTATGAACCGTCAGTTGGTGTGATACCACTCATTTTATGAATATCTTCTGTTGCCTCTTCGTTCAAAATATCCAAAACGTCATCGGCAGTAACGATACCTATTAAACTGTTATGGTCATTTAAAACACAAATAGTCGTTAAGTCGTATTTACTTAGTATAGACGCAACTTCTTCTTGGTCGGTGTTTGTATAGACATAGTGAATATTTTTATCCATTATATCCGAAATTAATTTATCATTTTTAGAAACAATTATATCTCTTAAATTTACAATTCCAACTAAAACTCTTTTTTTATCTATTACAAAACATACGTTTACGGTTTCGGCAATTTCAGCTTGTTTTTTTATTTTTGTAATAGCCTCTGCAACAGTATCTTCTTCTAAAAGTTCTACAAAGTCGGTGCTCATAACAGAGCCGGCAGTATTTTCTTCATAACTTAAAAGATGATTTATTTCTTTTCTATGTTCAGGAGAAACATTATCCAAAATATGTTTAATTACATTTGATGGCATTTCTTCAAGGAAATCTATAATATCATCACTAAACATATTATCCAAAATACTTTTTAATTCAACAGAAGATAGAGCTGATGCTAAACTTTCTTGATATTCAGGCTCTAAGTAGCTGAATAGTTCTGCTGAAATATCTTTTGGCAATATTTTAAAAACAAATAATGCTTGGTCCAATTCTAATTCAATAAATATTTCACTTAAGTCAACAATATTATATTCATCAAAAATTTCTCTTATCAATAATACCTTTTTTTCTTTTATAAGTTCAGGAAGTAGGGAAGATAATTGCTCTTTACTGTATTCTAAAAAATTATACTCCATAGATTCCACCTCCTAAAAACATTGATGCTAACGCAAAATAAATTGTTAATGAAATTGCATCACAAACAGTTGTTAAAATCGGTCCACTCATTGACGCAGGGTCTTGCTTTAATGTACTTGCAAATAAAGGCAAAAGACCACCGATTAAATTTGCAATGGTTATAATTATATAAATAGTTGCAGAAATTAAAATTGCGATAGAGAGTGATACTTTAGGCATAAATATTAAAATTCTTAAAATATTTACCGTAAATAATATTGCTCCTAAAATTAGGGAATTTAAAAGTTCTGTTTTTATTACATATTTAAAATCACTTATACTTAAATTATCTATTGCTATTCCTCTTACTACCATTGCACTTGATTGACTTCCGGCATTTCCGGCTGTATCCATTAACATGGGAATAAATATAACAAGTGATGGAATTTTTAAAGTTAAATCACTATTTTTGGTTAAAATTATTCCGGAAACAGTAGCAGAAACCATCAAAATTAAAAGCCAAGTTATTCTACTTTTTACCATTTCAATTATTGGCATATTTATATAAGAACCTTCTATTGGAGTGATACCACCCATTTTTTGTAAGTCTTCAGTAACTTCATCTTGAATGATATCATAAACATCATCAATTGTTATAATACCTATAAGACGGTGTTGGTCATTTACAACAGGAAGTACAATTAAATCGTATTTTGTAAATATCTTAGAAACTTCTTCTTGGTCTTCATCACATTCAACAGAAATAACATCTGTTTCTATAATATCAGAAATTAATGTATTTGCAGGAGATAATAATATACTTCTCATCGAAACAAATCCTAAAAGAATGTGTTGGTCATTAGTTATATAGCAGTAAGAAATGGTTTCAGCAAGTCTTTCCTTATCTTTAATCATTTCTAAAGCCTCATCAGTTGTTATTTCAGGGTCTAACTCAACATAGTCGGTACTCATAACAGAACCGGCGCTATTTTCTTTAAAGTTTAAAATCATATTGATTTCACTTCTTCTTTGATTAGATGCAGAATTTAAAACCCTTTTTACAATATTTGCAGGAAGTTCTTCTAAAAATTCACTAATATCATCTGTAAACATATAGTCCAGCATTATTTTTATTTCATGATCTTGTAGTCCATTTATTACTTCTTGTTTCATATTTTGGGGTAAATAAGCAAAAATCTCAGCAGTTTTTTCTTTTTTAATAACTTTAAACATAAATAAAATTTCTTTTATTTCAAAATATTCTTCAAATATATTTGCAAGAGTTACTTCGTTTGTATCATAAATTATATCTCTTAAATGAAAAATATTTTTTTCTTCTAAATAAATTTTTAATTCGTTAGCAATGATTTTACTTTTTTCTAAAGAATTTTCTTTTAAATCCATAAAACACCTCCTATAAAAATTTTTAGAAATATATATTAATATTATATCATATTTCCATTTTAATAAATTTAAAAAGGTAA
>UMJL01016408.1_pt1 | contig 155271 bp, 157 predicted proteins | sample 1966071 | NCBI WGS metagenome assembly UMJL01 (sample SAMEA4836148, study PRJEB28245) | human gut metagenome | biome: gut microbiome; material: fecal sample | place: Denmark | collected 2008
AAGAAAAATGCACCTGCATCTTCATGTTTGGAATGTGGTGAATGTGAGGAGAACTGCACTCAGCATATAAAAATCATTGATGAGCTTAAAAAGGTCAGGGACTTGCTGGAAGTTGATCTGGAATCTATGTTATGAGAGTAAAGTATTTATAACACATGCTATAAATTTTACTATCAGGAGAGTTTTTGCTCTTCTGATTTTTGTTTAAAAAAATTTGTTTTGGTAATTAGTCATTCCACCACCCAACCCAGTGACTAATTACTAAAATTCTTTTAAGTAAATAGGGTAGCTATACAATTACACCACCCAAGTATAGCTACCAATTAATTTAATCTGATTTTTTCATAATTATATATAAGATGAACAACTAAATTATAAAGTATATAAATTTTATTTTTTATAAAATGGAGAGGATTTTTCTGACAAAGTATATTATTATAACTGGTGGGGTAGTTAGTTCTATTGGAAAAGGAATTACTTCTGCATCTATGGGTCGTATTTTAAGATCTTATGGTTTAAAAGTAGCGGCTATTAAAATAGATCCTTATTTGAACTGGGATTCCGGAACATTAAACCCTTATCAGCATGGTGAAGTTTTTGTAACTAATGATGGAATGGAAACTGACTTGGATTTAGGTCATTATGAAAGATTTTTAGATGTTGAATTGCCTGGATTGTCCAATATCACTACAGGTAAAGTTTATAAATCTGTTATTTCTAAAGAAAGGGAAGGCAAATTCTTGGGAGCTTGTGTACAGGTTATTCCACATATTACCAATGAAATTAAAGAAATGATCAGGTTAATCTCTGATAATGAGGATTATGATGTTGTTCTAATTGAGTTGGGTGGTACTGTTGGAGATATTGAAAGCCAGCCTTTCCTTGAAGCTTTAAGGCAACTTAGAAATGAAGAAGGCCATGATAATGTCATGTTTGTTCATGTTACATTTATTCCATACTTAAATGCCGCAGGTGAATTCAAAACCAAACCGACACAACATTCTACAAAAGAATTAAGAAGTATGGGTATTAACCCTGATGTTATTGTATGCAGATCTCAGGAACCAATTGACGATGCTTTAGAAGGAAAAATAGCTCATTTCTGTGATGTGGATCAAAAAGCTGTTGTAAACACTCCTGATGCAGGTACTATCTATGAAGTGCCACTGGTTTTAGAAGAAAACAACATTGGTGAATTGATAGTTAACAGGATAGGACTGGATATTAAACCGGATTCCTCAAAACTTGATGACTGGCGTAAAATTGTAGAATCTCTTAAGATTGAAAGTCCTGTTGTAAATATTGGAATTGTCGGTAAATATGTAGAGCTTGAAGATGCATATATCAGTATCAGGGAATCCTTGCAGCATGCAGCAGCTAATGTTGGAGTAAAAGCCAACATCATCTACATCAGTTCTGATGTTGATAATTTGGATGAAGAGGTTATGGGCAATCTCCATGGTATTCTCATTCCCGGAGGATTTGGAGAACGCGGATTTGAAGGAAAGCTTGATGCTGTAGATTATGCTATTGAACACAATGTTCCGTTGTTCGGTATCTGTTTGGGAATGCATTCTATTGTAACTCAGTTTGCAAGACGTAACGGATATCCTGAAGCTAACAGTTCAGAATTTGACAGCGAAAATCCTCACCCTGTTATTGACATGATGGAAGAACAGAAAAAAGTTAAAAACATGGGCGGAACTATGCGTTTAGGTTCTTATGACTGTAAGCTTGTTAAAGGAACTAAAACATATGAAGCTTATAATGTGGAAGATATTGCAGAACGTCACAGACACAGATTTGAATTTAACAATGATTACAGGAAAGACCTGGAAGATAAAGGTTTAGTTATTTCCGGAGTTAGTCCTGATGACTTCTTGGTGGAAATTGTTGAATTGCCAAATCATCCATGGGCTGTCGGCTGCCAATTCCATCCGGAATTTAAATCAAGACCGAATAGGCCACATCCATTATTCAAATCATTTTTAGAAGCTATTTATGAGTATTCTAAAAACTGATTCTCTTCATTTTTTTTATTTTAAAAACAATTTTACACTCTTATTTTCTAGCTAATTAATATATTTCTTAGTTTATACTAGAATTATGGATTTTAGTATTATATTTTTAGTTCAAATTATAGTTACATCTTTATTTTGTTGTTTGGCTGCAATTTTTGATGTTAAAACAGGAATAATATCCAACAGGTTAAATTTATCTCTGCTTATTTTTGGGCTGATATCTAACCTGTTTTTGTCAGTTCTTTCTGCTAACATTAAATACATTTTATGCTCAATAATTTCAATGTTTGTAACATATATCATAACTTTCCTATTTTGGAAATTAAAAATTTGGGGTGGGGGAGATGTAAAATTACTTACAGCTATTGCCACAGTTATACCATTTGGCATAAATCTTAACTTTTTAAATATTTATCCTCAGCTGTCAGTTTACCCGTTTTCATTTACAGTAATTATAAACAGCATTTTAATAGCATTTCCGTTTCTGCTAATCTTTACAGGATATCTGATATTAAAAAACACAATGTTTAACTCAAATAAGGACATATTATTTTCATTTTTAAATATAAATTCCATATCACTATTTTTAAAGTTAAATCTAAATAAACTGATACTGATTAAAGATTTAAAAGAAGGAATGATAATCAATGATTATTACTTCAATAATGAAAAAATAGCTGTTTTAATCAGTGACATCAAAGGCAATCTAAAAGTTTACAAAACAAAGAATAATCCTGATTTTAATTATTACTTTAAGTCTCAGAGTGCCGGAGGAATAACTGCTCAGGATATGTATCTCTTAAAAATTATGAATGCTCAAAAAATCATATCCAACAGCATTTCAGTAAAAATAGGATTTCCATTTGCACCTGCAATATTTGCAGGATTCTTGATATCTGTTATTTATGGTGATTTGATGCTGCTGTTTATAAAAAAGTTCTTTCTGGTGATGTAAAATGCTTAAAGAAAATAACGGCCAAATTGCAGTTGAATATTTGTTTATATTTGCAATAGCCTTAATTATTCTGACTATATTCACTCTGCCTTTAGCCAGTCTGGCAATTGATAAAACAACAGATGTTTTCGATGCTGTAAATGTCAAATCCCAGATGTATAAAATAGCCGGCGGAATCAATCAGGTATATGGTGAAGGTCATGGCGCAAGGCAGACTGTTAATCTGGAGATGGATCAAAGCATTAATGTCAATATCTACAAAAAACATCTCTCAGCCAGTGTAAAATTCAATGACGGGTCATCTAAGCTGATTAGAGTAAATCATGATGCAGATGATGTCAGTGGTGTTCTGAATTTAAATAAAGGCAGAAATACACTTGTTATTGAATGGCCTGAGGATAGTGAAAATATATTTATCTCTAAAAAGTAAATTATAATGTAATGTGTGAGGTTAATTTATGAGTAGTCTAGACAATGCTAAACTTAAAGAATTAATGAAAATCGAACCTGAATCTATGAGCAAAGAAGAATATGAAAGTTTCGTATCTGAATTTAAAAATGCACAGCTTTTACTTCCGGTTGAAATATATTCTAAAACTCAAAGTGATGAAATAAATGAACCTCTTAGCTTTAAACCTGTTACAATTGAAGAAAATGGATGTAAATGCATTCCATTATTTACAGACAATGAAGAATTAAAAAAAAACAATCCTCCAGTTTCTGTAATAGCTATTTTTATGAAAGACTTGAAGGATATGCTTGAAGATTCATCAGAAATTGATGAAATTATGATAAATCCCTCAAGTAAGGATACTGTTTGCATAGATCTTGATTCCTTTTTTGACTTGTTTGAAGTAAGAAATAATCCTAATGACTGGATTTTTGAAAAAGCCATGCCTTTAAATCAGGAAATTAGGGTTTATTATCGTGAATTGGAACCTTTTATGAAAAAACAAGCTGTTGATGGTGTTTATTCATCTCCAGATCCACTTAAAGCCAGTGTAAATATGCATTTTGATGACAATATTCCTTATTTGAATGTTTTAATACTTCCAAAAGACACCAGAACTGTTTATTTAGGTGGTATGATGGATCCTGAAATGAGTTGCGATATTCTTCTTGCTCCTGAAACGGAATTTGAATTTGTAAGTCAGGAAGATGAACATACAATGATTTGGAAGTGTGTTAATCAGAAATTTTATGATTGATTAATTTTCATCTATTCTTCTTTTTTCAATGGGAAATAATCCATTAATCTATCCAAAACTTATTTAAATTACTTGTTATCTTAAATAGTAATATTATTTAATTGGCGCGTGAATTTATGGATATTTTAATTGCTATTGTATATGTTATTTTATTCATTATATTGATGGTATTTGTTTTTTCTATAGGTATGTTAAAGCCATTTATGCCTAAAAAAGAAATAGCACTTGTTCTTGTTGTAGCTTTTCTTATAGGGTCTATTGGTGGTGCCTTTTTCCTGGAGCCTTTGTATGAGGAGGTCCCGGCATTTGTCGGTGAACTTGAAAAGAATGTTCCCGGAAATGAAGAAACATTATATTTGGATTTGTCTTCCGCCACAGATGTAGGTGAATTGGAACAGAATTTATCTAAAATCGATGGTTTTAAATCATTTAATGAAACTGGAGTAACGTTTTTCCTATGGAGTTTTAATGATAAGGAATTGGCTTATTTTAATAGTGTAATAGGCAATATTGATTCTCATTATGCAGATTATACAGTTGAACCTTCAGGCAGAATTAATATTACTTTGGAACCGGGTTACACATCCAGTTCTGCATTGCAGTCATTTTCTGATTGGTATAAATTAGTTTATGGTGATTCTATTGCTTATGCTCAGATACATGCTAAATTGGTTGTATCATCTGCCTCTTTAGGTGAATTTGAAGATGCTCTATTGGAAAGAGGAATTGTTGCAACTCATATTGAAGGACCAACTCAAAAGGTTGTTAATCAAACCAATCAGTCTATGATATCTGACAACGAATTCATACTGGTTTCAGGTGTTGTTGGTGTAGTGGTTTCTGTTGTTGGAATTTACTTCGATGCAGTTGTTGTTAGTTATAGAAAATTCAAAAAGTTCCTTAATAAAAAGGTTAAAAGGTAGTATTTGATGAAGGTAGCTGTTTTATTTTCTGGAGGAAAAGACAGTACTATGGCATTATATAATGCTTTAGAAACAGGAGAAGATGTTAAATATCTTCTTTCTATGAAATCGGTTAATGATGAATCTTACATGTTTCATGTTCCGAATATTCATATAACTGATTTGCTTGCAGAAGCATTAGATATTCCAATCATTACTGCACAGACTCAGGGCATTAAAGAAGATGAACTTGAAGATTTAAAAATGGCTTTTATAAAACTTAAAGATTTAGGTGTTGAAGCCATATATACCGGTGCACTTTATTCAGTTTATCAAAAATCAAGGATTGAAAAATTAGGTGATGAAGTTGGACTGGAAATCATATCTCCCTACTGGCATGTAGATGAACTTGAATATATGAAAGAGATTGTTTCCTTAGGTTTTGAAGTTATAATAAGTGGTGTTTTTGCTTATGGTTTAGATGAATCATGGCTGGGCAGAAAAATCGATGATAAAGCTATTGATGAACTGGTTGAAATCAACAAAAAAGTTGGTATTAATTTAGCTTTTGAAGGTGGAGAGGCAGAAACACTAGCTGTTGACGGCCCAATTTTCAAAAAAAGAATCAATATTTTAAAAGATAAAAAAACATGGCATTTGGATAGTGGTTTGTATATTATTGAAGAAGCAGAATTGGAAGATAAATGAATTTAGAGGGTGGTGTTTTCTTTTAAAAATTCATTTATTTCTTTTTCATAGCTTTCCAAATCTTTTTCATTGATAATGATTTTATCGGATAATGAGATTACAGTTCCAATACCAAAATCCAATTCCATCTGGTCTCTTTTCAGGAAGTCTTCGTAATTTTCGGAGTCATCTTCTCTGTTTCTTTGCTGCAATCTTTTAAAGCGTATTGCAGGATTTGCAAAAATGGAAAGAATTATAAAATCATCAAAGTTTTCTTTAAACATATTTACTTCAAAAGGACTTCTGATTCCTTCTACGATGATTGTTGTAGCTAATTTGTCTTCAATCATCTTTTTGATTTTTTCAATAGTTAGCTTGGCTACAATATATTTTCCGTGTTCTTTTCTAAGGTTAGTTGCAGTTTCTTTTGAGCTTTCTCCTCTTTTTTTAGCTTCTTCACGTATTATGTCTCCCATACTTACAACTGCTGCTCCTTTCTTAGCTGCAATTTCAGAAACTAAACTTTTTCCAGATCCAGGCAGTCCTGATATTCCCATTACTTCCATTTTATATTCCTCGTTTTATTTATTTTTAAATAGTTTCAGTGCTTCTTTAAGGTTTTTTCTGTTGTCAAAGTCGTTTATCATATTTATTAAAAGTTGTTTGTCCTGAGTTTTCAGGTCTTTAGCAATTTCTGTCATAAATGGAAATGCACGTACAACATTATCTACAATTGAAATGTCTGAAGTTTGTGAAGTTCTGGATAAAGGATTTAAATCAATTGTGATTGTTTTTTTGCCTGTTTTACTTAGAATTTCTGCTCTGTCTCCATCTTCTAAAGGTACAAGAACGGTGTCTGCTGAATAGATACCTGTTTTGCTGGCTGATGCCCTTTCATTTTTAATGCTTTTCAGGTATTTGATGTCATCGTCTTTTGTTCCAAGTATCTGGCTGTATCCATGTTTCTTGTAGAGTTCGGTTATTTTTTCTACTCTTTCATCAGTTCTGTAAAATAAATTGATTTCTATTTTGGCATTTACGGTTTTTGCAAATTGAATTACTTCATCAATAGCTAAAGCTGTTGTATTTCCATTTACTGATATAACCGGATTTTCGGATAATAATATGGTAGCTACTGCTGCATACATTGCTCTTTTAGCAGGAAATGTTGTTTTTTCACCAAGAAGGTAGTCAAATGCTTCTCCTCTGCCGTGTGCAATCATTGCAGATTCTGCTAAATATCCTTCTTTTTGGGCTTTAACTATTTTGTCTCTTAAAACTAATGATTCATAACGTGGATGTGATTTAGGTATCATATTCAAACCTCTTTATTTTAAATCTATTTCCATTTGTGCTAGATAGCCAAGTAAGGTAGTTGTAATAAGAGTTAATATAATCATAGAAATTACATGAATTGGATAATCATCAATCAGGATATTTGTTTTCTTGCGAATTACAAAAAATACAAAATCACAAATAACATCCATCAAAATAAATATTATTCCAATTTTAAATCCTTCAATAACTTCATTTTCATTGATGTCTCTGATGTAGAGGATTCCAAAAAAACCAGTTACTGTGATAATAGCTATTGGAGCAACAATATTGATGTATGGAATGTTGTCGGTTATCAATGGGCTAAATATTACTGTAATTAGATATACAAAAAACCATATTAAAATTCCATAGATTATACCTAATTTTAGCTTCATTATTGCAACCTTAATATTTTATATATTGACTAATTTTAATATTAGTTTTAAAATATTATTATAGTTTTCTAAAGAATTTTTTTTTTAAAAATAGTATTTTGGGATTATAAGGCAAGCATTTGAGAGTTTTATCCTTGCCTTATAATGTGTTTGTTTTTACAAGTTTTTTAGAGAAATGAATTTTAAAATTGGCTGTTTTTTTATCTATCTCTGACTACTAATAATTGCTGAGTTTATTAGTAGTCAATTTAATATTGTATCAATCTACTATATAAACTTATTTATATTTTATTAAAATTCAATTATACTTTAATTAATAATATATACAATAAATGACTAAATTAATGTAAATGACACAAAGAGAAGAACACGAAAGGTATTTGTTGGAAGCGATATTGTCAGATTCAATATCTTCAGATAACCCTTCTGAAAAAGCTAAAGAAAAAGCTAGGAAAAATTCACCATCTTATTTTAAGGCATTGGAAGAAAATCTTCTGGTTAAATATGAAAATAAAAAGCTGTCAGATATTAGCGGAAGTAAAATAATTGATACTGATGCAGGTGAAACATTATGTATAACTGAAAGTGAAAAAATAAACTTCAAATTAGCTGAAAATAATTTTAAACAACAAATGAACCACAACCTTAAACTGCTTCCGAAAATAGGCATTAAAACAGAACAGAACCTTAAAAATGCAGGATACGACACCATTGAATCACTTACTGCTCATGACAGATACGGATCATATGCCGACAGATTCATGGCCAGTATTGATGAGATGTCATTTAGGGATGTTTTAAGACTGCTGAACAAAAACAAGTACGGCAAAAAGTGCAGGGACAATCTAATAAAGTGTGCAAGTATTCCTGATGTGGAAAACTTTAAATTTATGGATATCGAAACATTGGGATTATCAAATGTTCCGGTTATTCTGATTGGTGTGGCTGAAATCAAAAACAACAAAATAACCTCTTCACAATATTTCTTAAGAGACATTTATGAGGAACCTGCAGTTTTGGAAGCTTATCTGTCTCATTTGGATGATGATTCTATTCATGTAACCTTCAACGGATCAATGTTTGATGTTCCCTTTATTAAAAATAGGTGCAGCTATTACAGAATGAATCCTCAGCTGGATTTGCCTCATCTTGATTTATTGTATTTTGCAAGAAATCTGTGGAAAAATACTCTGCCTAACTGTCAACTTCAAACAATTGAAAAAGAAATCTTTGGAATTGAAAGAAAAGATGACGTTCCAGGCCAGTACATTCCGGGATATTATCAAACATACTTGACTGAAAGGAATATAGGGCCGATAGTTCCAATTATAGAACACAACAGACAGGATATTGTTTCCCTGGCCAGCTTTTTGATGAAAATGTATGATATAGTAAATGAAAGCTGATGATTTTTACAGGATATGTTTATAAAATAAACTATTTTTATTATAAAATATAATAATTATCAAATGAGGAATTACAATGGGATTTTTTGATAGATTTAAAAAGAACAAAAACGCCAATAAAAAGGTAAAAAGGGTTGAAAGAAAAAGAAAAGCAATTGATAAACAGCCGGACATTGAAGAATCCCAGTTAGCTTTAAGAGAAATAGTTGTTAACAGTAAAAACAGACATGAAAGAGCACAGGCTACAGATTCAATTACAAATCAGTATGTAGCATTGGATATAGCTAAACATGTAACTGACAGAGCTATAAGATTAATAGCTGCAAATAAAATTCAGGATGAAGACCTTTTATGGGATGCAGCTGAAAATGCCGAGTTTTATGATGTCAGAAGCTTCGCTTATGAAAGATTAGGTGAAAACAATAAGTCAATAGCTGAAATTGTTATTAATCAAAAGAAAAACCAGCATGTAACTGAAATCTTTGAAAAAATAGAGGATGAAGAAACCTTAAAGGATATAGCTGTCAGTGCCGTTGACAGGAAATTCAGAAAATTGGCACTGGAAAAAATTGACACTCAGGAAATACTGGAAAGCATTGCATTTGAGGCTAAGGATAATGAAATTAGAAAAATGGCAGTCAATAAAGGCAACTTTTATAATGAGGATGTACTTCAGAAGGTAGCTGTTGAAGATAGGGATGACGGTGTGCGAATAGCTGCTGTAAATAAAATCAATGATGAATCCAAACTGGTTGAAATAGCTAAAAATGAGGAAAATACAAAAGTGAGAAATGTTCTTTTAAGTAAAATTGTAAATCCTGAATTGCTGGAAGAAATTGCACTTACTTCCCAGACTGCAGATATTCGTCTGGACTTGGTAAAAAGGTTGGATAATGAGGATTTGCTTGAAAAAATAGCTTTGGAGGATAATGACACTGTTGTTAGAACAGAAGCTATTAAAAAACTTGATAATGAAGAGATTTTAACTAAAATAGCTAAAACTGAAGCAGACCGCTTAGCTCGCCAGAGTGCCGTTAAAAAACTTACTTCTCAGGAAACACTGGTTGCTGTAGCTCTTGAAGATGAAGATCAGTTTGTAAGAGAACATGCAATCAACAATCCCAGTTTGAGTGATGAAGAATGCTTTGTTGAAATAGCTATAAACACTCCTTTTAAAGAGACTGCTGATGAAGCTATTGAACATATTGAGAATGAATCTTCATTTATTCAGATTTTACACAATGCCAAACTGGAAGAAGTTAGAAAAGAGACTTTATCTCATATTGATGATATCAAAGTATTAATTGAAATAATTAAAGAAAATGAAGATGCTGAATTTTCTCTAAAAGCTTTGAATAAAATAGATGATGAGGATATTTTACTTAAAGTTTATGAAGCCAATATTTCAGAAGAGCTGTCTGTAAGAGCTGTTTCTAAAGTAAAAACACAAAAGCCTTTAATTGAATTGATTAAAAATGAACCTTCCTGGAGAATTCGTGAAGCGGCTGTTAAAAATATTTCAAATAAGAAAGTTTTAAAAGAAGTTGCTGCAAGTGATGAAAACGAATATGTAAGAAGCGTTGCAAAAAACAGAATTTAAAAAAGAAAATAGCATGGCTATTTTCTATAAATAAAATTCACTTTCTTTTCTTTGGTTGAAGTTAGTTAGGAATCTTTCTTTCATTCCTTCAAATAAGTCTCCGGTAAAGTATCTTGCATCTTCAGGGCATGTATATATGCAGGCAGTACATGCGCTGCAAAGATCAGCATCTGTTTGTCCAGGGTCCATATCAGGAATAGCTTCTTCAGGACAAGATGAAACACACTCATAGCAGTATGTACATAATGATTCGTCACAGATTGGAGCTAATGGAACTTTTTTATATTCGCAGTACGGTTTATTGCCCGGAACTTCAATGTCTTCAAATTCTTCAGAATCTAATTTTTCCCTGCATTTTTCTACAAATTCATTAAGATTTTCCAAATCTTTTTCATCTGGTCTGCCTGCTGCAACATCTGTTACTATTGAGTGCTGGCTGACTGTTGCACCGGTTCCTACGATGGTAAATCCGTTTTCTTTTAATATGTCGTTTAACTCAATGAGTGCATCTCCGATATTTATGTTTCCGTAGTTTACGACAGCTATTGCAGGGATATTTTCTCCTTTAAAGTTCATTAATTTTGTACTGGCTGTTTTCGGAAGTCTTCCTGCAAAAATAGGCATTCCTACAATTACTAATGTGTCATCATCAAACTCTTTTGGAGAATTTCCACCAGCTACATTTAATAAGTCGTATTCTTCCTGTGTGCCTTCAAATTTATTGGCTATTTCATCTACTATTTTCCTTGTTGTACTTGATGGGCTAAAATAGATTTTAGCAATTTTTGTAAATGTTTTCATACTCTCACCTTTGTTTTATTAGTTAATTATTATGTATATTTAAATGTGTTGTTTAAATATTTTTTAATATTTTTTATTGCAATTGTATTTTTGTATAGTTTTATTTGGAATAAATTAGATTATCTAAACAAATTTTTGTTTTATTTTGTTTTTAAAGGGATTTGTTTAGTTTGATAAAAAACTTTAAATGATATTACATCACATATATTATATTAATATGATTATGTTAGCATAAGAGGTGAAAAATATGAGTAACAAGAAAACAGCTATGGTGGGAACACCTTGCCAAATATTAGCAGCTACAAAAATTAACAGATACGAAGAAAAAACCGGCGGTTCTCCTATTGATGTTAAAATAGGTTTGTTTTGTATGGAAAACTTCTCATACCAATATCTTAAAAGATATTTGAAAAGTCGCGATATTGAATTGTTTGAAGTTAAGGAATTTAGAATAGAAAAAGGACAATTTGTTGCATATCTGATAGATGGTAATGTATTTAGAATACCGATAGCTGAAACTGAACCTTTTACTCGTAAAAATTGCCATATTTGTACTGATTATACTTCTGATGTTTCAGACATTTCTGTTGGATCTGTCGGTTCTCCGAAATATCACTCAACAGTTATTGTAAGAAGCCAAAAAGGTAAGCAGATAATTGATGCATGTATAGCTGAAGGATATATTGAAGCTGAAGCGATTTCCAGAAAAGGTCAGGATTTGCTGGAAAAAATAGCTAATCAAAAAATCAGCAAAAATACAAGAATCTATAAGAAAAGAGAAGCTATTGGAAGACCTGTTTTATCAAAAAGACAAATATCCGAAGAAGAATTCTATGATGAATGTGGCAAATGTCAGTTTGACAACCTGCAAAATGATGTAATCAGTGTAGGGTCATGTGTTTTATGCGGGGCCTGCGAATATGTCTGTCCGATTGATGCTATTCAGATAAACAACAGAAAACCTGTATCAGTAAAAGAATGTGAAGAAGACTGTCATGCATGTTACTTTGCATGTCCTAGAACATTTATCAGTGATGCAATATATCCTGAAGGAATTGATGAACAGCCATTAGGTGAATACCTTGAAATTTACTCTGTAAAAGCAGATTCAATTATGGGACAAGACGGTGGTGTAGTATCAGCTATTTTAGTATATCTTCTTGAAAACAATATTGTTGATGAAGTTTCTGTTGTCGGTGAAGATAAGGATGCGCCTTGGAGACCGGAATCTTATCTTACATCTAAAATCCAGGATGTTATTAAAGCTGCTGGAACTAAATACAGTACTACAACAATTGGATTTAAAGCATTAACAAATAAGAAGTAAATCTTCTTGTTTTTACTTATTTTTTAAACTATTTATAATATAAAAAATACATTTATTTAATGGTGATATGATGGAATTAATGAAAGAGCTATCTTTAACTCCAGGTGTTTCTGGATCTGAAGAAAAAATAGCAAACATTATTAAAAGAGAATTAAAAGATGTCGCTGATTCTATTGAAGAAGACAGTATGGGTAATGTAATAGCAACTAAAAAAGGTGAGAAAAAAGCACCTACTGTAATGTTAGCTTCCCATATGGATGAAATCGGATTGATGGTCAGATATATTGATGAAAAAGGATATGTCAAATTCTCAACAATTGGTGGAATTAATGACCAAATGTTAATGAATCAGTCTGTAATTATTCACAGCAGCATTGGAGAAGATGTTCCGGGGGTTATTGGCTCAAAACCACCTCATGTTACAAAACCTGAAGAAAGAAACAAAGTTGTAAAAGCAGACGACATGTTTATTGATATCGGCGCAAAAGACCAGGAAGATGCAGAAAAAATGATTCGTATTGGAGACAAAATAAGTTTCAGAGCTTGGTTTGAAGAATATCCAAACGATTTGATTATGGGTAAAGCATTAGATAATCGTGTTGGCTGTTATGTAATGATGGAAGTTTTAAAAAGAGTAAATACAAGAGCTACTGTTTACGGTGTAGGTACTGTACAGGAAGAAGTAGGTCTTAAAGGAGCAAAAACTTCTGCATTTAAATTAAATCCAGACATGGCTATTGCATTAGATGTTACCTTATCTGGTGACCATCCGGGAATTAAACCTGAAGAGGCACCAGTAGTAATGGGTAAAGGTCCGGCTATAATTTTAGCTGATGCAAGCGGACGCGGAATCCTTACTCAGCAGTCAATTAAAGACTTGCTTATTAAAGCAGGTGATGAAAATGAAATTGATTACCAGCTTGAAGTAAGTGACGGCGGAACAACTGACGGTACAGCTATTCACTTAACAAGGGAAGGAATTCCAACTGGAGTTTTATCAGTTCCAACCAGATATATACACACTACTGTAAGTGTTTGCAGTATGAAAGATGTTGAATCAACTATTCAATTAATTACAGAAGCTATAAACTCTTTATAGCTTTTTTTTAATTTTTTTTGGAGATTATGAAAAAATGTTTAGAACTACTGTCACACCAAAATTTGGAGATCTTGATGGTTTAAGGCATATTAACAATAATACATTAGGGGATTGGTTTGAAACAGGAAGAAATGAATTGTTCAGAATTTTTACCCCTGATTTAAAAGTTGATTATGAACACTGGAAATTAATTTTAGTTCATAATGATTATGATTACTTAAAACAAATTTTTTTAGGTCAGGATGTTGAAATAAGAACTCATATTTTAAAAATAGGAAATAGTTCCTTTACGTTAGGTCAGGAAGCATGGCAGGACGGTCAGTTAAAAGTTAAAGGAACATGTGTTCTTGTTCATTTTGATTTCATGGAACAGAAATCAGTTCCAATACCTGATAATATCAGATTACAGCTTGAAGAACACTTAATTCCTGCAGATGAATTTGGAAAAGAATAATTATTTAAATCTGTCATCAGATTTTTGAGATTTAGCCTTTTTATGGTTACTCTCAAACCAACCTATTTTTAACTCGTCAATTGTATCTTCATATAATTGGGGAACATAAGGCTTAATGTCCAGTAATGGTGTGCCGTCTAGAACATCAATATTTGAGATGTATATGGTATTTTCCTCGATTTTATCTAATTTTACTACAGAAGAACCTATGCGGTTTGGTCTTTTTGGAGATCTTGTTGCGAAAACTCCGTGTGTGTTGTTGTCCATAAAAGGTTTTACTTCTAACAGGTATCCTTCAACTTTATGAAGTAAGTAAAGCAAATGAATGTGGGAGAAATCTTCTAAATCCTTTAAACCTGCAGCATATTTTTCATCAAGTACTATTTTTCCTTCAACGCCTTTTGCACCTGTTGGTTGTATTGGCATACCTTCAATATCTTTAAACTCGGTATGTATAGTTCCGATAGATTCTAGTTCGATTTTCATATTTTTTAATTTAAATTTTAATTGTATTTAAAACAATCGAATATTTGATATAAAATATATTGGGAATAGTAGGTTCTTCTATAACGTTGGTGGTAGGTGGTGGATTTTGATTAAAAAAAATAAGTTAGTAGGTAATTATTCTTTACCTACAATAATTTCAGTTGATTTGATGATAGCTGTTGCATCATCTCCTTCTTTTAAACCGAGCTTTTCAACGGATTCTTTGGTAATTAAAGCTGTAATTTCACCAGGTTCTTCAACTTGGATTTTAACACTAGCCATAACTCCACCAGTTTTAATGTCAGTTATTTTTCCATTCATTTTATTTCTAGCACTAATTTCCATTTTAAAATCTCCTTAGAATATTTTTAATAATATATCAGTATCGAATTGCATATAAATCTTTCGTTTTATGGAATATTAAAGGTTTTTGTATCGATTACATATTTTTTTACATATCGCTATTTGAAATATTGATATAAATAAAAATTTAAAAACTTTAAAAAATGAATTTAATTATATGAAAATACTTGAGTTAAAATAGCTGTTGCATCATATCCAAAGACTGTCTGAAGTGCGAAAAATAGGAAAATCAGTGCCAGAACAACAAAAATAAACTTAAAGTTCTTTACTATCAAGTAAATAACTAAAAACAGGATTATTAATTTAATAAAAAAAAGTAGAGGTATAAAAATCAACCTCCTGCCAATATGGTTTTAGTTCCATTATCTGAAATTTCTTCTTTTTTAAACTCAACATCATATTTTACTTTTTCAATTACTTCTCTTAGTGCATCAAGTGACTCTCCCCTGTGTCCACCTAATACTGCAACTAAAAACAGACTGTCTCCAGTGTAAAATTCTCCGATATAATGTATTACAGATATTTCAAAAACATTAAATTTGATTTTTGCATCTTCAATAATATTTTCAATGTCTTTTAAGGTTTTTTCTTTATCTGGAGTAGTTAATATGAGCTTTTCAAGGTTCATATTTTCTTCCTTTCCACGGACAATACCTTCAAAAGTAAAGATAGCTCCGGAATAATCCACCTTGTTGGATTTTTTTAAGTCTGCTATTAAATCAGCCATTGTTACTTTATCTTCTTTTGCTTCAATAACTCTAACAACCATTTTTTAATCTCCAATTTCACTTATTTCTTTTATAGCTAAATTTTTTAATCTTTCAACACCATTTATTTCTTCTATAATATCTATTGTAGCTTGCGGAACAAGTTCCTGCCAGTTTTCATCTTCAAGCATTCTTCTTCTAATTTCTGTTCCTGACAGGTTCATTCTGTCATAAAGAGGAGGATTTTTAACTTCAAATCCTTCTTCATAAAACAACTGTTTTACTAATGAATTTCCGGAATAAACAACAGAAAACGGAGGTGTCATCATTTTAACATGAGCAACCCATATTGCATTGAAATTAATATCTTCCATAGGTATGATGTAATAGCTACCGGGGTCTATGTTATTTTCAATTAGGGCCTGGGTTAACATCACTACACGTTCTCCTGCAGTAAATGGATCTTTTAACTCATGACTTTTTTGAGCACTGCCGATTCCTATTACAATTTCATCCACTTCTTCTAACGTTTTTTTAATGACTTCAATATGGCCATTATGGACTGGCTGCATTCTACCAATTAATATTCCACGAATTTTTTCCATATTAATCACTTTTTCAAATTGTCTAGTGTGTAAATTAATTTTTCTGCAGTATCATGCTTTTCTTGTATGGAATTTGTAATACATGTTTCCATTAATAAGGTGTTTATTCCCTGAGCAGCTATTGGCTCTGTAACTTTATGGGGGCTTGTACCTTCTGTAAAGTTAAAATTTTCAATACCTAAATTATCCGCTATTATTTGGACATATCCATTTGTTTTTGCACTATTGTTTGATATTGAGTAAATAAAATTGGAATATTCATACTTCGGATCAATTTCATGAACATCAATTACAACAAATGGATTGTCTGCTTTTATATTAGGGACAATAAAGTCATGTGCCAGATTTTCACCTGCAGGTCTTGTGTCGTCACGTGAAGTTAAATTATCATTTGTAACAACATAGTAAATTACGAATTTTTTAGTTAAGTTATTGGTTCCGTTTTCTCCTGTAATATTGGCAATCGTTTTATTTACTTCTTCGTGGATTTCATGTTCTCTAGGATGAACTCCAAGGATTACCCCGACAGTATCATTGGAAGAATTGTTCCCGGCTATAATTTTATAAACAGTCCCGTTTTCATTACTTCCAACAGTTGTCATATTATAGCAGTTTTCACTATCACTCTTCTTTTCAGGGTGACTGATAACAATTGCAGTGTTTATCAGCACAACACCTATTAGAATGATTAGAATTAATTCGTACTTTGCTTTTTTATTCATAATTAACAACTTAAAATTATTTGTTCAGTTATTTATTTTATTTTTAGTATAATAAAAGTTTTTGTAAAATTATATAAAACAGGTTGATTAATAATTAAAGTATAGTAAACTTGATTAATGGAGTTTTCATAATGGAAAAAAAGAATATGATAATAATAGCTGCAGTTGTTATTTTAGCTGTTGTAGTTGTTTCAGGTTTTATTTTTATTTCTGGTAGCTCTGATGATTCATCCAAAGAATCAACCTCATTTTCTTCTCCTTTTATGGCAGGTAGTTTTGTAGGTAATGTTTCTTTGGAAAATGATTCTCTGGAGTATGTTCATTCTTATAAAGATAAGGCTCATGATATAGAATATAATATTACTACAATGGACAATGCATCTGCATTAATGGAAATTTATGAATTCCAGGGTATTGAAGGTCCTGAAAAAAGAACTTTCAATGGTCAGGAATGGAATATTTATTTTGGTGAAGCTGTTCCCAATAATGGAGATAATAATAATTCTACTGACTCTAAAAGTACAATGGGAATTATCGTCTGTGAAGTTCAAAAAGAAAACCAGGGTTATGTAATCAATATAATCTTTGGAAATAATTCAGATGTTAACTTTACTAAAAACACTTATGGTGATTCATATATTAATTATGTAGAACCGTTGCTTAAAACTATTAGTTTAAAAGAAAGTAAGGATGTTCCATCTGTAGCTGAACAGTTTGGTTTGTCTCAGGATGAATTTAACCATCAAATTGATTTGATACGTCAATATGAAGCAGGAAATACTTCTGTATTGGAAGGCAGTGTTTAAATGAAAGTTACAGTTTTTCATGCAAATGAATGTGATAGAAAGAAGTGCACTTCTATCAAAATGGAAAAATTAGGTAAATGTAAATTGGTATATAATATTAATAAAATACCTAGTGGAGCTGTTGTGTTAAACCCGTTTGCCCAAAAAGCTGTTTCATATGAGGATTACAGATATGTTCACAGAAGGGGAGTTGTAGGGCTTGACTGTTCCTGGAACGAAGTGTCAAGTTCTAAAAAATTCTTCTCTTTATCCAAGTATCACAGATCCCTTCCCTTTTTAATAGCCACCAATCCTGTTAATTACGGAAAGCCATGTATTTTATCTACAGTTGAAGCTGTTTCAGCTACTTTATATATCACCCGTTTTAAAGATGAGGCAAAAGATATTCTGGATGGTTTTAAATGGGGTCATACGTTTTTGGAATTAAATCATGATCTTTTAGAAGCTTACAGTGAAGCTGATACTAGTAAGGATGTTGTCAGGGTTCAGAATGAATTTTTAGAATCTAAAGAATAATTTTTGGATTCTTTCTTTTTATTATTTATTTAGGTGTAAAATCGCTTTATTCTTACTGATTATTTCCATATTCATGATTTGATTTTTGTTATTGCTGTTGTAGGTTTGATTTTATATGGGAGTTATAAATTCCGGATATAAAAAGGGTTTTAACTAAACATTTAAATACTATTAAAACAAAATAATTTATTAATAGTTATGATAATTAAAATTCTTATTTTGTTTCATAACATATTTTCTTTAATTAAAATTACGTTTTTCATGATTATAAGGAGGAGTTATCAATGGCAAGATTTGAAGAAGCAGAAAACAGAATGTTTAATGTTAAAATCTGTTTAAAATGTAATGCTCGTAACCCTGCTGCTGCAACCACTTGTAGAAAATGTGGTTACACAGGTTTAAGGTTCAAAGCAAAAGAACCAAGAGGATAATCTTATTCTCTTTACTTCAATTTCTTTTTTTATAAAATTTATTTCAGTACTTTTTAATAAGCTATTTTATTATTTTAATTTGATTTTTAATCTGTTTTCATTGTTTTTACATTAAATTTAAGAGTTCTATAAACATTAATTTAATATAATATTGTTTACACAAATAACTGTATTAAGATATTTATATAGGGATTTTTATGGAAATGGTCGAAGAACATATTAAAGGTATATTAAAAAATAGGAAAATTCATTTTACTTTAATTGATCCTGATGAACAAACACCACAGGAAGCTTTAGAAATAGCTGAAGAAGCTATTCTTGGTGGAACTGACGGAATTATGATTGGAGGGTCAACCGTTAATAATGATGAAGTTGATGAAACTTGTAAAATATTATCTGAGAATATAGAAGTTCCAATTATTTTATTCCCTGGAAATATTAATAGTGTAAGTAAATATGCAGATGCAATTTTCTTTATGAGCTATTTAAATTCTACCAATCCTTATTGGATTTATGGTGCTCAGGCATTAGCTGCACCAATTGTAAGGCAAGCTGGAATTGAAGTTTTACCAATGGGCTATATGGTTGTTCAGCCTGGAGGAACTGTTGGATGGGTGGGAGATGCCAAATTAGTACCTAGAAACAAACCAAAAATACCTGCAGCTTATGCGATGTCTGCTGAACTTTTAGGAATGAGATTTTTCTACATTGAAGCAGGTTCCGGAGCAGATAAACCGATTCCACCAGAAATGGTAGGATATACTAAAAAAGCTACTGAAGATATGGTAATTATTGTTGGTGGAGGTATCCGTGATGGTGAAGCTGCATATACAGCAGCAAAAGCTGGCGGGGATATAATTGTTACCGGAACAGTTGTAGAAGAAACCAATGATGTTAGGGGTAAAATTGAAGAAATTACAGCAGCTATTAGAAAAGTTTCAATAGAATAGTTTTCAAATACTCTTAGCTAATTTTTTTATTATTTAACTAACTTATTTTTTATTAGAGATTATGTTAAATTCATTGTATATTAAAGCAGCCAGTAAAAGGGGATCCATTAAGGAAATCATACCTGAACTTGAAGGAAATTCCATTGTTTCAGATAACTGGAGCGAAAAAAATATTACAAGTAGTGATGATGAGTTTTCAATAGGTGCAGGTGACGGCAGTTTCAATAAAAAGAAATTTTTAGGATTCAACTTTTATGCAGTAGCTGCAGAATCATTAATTTTTGACGGACAGCTTAAAACAATTGAGCAAAGCGACATTGACAGATTTCCGTATTTGTCATATTTGGATGAATTTTTAAGTAATTATATGTCTATTTTTGAGCTTAAATGCTGTTTAAGTTCTCTTGAGGAATATAATGTGGATTATTATTTGATTGACGGATCTATTTATGGTGATTTGCAAAATCCGTTTCCAAAAGGTGTTGAAACATCTGCCAAGGCCAAAAAAGAGTTAATATCTGCTACATTAAATGATTTTGAAGAAATGGTTAAAAATCCCTCTGATAAAAGTGTTTATTCTCCAAAGTTATTCAATAAATATTTTAAAATTTATCAGGAGTATAAATATCCCTACACTTTGTATTTAACAACTATCGAAAGATTGGTGGTCTTGAAAGAAATTTTAAAAAATTCCAGAAAAATGATAGCTATTTCTAAAAGTTCTTCAAATAATGATATTTTTCATAGTAATATGCCGGACATAGCTATTTTTGATAAATACACTCAAAAGGAAGGTATTTCAAAGGTAATTCGTAAAAAAGTATCAAAAGACATCAATACCACTTTTCCGGTTTTTGATGAATTTTTTAAAGATTTGAAATTTACAATTTTTTATTTAAGATTAGCTGATTATAAAAATGTATTGAAAGTGGAATTGCCTTATGAGGCTTCTATGGCAGAAATTGAGGAAATTGCCACCAAACTTAAAAAGTTTTCAACAAATGGATATCCATATCTGCTTAAAAAAGCACATAATGATGTGGTTATTTCAGATAAAAACATAAAAGAGCTTATTAATATAGCTAAAGTTCGTGAAAAATCAGGTAGGGAAATGTTATAAATTAAAGATGTGATATTTATGATTATAGGAAGATGTATAGGGGAAATTTCATTATTGGAAGTAGATTTTATTTCAAATTCAATGCCTCAGGTTGGAGAATATGTTTCTATTAGATATGATGGAAAAAATGTATTGGGAATGATTGAAAACTTGGTTAGAGGTAATGTAGCATTAAATAGTGAAATATATGATGTGGATGACATTGAAACAATAACTCAGGTCAGCGGAAATGATTTGTATGTTAAAGGAAAAGTTCGTTTGCTTGGTGATGTAGATGATAATTTAAAGCTGCCAAGAATCCCAGCACCTCCTGGAACACCTATAACAAAAGCCGATGATGAAATTCTAAAAAAAGTCTTTAATTTAAAAAATCCCCTTAAATTAGGAACATTAGTTAACCAGAGTGATGTTGAAGTTAATGTTGATGTAAACTCTATTATGAACAGGCATTTAGCTATTTTAGCTATGACAGGAGCAGGTAAATCAAATACAGTATCTGTTTTAATTGACGGATTATTAAAATATAATGCTCCTGTTTTTGTTTTTGATATGCATGGGGAATATGTGGATGCCACATTTACAAATGGTGAAGTAAACGTTATTGAACCTGTAATAAATCCAATATATATGTCCTTTTCAGAAATTAAAAATTTAGCTAATATTAAAGGTTCAGCCCACATTCAGGAAAGATACTTCAGAAAAGCATTTAAGGAAGCCCGTGAGGTTATAAGCAGTGGAGGATCTAGCTCCAGAGACTTTTTAGAAATTATATTTGTAATTTTAGAAGATTGGTATAATGATGAAACACGCAGCTCCAACGAGAAAAATAAAATTATGGATGTTATGAATAAGGTTGAAGATTTAAGGGAAAAATATGATAATCTTTTCAATATAAATAAGGGCAATATTTTAGGAACTATTCAGATAGGCAAAGCTAATGTTTTGGATTTAAGTCAGGCTGATGAATCAATTGCTGAAGTTCTTGTAAGTCACGTTATGAGAAATTCCCTTCAGTATAGGAAAAACGCAGTTCATAAGACAAGCAATAAAACACTTGATTTTCCGGTATTTTATATTCTTGAAGAAGCACATATTTTAGCTCCTAACAAAAGGGATTCAAACTCTAAATTCTGGATTCAAAGAGTAGCCAGGGAAGGACGTAAATTTGGTTTAGGGTTATGTTTGGTAAGTCAATCTCCAAAGACAGTGGACCATGACGCATTGTCCCAGATGAATAACATGATTATTTTAAGATTGGTGGAACCTGAAGACCAAAGACATGTACAGTCAGCTAGTGAAAGCCTGTCTGGAGATTTGGTAAAGCAGTTACCTTCTCTAAATGTCGGTGAAGCTATTTTAACAGGACTTATGACAAATGTTCCAACACTGGTTAAAATTGATGAATTTAAAGGTCGCAGACATGGTGGGGACTTGGATGTTGTGTCTATATTGGCTAATTTTAAAGAAGATGAAGCTGAAGAAATCAAAAAACAGGAAGAAGACAGTTTTAATTTAGGTTATGACTATTGATTCCTTTTTCCATATTACTTTTCTAATGCTACCATAGTATTAAATATATTATTAACTATATAATTAATTGTTAAATGCTTTAATTTTAGAGTGTTTATTGGTTATATTCACCTATTTTTCTTTATACTTTTTTTCTATTTAACAACTAAATTAACTTCAATATTGTTTTTTAGCTGTTAAATCTTTATATATTAGGAATTAAAGAATATCAATTACTTATTTTCTAATTAAAGATAATAGGTTGGGATAAATTTGAATATTACAAAGCAAAATTCAGAAGTACTTGAAAAATTTGTTTTTGATAGGAATTTGAAAAATTCTACAAAAAGAGAATACAAGGCATGTATTGATAAATTTACTTCTCTTTTTAATATGGGTATGAAAGACCTTCTGGCTGAAGCTGAAGCTGAAGAGGAAGAAGGGATTCGTTGGAAGAAAAGAAAATTAAAAAATCGTTTAATTGAATATAGGTCATTTTTAGCAAAAGATTATTATTCATCTACAGTTTTAGGTGAAATATCTAGAATTCAAACGATTTATAGACATTTTGGTATTGAAATTCATGATTTGCCGAAGTTATCAATAAAAAATTTAAAAACTTCTAAACCTGTTGTTTTCATGGATTTGCCGGATAAGAAAATTATTAAGGATGCTTTAAAAATAGCCAATCCTATTATGAAGGCAATTATTCTTTTCCAGGTTAGTTCAGGTTGTGCAAGGAATGAAACATTAAGTTTGTCTATTGCTGATTTTATGGAAGCTACTTCAGAGTATCATAATGGTGGATCTGTTGAAAATGTTCTTTATACTTTGAAAGACAGGTTAGATGTAGTTCCAACTTTTAGATTAAAAAGAATTAAAACTGGAAAATATTATTATACATTTTGTACTCCTGAAGCAGTAAATGAAATTATAAGTTATATGATAGGTTCGAATAGGGAGTTAAATCCTGAAGATAAATTATTTGATTTAAGTAAAGAGTGGATGGTAGCCCAATTTTCTAATCTTAATAATAAATTAAAGTTAGGGAAATGTGGAACTTTCAATAGATTTAGAAGTCATATGTTAAGAAAATTCCATGCAAGTCAGCTTTACAATGCTGAAAATAGCTTAACACTTGATGAAATTGATTCTCTTCAAGGAAGATCAAAGAATACAGTTAGAACTACCTATTTTATGGAGAATCCTAGTAATTTAAAAGAAAAATATATTGCAGCTATGGATGTATTAATGATTAATTCTGAAGTAGAAACTTATACAGTTAAATCTGAAGCTTATGAAGAACTTGAAAAAGAAGTTGAAAATAAAAATGAAGAAGTTAAACAGATGGGTGATAGATTAGATAAAGTAGAAAAAATGATACTTGGACAATTAAGTAATAAAGAATTAGAAAGTTTAAATGAAATATTGTAAAAGAAAATTTAGCTATATGTGGGTTATAGGAGCTGCAACTCCTTACCACATAGGTTACACATAGAGCGTGAAACAATATTGCAACCACAGTATAATTATTTGTAATTAGCTATTATATAATTATTCTGTTTTTAAATCAAACCATATAATGGTTCTTTTTTTGTTGCTTTTTTGTTTCATTATTGAAAAATAAACTAGCTACTGCAATAGCTATTCAATAAAAAGTAGAGTGTGAAAACATGAACCAATTTGAAAATATTAAAGACAGTTTAACAGAAGAACAGTTAATGACATTGGCTAAAGTGGGATATAATTTCCTAAAATGGAAATCCATAAATGGGGATGGAGAATATGAGTAAAAAAGTAACAATTGTAACTAAACTTTCCTTAGAAGAAAATGAAAAATTAATTAAATCAGGATATAGTGCTAAGGAAGCTATTTTATCATTTTTAAATCATGTTTCTTTTAAACAGAAAAGATTAGAGCTTGAATTGGCAGATGTGCAAAATGAAATTGATAATCTTGAAGCAAAATTAAAATTAGCTAATGAAAAACAAGAGTGTCTGTTGAATGAGGTGTAATTAAATGAAATCAAAGATTGTAAGTGCTAGAATTTCACCTCATGAAAATGAGAAACTAAAAGCATCAGGTTATACTGCAAAAGATGCAATACTGTATTTTTTAGATAATATTTCTACAGATAAATCTAAAAAACAAATGGAGCTATTGAAAGTTAGGGATGAAATTAAAGATCTTCAGGCTAAATTAAAAGTAGCTAAACAAAAGGAAAAAGAATTAATAAAAGAATTGGGAGAATATGGCTTGGAATATTCTAATATTGAAAATAGGGCTGTTAAAACCATTATTCAAAGATTTAATAACGGAGGTTATGATTCTATTGATGAGTTTTTAATTCATTCTAAAAATAAGGATTTAATTAAAAATCTTGCAACTAAAACTGATATGGAAGTTGTAGAATTAATTAATTTAGTTGAAAAAAGATTAGCTAGTGTAAACATTTAATGTTTACACTTATATTATTTCTTTAAACACTAAATATAAACAATTAAATATCTATGATTATATAAATATTATTTAAGAATTACAATTTTGATTCTTAATTAAAAAAGAGGTATAAAAAATGAATAAAAAGATATTGTTTCTTTTGTTATGTTTAATAGCTATGTTATCTGTTTCAGCAGTATCAGCAATAGATGATGTAACAGATGAAAATGTAAGTGATGAAGTAGTTATTGAGGATACTTCTTATGTAGTTGCTGATAATTCAGCAAGTAATGAGAATACAAAAGGGAATTTCACAGAACTTCAAGAAAAAATTAAAAATACTCCTTCTGGAGGTATTTGTGATTTAGATAAGGATTATGAATTCATAGATGGAGAATCTACAATAAATATTCATAAACCAATAATAATTGATGGTCATAATCATACTATTGATGGTAAATTTAACCCCAATAGAGTATGGGGTAGTGTAACTTCTTTTCAGTTTAATATAACTTCAAATGATGTTGTTATTAAAAATATTAATCTGTTGAGATGTAATAGTTATGATTTTTATAATAATTTAGAAATTAAATGGATAGGTGATAATGGATGTTTAGATAATGTAAGTATGGGTGGTACTAATATTAATTTAACTGGAAATAATTTTAATATTTCAAATTCATCTATTAATGAATATTGTTATATTTGGATTTTTGGGTTTAATAATATAATATATAATTTAAATTTTAATTATTGTCCCTATATTGAAGGAAACAATGTTTTGATTTTAAATTCAAATGGAGATATTGGTATTTGGGGGAAGAATAATTCAATTTTGAATTCAACGGGGCAGTTAAGTATTTTTGGTAATAATGCTTCAATTTTGAATTCAACTGGAAGATGTTATATTTTTGGAGATAATGGAACTCTGAAAAATATTAAATTTAGTAATAATGTCAATTTGACCTCTAGTTTTTTTGTTTTAGAAGGAAATAATGGAAAAATAATAAATTTAACTATTGATTCAAACAATGCAAACCCCATATCCTCTTGTAGTAGTATTTATTTAAATGGAAATAATATATCTTTATTAAATTCCACTATTTCTAAAAATAATATTACTAATGGCTATTTTATTTATTCTAATGGTGAAAATTGTAAAATAATTAATTGTTCTTTTGTGGATAATATTGGAAGTATAAATAATAATAATATTTATATTTGTGGAAACAATTTTGAGATGGTTAATTCCATTTTTGAAAATAATAGTCATAATGATGCTTTGATTTATTTAAAAGGATATAATGCTGTTATATCCAAAAATACATTTATAAATCATCCTAAACATGAGACATTAATTAAAGATAATTCTGGAAATAGTACTATATTAAATTCTCATTTTATATCTAGTGGATTAGTATATTTAAGTGAAAATAATAAAATAATTAATTCTACATTTATTAATAATTATGATGGTATACATCTTAAAAATAATTCAGTTATTGGAAATTCTACTTTTATTAATAATTCTAATGGTATATTTCTTGGAGATAATTCAGTTATTGGAAATTCTACTTTTATTAATAATTCTTATTTTTATGGTATAATTTCATCATATCAAACAACTATTGATAATTCCATATTTTTAAATAATAAACTGAATGACAGTCATTATTATCATATAAGGTTTTCCACTGATAATGATAAAACATTGAATATCCTTTGGGATTGTGGAAATTCATATTTTATTAATGCGATAAGGGGAAATCATATTATTTTAAATAATGTTACATATTGGGGGTCTAGTGGAATAATGAATAGTGGACAAAATGAAACTATTGAGAAATGTGGTGGAATCCCTATTATTGTTGAATTCTACAACTCTAAAATGGAGTTAGTTAAAAATATTACAGCTACAACTGATTCTGATGGTAAAATTTCTATTGATTATATAAATTTAATTCATGGAAAATATTTTGTGAAAGCATATCATCTTGATGATAGTTATTATGGGTATTATGAAAAAAATACAACAGTTACATCAAATTTATATGTTCCTGATGTTGTAAAATATTATAAATCAGAAGATAGACTTATAGCTACTTTGTATGATGATGATGGAAATGTTATAAGTGATGCTAAAGTTGAATTTAAAATTAATGGTCAAACTTATACAAGAATTACAGATAAAAATGGGATTGCTTCAATGGGTCTCAATTTAGAATCTGGAGTTTATAATGTATGGACAAAATATAATAATACTTGGGTTCACTCCACAGTAACAATTAAATCAACTATTGAAGCTAATGATTTAGTTAAAATGTATAAAAATGCTACTAAATTTAGCGCTAAATTCACTGACAGTACAGGAAAAGCATTAGCTAATAGTGATGTTAGATTTAACATTAATGGTGTTTTCTACACTAGAATCACTGATTCAAATGGTGTGGCTAGTTTAGGTATTAATTTAAGACCAGGGGATTATATTTTAACTGCATATAATCCAGTAAATGGTGAAGAAAAAGGAGTTACAATAACTGTAAAATCATTAATAGTTCAAAATGACTTAACCAAGTATTATTTGAATGCTTCCAGATTTCAGGCAACTATTTATAATAAGGATGGAAGCTTGGCAGTAAACAAAGAAGTAATCTTTAACATCAACGGTGTTTTCTATCATAAAACCACGGATTCAAATGGTGTGGTAAGTTTGGCTATTAATTTAAGGCCAGGAAACTATATTATCACAACTATCTTTGACGGACTAGATATTGGAAACAAGGTTACTGTATTGCCAACATTAGTAACTAAAGATCTAAATATGAAATACTTGGATGGAAGTGACTTTACTGCACAAACATTGAACGGTCAAGGAATTCCATTAGCTAACCAAAAAGTATCATTTAATGTAAATGGGGTGTTTTATCATAGAATCAGTAATGGAGATGGGATGGTAAGTTTAAAAATTAGATTAATGAGTGGTGAATATATTATAACTTCTTATTGGAATGATTTCCAAACTGGAAATATTATAACTATTTCTTAAAGTGAATTTTAATATTCCCTTTCTTTTTTTTTAAATTTTAGTGTAAACATTGGTTGTACAACATTTGGAATTGTGTTTGAATGGTAGGTGTAAATGTTGTATGTTGTACGTTTACATTTGCTATAATATCTTCGCAGAAATGTTGTACATTGAATGTTTACATTATTATATATTATATTATAGTAATAAAATAATAAATAAAATAATATTAAAAATAATAAATATGTATGATGAAAATGGTAGGTTTTACTTATCCTCAAAAGACAAAGCTACACTATTGAAATGCATATACAATAATCCCTATATACCTTACAAACCATTTCCAAAACAAGCAGAAATGATTCTAGCTAATGAAAAAGAAGTTCTTGTTGGAGGTTCAGCAGGAGGTTCAAAATCTACTTCAATGCTTATGAGATCATTAATGTATATTCAGGATGAAGAAAATCAATATGATGCTATTATACTTAGAAGATCATTAAGCGACCTTAAAAGAAAAGGGGGATTAATCTCAATAGCTAGCAGGTGGCTTAATAGAAAAGAAATCCAAAATAATAAAGAATTAAAACCTAAATGGAATGGAACTGATCATGTATGGAATTTTCCAAGTGGAAATTCCTTATCATTTGGATATTTAAGAAATGTTCAGGATTTGGATACTTATCAGGGAAGTGAATATCAGTTTATAGCTATTGATGAGTTAACACAAATGGAGCGTTTTAAATATATTTATATGCGTTCAAGAGTTAGAAAAGCTAAATCTAATAAATTACCTACACAAATATTCTCAGCCAGTAATCCTGGAAATCGTGGGAATAAATGGGTTCGTGAAAGATTCATAGAACATAAGAATGAAAATGTGGATTATAATGAAGTTAGATTTATCCCCTCAAGCTACAGAGATAACATTTATTTAGATAGAAAAGAATATGAGGAATTTCTTTTAGGATTAGACAGAATACAAAGAGAACAGCTAATGAACGGTAATTGGTATACAAGAATTAAAGGTCAATTATTTGATGAGACTGATTTTAATATAATTAGCTATAAAGAGTTTAAGAAAATACCTATTGTTTACAGAACACGTTATTGGGATTTAGCAGCTACTGAAGTTATAGATGAGGAAAAAAAGAAAGGTTCAGATCCTGATTATACAGCTGGAGTTAAAATAGATGAAGATATTGAAGGCAATCTATATATTACAGATGTTAAAAAATTCCAACTGGAATCCAGGAAGCTTATTGATGAAGTAATAAATACAGCTGTTCGTGATGATACAAATATTCAATATGTTGAAATTGATGCTTCAACTGGGAAGAATTTTGGTCTGCTTTTACTAGATGAAATGCAAAGAATTGGATTAAAAACAGGTAAAGGAAATTCAAGAGAAAATAAGGTTGATAGAGCTAGAAGAGTTTCAGCTATCTTGCAAAAAGAAGGAATTTATTTAGTTGGTAAAAAAGATAATGGAATGATAGAAAATTGGGCTATGGAGTTTATTGAGGAAATGACTAGTTATCCTAATGAAGCAGTACATGATGATGCTGTTGTAGCTTTTAGTGGAGCTTATGAGAAGATTAAAAATAGAAAAGGTATTGGAAAAATAGATGCAGATAAATGGTTATTGTAATATTTCATATCAATAAATTTGGAATTTGATTGGGTTTAAGAAGTGTTTAAATAATAATGATGATAAAGTATATATTAAGTTATTTTTAGCTTAAAGATTTAATTAAATTTTTACAAAATAAAACAAGTTTTTGAATGTATTATCAACTTTTAAGAATGATGATCTTGCAGAAAAGTATAAAGAAGATGCAAAAAAAGCAGATAAAGTATATAAAGCATATGTTACAAGTGGTCTTTCAAGAATCGAAAAAATCAACGGTCGATTTTTAGCTTCCCATTTGGTTAAATTAGATATTTTAAACCAGCAAAATAAGCATCTTATAGAACAAAATAATCGCATTATAGAACAAAATGATAATATTATAGAATTATTGACTCAATTAGTTAATAAATAATTTAATAAAACTCAATCTTTTATTATTTCTATTTTTAAAAGGCATAGAATTCCTTTTCTATAATTTTAACCTAAATTTAAATTTACTTTTTTTTATACTTTTAGAGAATTGTATTGTTTAAAAATTTCTTTAAAATTTTATATAAATGAACTAATAAATTATATAATAAATAATATAATAACTGGAGCTATAACATGTCATTTATAAAAAAGATTCTTTATAATAATAGGTTAAGAAAATATTCACAGGATAGCTATGGAGTGCATGATAATAGTTTAGATAATAATGGTAATGATTTTGAAGATGTTTTACCTCCACAAATTAATAGAACTATGAAGAATGCACGTTATGTGGCAGATAATGTTGGTTTTGTAGCTGGAATTATTAAAAATAAAATAGATAAAACAAATACTCAATTGGAACTTTCGGATCCATCTTCTGAACTTTCATCTGATGAAGAAAATATAATTTTAAATTGGATGAAGTTAATTAACCTTAGACAAATAGCTAAAGAAATCCTTACAAATGGTTTGGTAGATGGGGAGGCTTTAATAAAGATTGTTGTTCGTTATGATAAAGCAATTGGTAGCTATATAAAACCAATATTTCTAGAAATCGGAGAAGAGGGATACAGTTTTCTTAAAGAATTTAATGATGATGGGGAAGTTTTAAGATATCTGCATAAATTTCCAAGAAAAGAAATTCAGGGAAATATATCTGATTTAAGTAATTTATATGAAGTATCAAAGGATGATATTACTTTAGAATACAATACTGATGAAATTATTAATGTAATGTATAATGAAAAGGCTTGCAGGGGTAATTCTCCAACAATAATAGCTCTTGATGATATTTATATGAAAGTGAATCTTGAAAGAAATCAGGTTGAGAGAATTAATAAGGACAATATTATTGAAGTAAAACCTGGAGTGGATGCTGATGGTAATCCTTATTTAAAAGAATTATCTGTAGCTGCAAAGGATAAATTAGCTGAAGATTATGGGAATAGTAATGAATCTAATGTAGCTATTGTTCCACCTGGAATTGAAAGTAAAATATTAGGTGGGAACAATTATCAGTCAGATTATACAAGACAGGTAGCAATTTTTGAAAGAAACATTTTAAGAGCATTTTTAACTCCGCAAACTCAGGCAGGAGCAGAAACTAATAAGTCAACAGCTGAAGTTATTAATGATAGTGAACAAACTGGTTTTATTGTTAATTTAAGAAATGATCGTTTATGGGTTTTATCTTATATAAATAAATTATTGGAAAAACAGTTATTGCTTTTAGGAAAAGAAAAATCTCAGGTTTGTATAAAATATGAAGAAAATGAAGGGGATATTTTAGATAATGAATACACAATAGCTAGTTAATCTTTTTATAGAATATAGTTGGCATGACATTTGTATACATTGGATTTCATCATTTCTATAATCTGGTCAAATTTTTCTATTTCTTTTATTTGTTCTTGAACATTCAGATTATTAGCTATTTTTAATTTTTTCACTATGTTGTCTGTCTGTTTAAGGAGTTCATCTAGATATTTTTCTTCTTTTAAAAAAATAGTTTTATTGTTATTTTGTAATGTTATTAACCTTTCAGATAATTCTTTTTTTTCTTCTTCACTTTTTTGTATAATTTGGATTAATTCTTTTTTATCCATTTTATTTAATTTTTCATTTTTAAAATCATGTAAATAAAGTTCACTGAGAAGAACAATTTGGGTCATGCTAACACCTTGTTTAGATTTTAATTGATTTTTTTTAGTTTTTGTATTATAAATTATTTGTGAATATGGGGTTACTAATTCTAATTACTATAAAATAATATATATTTAAAACTATAAAACAAGTAATAAATAAATATAGGAAGTTTTATTATGGAAGTAGAAATTCTTGATGGAAATAATCTTATAGATTATCATGACCATGGTCTTGATAAGGAAGTAAAATTCGATGATGAAATATTGCAGAAAGCTAGTATCAAATACAATGATGAAAAATTTGATTTAGTTAAAGAACATCAAAATATCACTTTGGGAGAAGCTAGTGGATTAAGTTACAAAGACAATAAATTATATGTAGATATACCTGATAATTTAGACATTAAAAACAAAGGTTTCTCTCCAGCTATCCAAACATGGCTTGTTGAAACACCGGATCATTATGAAGTAGCTGATATGGAAATTCTAAATATTGGAGTAACTGAAAAACCAAGAAACATGATCTTATACAATTCAATTCAGGATGATTCATTACTTTTAAAAGAACTTGAAAGTAAAAATAATGAAATTAATAAACTTAAAGAACAATTAGCTAAATCAAAAGAAAATAGTAAAGAAATAACTGAGGTTAAAAAATTATTGGAAGATAATAAAGAATTCTTGGAGAATAAAGAAGATATTTTAAATGAATTAGCTAGTTTTAGAAATAAAGCTAAAGAAAAAGAAATTTTAGAAATAGCTGAAAAATATGGATTTGATGTTAAGAATAAAGAAGAGGAAGCTATTATTGAAAGGATTAGAAATAAAGATATTGATTTGGAGTTAATGGAAAAATTAGTTGAAAGAAAAGCTAAAGTTGATGAAAACAATCTTGAAGGAAATATTGATAATAATTCTCCACCTGGAAAAGTTAATTCTAATAAAAATAATAAAAGAAAAGAAGATAAAAGTCCTGAAATTAAAAATAGGGAAGATTATAATAAAATATTAGATGAATTAGGTTTAGCTAGTGAAAAGAAAGTATTTTAGGAAGATAATATGGTGAAAACTTTCTTGGGAAATATCAGAGGACCAGCTGGTGAATCTGGACCTGTTGGAGCTAGTGGACCAAAAGGAGATACTGGTCCTGGCGGATTTAATATTAAAGGTAGCTATAATGATTATGATACATTCATAGCTAATCATCCAACTGGAAGTGATGGTGAAGGATGGATTGTAGGAATCGACCTTTATGTTTGGAATAGTGAAAAGAATAGCTGGATTGATGTAGGTCAATTTAGAGGAGATACAGGTCCACAAGGTGAGAAAGGAGATACTGGTCCAACTGGAAATATTGGTGATACTGGTCCGAAAGGAGAACAGGGATTACAGGGATTACCTGGAATTCAAGGTCCAACTGGTGATATTGGTCCTCAAGGTATTCAGGGAGTTCCTGGTGAGCAGGGATTACAAGGGATATCAGGTCCTACTGGACCTACTGGAGATACTGGAGATACTGGTGAGAGAGGTTCAACAGGTCCTACTGGTGAACAGGGATTACAAGGTGAAGTTGGAGCTACTGGAAAAACTGGTGACACAGGACCAAAAGGTGATACTGGTGACACAGGAGAAATCGGAAAAACCGGTCCGCAAGGTGAAAGAGGTCCGCAGGGTTTGAAAGGTGATACTGGAGATATTGGGCCGACTGGTCCCAAAGGAGATACTGGTGACACAGGAGAAAAGGGGGATGTTGGTTCTATGGGTCCTAAAGGTCCAACTGGTGATACTGGTTTACAAGGTGAAACTGGACCTTCTGGAGCTAAAGGAGATACTGGACCAAGAGGAATTAAAGGTGATACTGGTGAAAAGGGAGATGCTGGTTCTGAAGGTCCACAAGGTGTAACTGGTCCCCAAGGTCCTCAAGGAATAGCGGGTCCGCAAGGTCCTACAGGTCCTGCGGGAGCTAAAGGTGATACTGGTTTGCAAGGTCCTAAGGGGGATACTGGAGCTACTGGAAAAACTGGAGCTGTTGGTCCAACTGGTCCAACTGGAGTTAAAGGTGATACTGGAGAAAGAGGTTCTCAGGGTCCAACTGGTGATACTGGTTTGCAAGGTGTTCAAGGAGTTCCTGGTGAGCAGGGAATTCAAGGTCCTAAAGGTGATACTGGTCCTCAGGGAATAGCTGGTTTGAAAGGTGATACCGGTCCTCAAGGTTTGCAGGGTCTGAAAGGAGATACGGGTGATGTTGGTCCAGAAGGTCCTGCTGGAGCTAAAGGCGATACTGGTGATACTGGTGAGCGAGGTGAAATTGGTCCTACAGGAGCAAAAGGTGATACTGGTGAGAAAGGTGATACTGGAGCTACTGGTGAAAAATGTATACCTACTTTTAGACTAGATAGTAATGGTGATTTGTATGTTGACTCCTGTGAGGGTGGTGGAGGTAGCAAAGCTAAATCTACTACTCTAAATGCATCTTTATCTAAAACTGAAATAGCTAAAAATGATACATCTGTTGTTAGTGCTACTTTAAAAGATAGTGATGGAAATCCAATAAATGGGGTTGATATAAATTTTTACTCTGGCTCAGTCGTTTTAGGAACAAGTCAAACTAATGCGTCTGGGATAGCTACATATACTTACACAGGAACAGCTAAAGGGGATATTTATGTCTCTGCAATTTTTCCTGGAAATGATGCTTATTTAGGTTCAGCTAGTGATGAATTGTTAATTGAAGATTGTATTGTTCTTGATCCTTTAACCAGTGATACTGGTCTTCTTAATGTTGTTTCAGGTACAGCTATTTGCACTTACTCTGATTCAGGTTGCACTTTTACTCAAACTGGTTCATCTCAATCTAATATTGGATTTGCAGATGATGGAGTTAAACCTCATGTTGTAATTGAATTTGATTTAACAGTAATTTCCGGATCCATTAACTTTGGAATAGAAGCTGGTCTAAATAGTTATTCTGGTACAGCTATTTGCTGGTTAGGACATAACAGTAATCATACTTTCTATTTTGATTCAAATTATACTGTTTGTAACTATTCTAAAAGTAATGTTTTATTTAATGGTCTTGTAAATCCTGGAAGTAGAATTAAACTATATATTTATCCAGCTATGTGGATTTTATATATGAACGGAGAGTATGTTGGAGGATATGGTCATAAGATAAATACTAGTGATATTTTTCCATTTTTCTATATTAATTCTGGAAGGAGTTTTAAAGTAGCTAATTTAAAAATGAAATATTTTGATTTTAATCTTGATTTGTGGTGATGTTAAAATGGTTGAAGAATTATTGGGCAATATTAAAGGTCCTAAAGGAGATACTGGTCCAACAGGTCCTACGGGTCCTGCAGGTGGAAGTAATTTAAAAACTTCTTTTTTATCTTTTAATCATGAGTTAATACAATATATAAATTATGATGTGGAAATTCCAAAGTATTCTAAAGTATCCGGTATTTTAAAAGGAGTAAATGCAAATCAAATATCTTTAATAACTGGTGGGCAGGTACATGGATATATTGGTAATCCTGCAAAAGGCGGAAGCTATGCAGGTTATTCTTCTGTTGTAGATTCAAATGGGGAATTTTATGTCAGTTTAATAAATCAATTAAATGCAAAATTAATGGAAGTATATGCTGTATTTAATGGAAATGATAATTACTGTCCGGTTAATGGGAAAACTTATGTTTTAGCTTACAAGACTAGTAAGAATATTAGCAGTCTTACTTCATCTTATACAATTTATAGTGGAGATAATCTTTCTTTTTATTATGCTTCAAATAGTAATGTTGGTGATGTTATGGCTGTTAAATTAAACAGTGATAATCAGCTTGAACAAGGTGTCGGTGCATTTTCACAAGCTAATTCTGGACTTGGCTTTTATGTTAATTATAATTATTTATGGGGAATATCTAATGGTACAAAACAGTTAATAGCTTCTGGAGTTCCTCTTGGTCCTAATTATACTATGGTTGTATCTAAATATGGTAATTATTCCAGAATAATGTTTTTTGATGGTAATGATAATCCGGTATTTTCATGTGATAGTGATATAGCTACTTTTCCAACTACGGGTAATGTTGGAGCTATTGGAACTAAAAATAATATATATTTCTAAAAAAGGTGTTTAAATGGGTAAAGTTTTAGATATACTAGCTACAGTTGGTTGTAATCCATTAACTTACAATGAAACTTCCACTTATGAAGAAATCTATATTCAGGACTTTCCAATAGATAGATATGATGAAATTAGAAGTGATTTAAGAAATGTTAAAGCTATTGATGAAGCTACACGCCAAGAACTTCCAGTAAGATATATTGAATCCTGCAGTTATTCTAATGCTGGAATAGTTGTAAAAATCCCTATTAGCAGTATTGGAGCTAATTTCAGAATTCTTTTTGAAGTATATGATAAACAAACTTTATTTAATAGTGATACAAATGTTGGTTATTACTGGAGTACTGGAGATTCAATGAATATCTGGCAAAATGATGAAACACTTGCAACTAATGATGCTAATGAGAACATAGTTAAATCTGATAATGGAAAACTAACTTTCAGTATAGCTGAAATCTTAAATAAGTCTTCAACAGATTTAAAATTCAGAAGTGTTATTTTTAGAGGTAATCTTGGAAGCGATTTTACTATTGGTGAGAATGTAATAACTGATGATGTTTTAGAATCTAAATGGTTAGGAGATGGAGCTACTTCACCTTCAGTCTGTTTTAATCAGGATACAAATATTTCTAAAAGTGATTTGTATGTTAATCTTGGAGAACATAATTATTTTAATAGTATAATATTTCCAAATAATTCCTTATATTCATTTAAAATAGCCAGACAGTATTTAAAAGATATTTCAAATACTTATAAAATGTACTACAGGTTTGCAATATCTGATAATACTCATAGTGAAAAACTAGCTAAAGAATTAACTTATGAATCTGGTGAGGAAGATTTTGATTCATTTATAGTAGCTATTAAAAGTGAAGATTCAGAGGCATGTATACATGATATTTTAGTTTTAAACACTCCACTAGCCAGTAATGGCACAGTATTTAAAATAGCTTACAGAGTAAATAATTGGGGAGCTGATAATAAAGTATTTACTAAAGCCAGAACAGCTATTAACCTGCAATGTAGTGAAACACAGCTTAATGAAATAAAAGGATTATGTAATGAAGATCCAAATAGTTTGGGAGGTCATATAATTTTCCTGAACTGGTCTAATTATCTTGATAAAGATTTGAGATGGGATGGAAGATCTCTTAGAATTTGGCTTGTTGAAGGTGAAAATAAATTAGAACTTAACCACTATACATTCAACCAGCAAAAAACAGCCATTTCAGCTATTTTTATTCCTAACTCTCACTTAAATCTGCACATGGAAATATTTGCCATAGTATATGGAATGGATTTGCATACACCAGTAAATAATAATATTTTTGAATATGTTTATGATGCGAAAATAGCTAATAAGGCTAAACATGTTAAATATCTTGATGGATTAACTAATAGTTTACCTAGAAATATTAATATTAATGGAAAGGGTGAGGAAGTAATATTAGCTGACAATAAAGGAAATAATGTATTGTTTGGTTGGTCCAGTTTACAATGTGCAATGAGTGGTGAAGAAAGTGCCTATAACTGTAACAGTAAAGCATTAGCTTATATTACACCATGTGATGAGGATTCTATAAATGATAATTACTCTGAATTATTTTTATTATTTGATAATAAGTCAACAGCTCAATATAATTCTGGATTAGTAATATACTTTAATATTTATGGAGAATGGGCTATTGAAGATAATGATTTAACTAGCTGTTTTAAATTGGAATTCTTAAATTATCCTGCAAAATCTATCATCTCATGGATTGGTGAAGATGAAGCTAAAACTAAAATTCTGGAAGATTACTTTGTAATCACTCCAAACCCAAGAGACACTCCTAATTATGATAGAAAGTACATGGCTAGTAGGATTTTCATAAATAATGATAAGTTGGTGATGCATCATGATTTTACAAATAATAAGCAGTATTATTTAGCTAATCATAATTTAGCAGGTACAAGCGGATTTAAAGAAAGCTATGATATTGTAGTATCTGGGGAAGGACCATATCCTAAAGGAGTAGGATTAGTAACCGCAGCATTTACATACCCTAATTATATTTTAGCTGTTGTTAATGAAGATTACACTCAGGAAGAAGTTGAAATAGACCAGTGGGTTTATTCTAAAATTTATAAAGGAGCTAATCAGATAAAAAAAGTCTATTCTGGAAACAATAAAGTTTATAATTATGATAATAAAAGCGATATAGCTATTGAGCGAGGAGTATTTGAAAGAGAGGAGGAATAAGATAATGGAGAGTATGGCTCAAGGTCCGGGATACTCAAAAGAAAAATTAGAGATAATAACTGTCCTTTTAGATGAAGGAGAAAAAATAAAATTAAGTGAAGAAACATGGATATACTCAAATCCAATAGCAATAGGAAACCTTGTAACACTAAGTGAAAACTCAACACTTGAAAAAACTATTGTAAGAAAAGCATTAGGTGGGGAACTGGCCTTCGGATACTTACTGAATAAAACACAGGTCCGCAGTAATGATAATTATATGTTAGCTAGTGTGATAGTTCTTGGAAGAATATTTAAAATGCCTAAAGACAAATTAGCTAATGATATAAAACCTAATGATAAGCTATATGTAAATAATAATGGATTGGTAAATAATGAAAGTGGGCATGATTTAAAATTACTGGCTATGAATAAAGCAAATATTGAAGATGAAGATGAATTTATAAACACATTTAGACAAATTGGAGATACCACTTTACAATCAGATACTAAAAATTGTCTAGATTTAAGAATGGGTGAATATGTACAGGATCCATATACAAAAATAGTGAATTTGGAATTTGAAGATGAAAATAATATACTAAATCAATGCAATTTCATAACGGATGCAGATAATAACACCTATATGGAAGTTCCTGATGTAGCTATCTTAAATACAATCAGATTCCTTTTTGGAGGAGATGACAAATTATATATGGAATACTCTGGATGTGATGAAATATAAATATGGGAAAACTATAAAAATTAAATATGGGGAAGGGAATTGTTTTTTATTCAAAAAACTGACACACTAAGTATTTTCTTCATTTCCTTCCCCAATATTATCTGATTTTTTTATAGTTATTATTCCTGATATTGCCTTTTTTAAGAGAGGATAATATGGAAAAAGAAGAGCTAATTTTAAAATATAATGAAGAACTTAACAATGTAGCTAATGATATTCAAGAATTTGATCAAATTACAAAAGAATATGGGATTGTTAAAAGAGAGTATAGGAAGAAAAAAGCTGAATTATGGTTAACTACTGATTTTAAAGCAAGAGGTTTAACTAATGATACAATGAGAAAAGAATTTGTTAAAAATGAATTAGCTAGTTATATTGATAAAATAGAAGAATATGAAAGATTAATTTCCTTAAAAGATTATGCAATAGAAAGTGAAAAAATAATTTTAAGGAAATTTGAATTGATTAAATAAAATTAATAAATTTTTATTAATCTTTTTATAATTCTGGATGATAGTTATCCACTTCTTCTTGAGTAGCTCCTTCAAATTGCCCAGGTTTTGAAGTATCTATTTTTTCTCCTTCATAATACACATAATGGGAGTTATCATTTGAACCTGAATGATAATTGCTGTTACTATTTGATTGTTGGTTGTCTTCTTTTGTTATATTGTCGTCTGTTGTATTATTTGCATTATTAGTTACATTAATAGTATCATTAGACATTGTATTGTTTTCTTGTGTTAAACCTGCATAAACTCCAATAGCTATAATACATCCGGCAGCTATTATTGCAAGTATTATAAATATTGTCTCTTTGGTAGTCATGGATATTATTTTGTTATTAGATTATATTAAATGTATTATCTGATTTTAATATTGTTTTGAAATAATAAATAAAATAATAAATAATATAATAACTAAACTAATATTAAAAATAATAAAAGGTGTTGATTTTGCCTATACGAAAACTAGTTGGAGAACTTAATCAAAAAGGCCCTTATATTAATTCAAATACTCAAACTTGGTGGATTTGGAATGGAACTAAATTTGTAGATTCTAAATATCCATACAAAGGTAAAGCTCCAGATATAGAATTTACACTTGAAGAAAATGGAGATTTATATGTGGAGATTAAGGAGAATGAATAGCTATGTTAAGTGAATGGATTGAAAGAAATAAAAGAGATATTGATATTATTGTAAATGCGGGTGTTGTAATTATTCCCATAATTCTTTTGCATTCTGGAGATTTGGGATTTGCAGGAACTAATCTTGAATATGTGATAATAATTATTTTAGGGGTTCTTAATTATTATTCTTCAAAAATAAGAAGAGATGATGGAAATGAAGTTAAAACACTTGATCCAACTCATCATCAATAGTTACTATAAAAATAAGCTGGAATTTATTGAAATGATTTTGAGATGATACTTTTGAGAGATGCTGCTTTACTTAAAGAAGTTTTAATAATAAACTTTGTTAAAACTGTTTCAGCTAGTGTATTAATAGCTATAGCTATTGAAATTATTATGAATACCTGCAATCAATACAATTTGCTTACGGGGATATTCTCATTTTCTATAGCAATTGTAATAATTTTAGCTATTGATATCTATGCATATATAGTAGAACTGCAAAAGAAGAAAGAAAAAGAAGAACTCACTATTGAGGTCCATATATTAAAAAAAGAAGTTGAAAAATTAAAGGAGTAAGTTATAATGAAAACTAGAGTTTTAGTAGCTATTCCTACTTTCGAATCAATAAAAAATGAAACTTTTAAAAGTATTTATGGTTTGAATATACCTGAAAATACTGAAGTTATGTTTGATTTTGTTAAAGGTTATGATTGTGCTAAGGCCAGAAATGAAATAGCTAAAATAGCACTGAATTATGGATTTGATTATGTGTTAATGGTAGATAGTGACATTATCCTTCCAAATGATACACTAACTAATTTATTAAGTTGGAAAAAAGAGGTTGTTCTTGGATGGTATCCCAGAAAAAGAGATAATGAAGGTAAAACTGAAGTATTTAAACTTGGTGAAAGGGATTTTACTGATTCCAATAATTATAATAAAAAAGAACTTGAAAATGTAGATGATCTTATAGCTGTTAAAGGTGGGGGTCTTGGATGTGCTTTAATTAATTGTGATGTATTTGAAAAGCTTGAATTTCCATACTTTTATTATATGTTGTATAATAACGGGCTTGTTTTAAGTGAGGATAATTATTTTGCAGTTAAATGTACTAATAAAGGGATTTCTATTTATTGTGATACTCGTGTTGGATGTAATCATATTTATGATGTGATTGTATGAGTAAAATCTTTTTAGGAAATATTAAAGGACAAACTGGAAATGCAGGACCCACCGGACCTAAAGGAGATACTGGTGATGCGGCTTACAATATAAAAAAAAGTTATGACAGCTATGATACATTTATTGTTGAGCATCCAAGTGGTTCTGTTGGTGATGCATATATTGTTGATGGTTATATTTATTTATGGGATAATATAGCTAATAGCTGGAAAAATGCAGGTAAAATAAAAGGAGATACTGGAGCTACTGGTCCAACAGGTCCGACTGGAAGTAGTGGTCCGGTTGGTAGTGAGGGAAGATCCGGCTGGAAAATTCCCTGTGATGAAATTACTTCAAGCTCTGATCCAACACTTACAGCTAATGATGGTTATAGGATAGCTCAGGTAAATAATGCTAATCGAAGAATAATGGAGTATGATGGAGATAGTGAAACTTGGAATTATACTTCTTTAGAAACTGGCGATATTGTTCCTGTTAAATTAGCTAATTCTAAGATTCAAATGTATGCTGTTGGTGAAAATACTTATGCTCATATGGGTGTTACTTATGGTGTGTTTGGAAACTTTAAATTTATGACTCAAAGCCAGTTTAATAACTTGGTTTATAAGGATGAGGATGCAATTTATTTTATTCGTGATGATGATGAACCTGTAAATTAGCTATTATATTATTTTTTTTATTAGTTAAAATATTATTAAAAATATAGGTTTAAATATTAGTTATTTAATATATTATAAATAATAAGGTGAAAGTCATGTCTGATGCAATTGTTCTTTTAGAAGAAAGAAAGGAATTAACTACTTTTCTCTTAGATGAAGGTACTATTACAGAAACTATTGTTGTTTCTGCAACTGGTGAAACTGAAGGTTATGCATATTCTGCCCCAATAAAACCTTATGATTTCGTTGAACTTTCAACTAAAAGTGAAGTAGGTAAAATAGCTGTTAAAAAAATAACTTCAAGTACTACAGCACCTATTTTCGGAATGCTGGTAAATGAACCTAAAGTAAAAGGAACTGAAATGCGTGAAGGAGGAATTTTAGTACTTGGTCATATTCTTCGCTTTAAATTAGCTAGTGGTATTACAAATATAGCTACTGGAGATAGATTAACTCTTTCAGCTAGTGGAGTTTCAAAATCAACAAGTGGAGAATATATAGCTATGCATCCAGTTTCAAATAGTGATACATATAATTATATTGAAGTATTCAAACCTTACGAAGATATGGGAAGTACTGGAAGTACGGGTAGTCCTTAGGAGTGATATTTAATGATAACTAAAGGGAATAAAGAAAAAGTCCAAAATGAAGTGTTAGCTCAGGTATTAACTGATACTTCAGCTAGAAGAATGAAATTTTCAAGACTATTCCCAAAAAAAGAATTAAAAGAAGACTCTGAATATTATACTTACTTCCAAAATACTCTCACATTTGATGAAGCTGTTAAAAAAGGAGAACTTGGAGAAGTAAAGCCAATAGCTCCAGGTGTATCCTTACAGGAACTTAATGTTCGTAATGTAGTTTCTAAAACTGTTTCAATTAATAATATTGGTGGAGTTTTAAATATAAACTCTGATATGTTGGATAAAAATATTTTTAATGTAGTTGATATGGTTAAAGATGTTGCATTTATGATTGGAGCAAGTATTGAAAAAGAAGTATATAATAAAATGTTTTCCCAAGCTATTACAACCAAAAACAACTCAGCCAGTAGTGATTTTGAAGATTATGGGGAATTTATTATAGCACTTCAGGAAAAGCTTAAAGATCAGGTAGGAAATGCAGCTGATTTAAATACAATAGCTGTAAACTACAAATCCATGACAGCATTAAAATTAGCTATGTTAGCTTCAAATAAAACTGTAATTCCTGTAGAAACTATGAAGAAATATTATGCAAGTGATGCAATTGATATTCTTGGAGCTAGTGTCTGTGATGGAGGTTCTCAAATTGGAGAAAAACAATACTTTGGAATGGATATTAGAAATCCTCCAATGAGTTTACTTTACTCTAAAACAGCAGGAACTACAATAGCACCAATATCACAGGATGGAGATTTAGTGGATTTCTATCCTCTTATAGAATTTATGAGGAAGGATATTAAAGATGAATTGCCTAGCTATACTAAATTATTCATTCAAACTCGTGTTGGATTTTTATTGAATAAACCTAAATATGGTCTTAAAGGAAACTTCAGGGTGTAGATAATTATGATTACAAAAGGAAATGGTTCAAAAGTACAAAATGAAGTATTAGCTCAAATAGTAACTGACCAATCAGCTAAATGGTTAAGATTAGGAAGATTATTTAAAAAAATAGAGCTTACTCCTGGAACTGAATATTATACTTATCTTACACAAGCTACTGATATAAATGATGCTATGAAAAATGGTGAACTTGGAGAAGTAAAACCAATAGCTCCAGGTGTATCCTTACAGGAGCTTAATGTTAGAACACCAATTAATAAAACCATATCAATTAATACTATTGGTGGAGTGTTGAATATATCTGAAAATATAGCTGATAACAATATTATTTCATTAAATGACATGTTAAAAGATGTCGGTTCTATGATTGGAAACACTATTGAAAAAGAAACCTGGAATTTACTAAATAATAATTCTAAAATTCAAACTTACAATAGAGCTACATCATCTGCAACTTCACTAGAACATGTATTAAATGCTCAAGAAAAGTTTAAGGATAAAGCAGGAGATATGGCTGATTTAAAAGTAATGGCTGTTAATTATAAATCCATGTCTGTTGTGAAAGATGAATTATTAAAAATAAATCAGGATGTGCAGGCTGCTGAAGATATTAAATCTTACTATGCATTAGATAATATTGATCTTTTAGGAACAGCTATTACAGATGGAGGTTCTGAAATTCCTGCAAAAAATTATGTTGGCTTTGATCCAAATAATCCTCCTTTAACCTATCTTTATTCAAGAACAAAAGGCACTACAATAGCACCATTAGGTCCTGATGGGGATATAGTAGATTATTATCCATTAATTGAATTTATGAGAAAGGATATTCAGGATGAACTTCCAAAATACACTAAACTCTATATTCAAGCTAGAGTTGGATTTATGATGAATAAGCCGAATTACTGTATAAAAGGAACATTTAGAAGCTAAAATAAGTACTCTGCCCTTGGTAGGAGGGCATTATAATATCTTACTCACTGCTTGTGTTTGGTAGTTGTATTTAGAGTCTGTTAAAAATATTGTATTGAAAAAGAAAGGAAGTAAAAAGTAGGTTTTTTCAATTTTCCCCTGCTTTTTAAAAAGCTATCAAAATTTTATTACCTCTATCTAAAACTATTTTAAAAAGATAGCTTTTACTTCTTTTCTTAAAAAAGAGGTACTGCCATGATATCCATAAATTCTAATGACAAAGAAGTAATATCTAAAAACGGTTTCTACTCAACAATAATAAAAGAAGATGGCAAACCAGCTGTCTTTAAAAAAGTACAATTCTTAGTAAACGGAGTAATGTATAATAAAGTAACTGATAAAAATGGGGAAGCTAAATTGAACATACGCCTTGACCCTGGAGATTATTATATAACAACTCTTTGTGAAAAGCTTTGTAAAACAAAACATCTTAAAGTACTTCCAGATACTAGAATAACAACTAGAATGGAAGGAACTGAGATAAATAAAACATTTTCCGATTCAACATCATATCAATGTGCAATATATGATGAAGAAAATAACAGATTAAAACATGAAGTAGCTATAACAGTAAATGGAGTTACCTACAATAAAACAGCAGATGCAGAAGGATTATATAAATTAGCTATTAGATTAAACCCTGGAACATACCTCCTAAAAGCACAGTACAGGGGAAACAACCTTTATAAACCTTCAAGCATTGAAAATCATATTGTTGTAATTCCAGATCCTAAAAAACCTAAAACCTATAATCCAATAAAATGGATGAAACAACCTGACGGATACACTTGCGGTCCAACTGCACTTGCAATGTGTTCACAAATACTTGGAAAACCAATAACAATTTCCCAATTTAAATCAGCCTGTAAAACCAATTATCATGATGGAACTTCGCCAAATAATCTAATAAATGGTGCAAAATCAAAAGGATTTAAACTAACTCCAATATCAAGAAACATAAATGGAGTAAAATCAGCTATTGATAATGGAAAACCAGTAATAGCTCATGTAATGACTAAAAGTTTAAAATGTTTAGGATGGGTTAATAATTACGGTCACTACATAGTAATCTACAATTACAAAGATGGACATTATAATATAGCTGATCCAACAAAAGGTTTAGGAAGTAACTGTAGCTATTCAACTGTTGATGCAGCTACCGGTGGAAGAGATATAAAATACTACTCGGTCGACATTATTTAATCTCCTAAATTAAGAAAATAGTTATCATGACTTAATTGTTGTGGTAGCTATTTTTTTTAAAAGATTCTTTTATTTGATTTTAAATAGGTAAATTTATTATCATTTATGTATAAATGTAATATTATTTGTGTATGTTTTGTTCATTAAAAAATGAACTTAAAAATTATTTTGAAGAATTTGGAATAAAATTGCATAATTTTTATATATCTAATGTTATAATCCTCAAAAAAGAATCAAAACAATTAAAAAATGTTTTAAATAAAAAAACTTGAATTTGTGTAGTATTTTGTATAGTTTTAAAATTAACATAAAGTTCTGTAGATTATATAAGGAGGTTGGATGATGGATAATTTCTCTTGTGAAAATTGTGGAAGCAATCATATTATCGAAGAAAATGGTATAGCTACTTGTCAAGCTTGTGGGACTAAATACCCTAATTTAGATTTTACAAATCATGAAATCTGTCCAATTTGTGGTGAGCTACTTATTAAAAAGAATGGTAGATTTGGTGAATTTTTAGGTTGTTCAAATTATCCATATTGTGATTTTACGAAAAGTATTAAATCTAAAAATAAAAATTCGAAAAATATGGTTAAAAAAACTGAAATTAATGAAAACACATTTTCTTTTCAAAATAAAAAATATAAATCAAAGGTTAAACTTGCGAAAGAGTTTGTATTTTCAAATTTGAATATGTCTGTTAAAGATTTATTAATTCTTAAAAAATGGGATGAAAATGTGGAATTATGTACTAATATTATTGATAATTCGGTCACTTCTGAGAATAAAGAGTATATTGAATCAGTATTAGGGTATGCACATCATAGGCGAGATAAAAGGAGTTCATTAGAATATGCTTGTGATTTAATTGTTGGTTGGCTGATAGAGGATTGTACTGTGGAGATATTAAATAAATTAGGATACAATACTTCATTAAACAGTGCAGACAAAAATAGAAAAATTTTATTAAGACCAACAGCGAATTCAGATTTAAAAGTTTATATTAATGGGAAAGAGGTATTAATAGAACAAGTAAATGATTTCACAGGATATTGGAAAAAAACTTTACATGTTCCTTTAAGGGATAAGAAATATATTAATTTAAAAAATGAAAATAGTTTATTATTTGGAATTGATTATGTAAATGAACTATTTTTTATTCTTAATGTACCTGAAACAGAAGCAAATTATATTCCATTCCACAGACCGTTTAGTAAACCTGCCTATGCTATACCAATAACTGATAATGATTTCTATAATTTAAATAAATTGGAATTTGTACTTTCAAAAATTCTATCAGGGTAATTAATAAAAAAATAATAAATATAATTAGAAATAAAGTTATAATTATAAAAATTGGGTGTTTTCATGATAAATGGTATTTCTTTATTTGCAAATGTGGGTCTTGGGGAAACATATTTTTCTGATCATGGGGTAAACATTTGTATATCTAACGAATTAATCGAAAAAAGAGCAAAATTCTATTCACATTTATATCCTGAATCTAAAATGGTATGTGGAGATATTACGAATCCTGAAATTTTTAATCAATTAATTGAGTTATATAATGAAAACAATTGTGATTTTTTGATGGCTACTCCTCCTTGTCAAGGAATGAGTGTTGCAGGAAAAATGGATGAAAATGACCCTAGAAACTCATTAATCATTTATACAATAGAATTTATTAAAAAAACATTACCCTCAAACATTATTATTGAAAATGTTCCACAAATCCTTAAATTTTCAATAAATATTGGTGGAAAATCAGTTAAGATTCTGGATTATATTCTTCAAGAACTAAAACCTTTAGGTTATTTTGTTAATTATGCTGTGGCCGATGCTGCAGACTATGGAACTCCACAAACTCGTAAAAGGGCGATATTTTTAATATCTAATATTGAACAATGGAATTTTCCAAAGAAAATGAAAAAAATAACTGTTAGGGATGCTATAGGAGAACTTCCATCATTAGAAAGTAGTGAAAAATCAGATATTCCTCGTCATTATGCTAAAAAACATGCTGATAGACATGTTTTGTGGATGAAACATACTCCTACTGGGGAAACTGCATTTAATAATGAAAAATATTATCCTCAAAAAGAAGATGGTACACGAATTAAAGGTTATAATACAACATATAAAAGAATAGAATGGGATAAACCATCACCTACAGTAACAATGTGTAATGGGGCAGTATCATCTCAAAACAATGTTCATCCTGGAAGAAAATTAGATGATGGAACCTATTCTGATGCACGAGTGTTATCAATATTAGAAATAATGCGTTTATCTGGACTTCCAGATGAGTGGGATATTCCAGAATGGGCTAGCGATAATTTTATTAGACAAGTTATAGGTGAAGGATTTCCACCGAAATTTTCTGAAAAATTATTAGAAACAATGCCACGAAGGAGTGAATGATATGGGGATTATAGCTGATCCTTATCGTTGGCAATCTCCAGGGAATGGGAGATTATTCGACTCAAGTTTGGAAGATTGGGAAAATAATCTTATGTCTCAAAGAGCAATTGGAGTATTAGAATTTCTTGAAGAGAATCCTTTAATTGAGAAGAAAGATTTTGAAATTAAAATTGCTCCGTATCTTGATAAAAAGTTTGGTCATACCATTAATGAGTCTAATAAAGGTCATTTTTTTAGATCAGCTGAATTTGTGGGATTGGTGAGAAATTTAGATGGATTTTTGTCTTTATCGATTGATGGTAAAAATTTTTTAAATTCCATGTTAGATTGTGATTATGAATCTGCTTTGAAATTTTATGTTTTACAGCTATTGAAAACAACTTATCCGAACAATGCGACAGATCAAAATAGATTATCATTATTCCCATTTAGAATATTATTTAAATTATTATCTAGAGATAATAATTACGATGGAAAAATTCCAAAAAAGATGTTTTTCACTGATATTCCATATATTACGAAATTTGGTGATATTGATTCTGTAAAAGCTAAATTACATGATGAAAAATATTTAGATTTTCTTAAGAATAATTCTTTAAAAGTTTTAAAACAAAAATGTCCAAATTTTTATCCTAAATGGGCAACATGGGTTATGTCATCATTAAATACTATGAATATTGTTGAAATGTCTGGTAAAAGAGGTAAAGAAACTTTTACATTAGCTAGTCCAATAAATGAGTTTATAGAAGGCATTGTAGATAATATGTATTTTGAAGACATGTTTTTTGAATCAAGTAATGATTTGAGTGAAGTAAAGAACAAGATTCGTTGCAAACCTAGAAACCCAAAAATAATTCAAGCTGTTTTAGAAAAAAGTAATTTTAAATGCTTTTTTGATGAAAAACATATTACATTTCCAAGTAATACTAGAAAAAACTATGTAGAAGGACATCATATTATTCCTGTTTCTTTAAATGATAGTTTTGAAAATGAATTGGACTGTGAGGATAATGTCATTGCATTATGTCCTAATTGCCATAAAGCAATCCATCTTTCAACCAATGAATATAAAGAACATTTGTTAAAATACATCATAAATGACAATAATAAATTATCTAGCTTTGATATAACTTTAGAAGATTTGAAAGAATTTTATTTTACCCAAAAAGTACATAAATCAATTGAAACAGATGAAGTTAAAACTATGCAGATTAAAAAAGATTAACTATAAAGAACATTTGATATCTGTGGAGGAGTAATAATTCTTCTGCAAGCTGTGATTGTATTCGTATTTATTTATCTAAAGATTTTAATATTATTGTTGATATTTTGATGATTTAACAAAATTAATTTCTTCCATTTCCACCACTTATTAAATATTTAATGTTCTCTTTTTGAAAGAAATTTTGCTATTGTTGTATGGTCTAAATCATTTTTAAATTTGTCAATAAATTTATTCATACATTTATCACATTTAAATGATTCATATATCTGATTATTATGACATGCTGCATCAAGAATACTATTTGCTTGTTTTGGTGTTATTAAGTCTTTAAATCTCATTAATTTGCACAATAAGTCATAACTATCATTGTAAGATTTTGAAAGATGTAGTTCTTTTATTATGTTGTCAATATTATTTTCATGATATTTTATTCTGTTTTTTAATAAGTGAGTATTTAATTTTGTATCGATTTTTTCTATTATTTTATATATTGATAATTCATCATGGTAATATATTCCATTAAATCTAGTTAAAAATCCATAAGGATTAACATTATCAAGCATTAATGGAAATAATAATATTGTTTTATCATAGTTATATCTCATAACTGCCATCCCTATTTCTTGACTACACCAATTTGATTCTTTAAATTCTTTACTTAATAAAAAAATGAAAATTTGTGATTTTTTGATATTATTTATTATGTCGTTTACATATTCTTCTGATGGATCAATGGTAGTTTCTGATAAAAAGCAATAAGCTCCACATTCTTCAAATATTCTTTGAATATTTTTTCCTTCTTCTGAATTTTTAGTTGAATAGCTGATAAACACATTTATTGGATTTTTTTGATGAATCATATTTGTTTCCTCTTGTGTTATATTTAAAAATTTAATACTTAGTTGTTGTAATATTTAGGTTTTAATACTTATTTTAAACAATAATGATATTTTATTGTATTAATTTAAGTAAGTTTTGTTGATATAGGATTTATTACTTTAAATATATCAAAACAAGGTTTAGCTAGTGTCTGCTAGTTCTTAATGCATGCCCTCGGGGGCAAGCCCCCTTCGGGCGTTAAAACATAATTGTGGTTAGGGGTCTTTTCATAACATATTCATTTTAAAAATGTTATAATTAGCTGAATTAAATATTCTTAAATAAAAGCAATTTTAAATTTAAAGCATAACATTTCTTATTTTTTGAAACTAAAAAATTGTAGTCATTTATAACAAAAATTATTTATATTATGCTGTCCAATAGTATATTAGAGGTTGAAAAACTTCTTAAAAAAAATACTTAGTGTGGTAAATATGAATGGCGAAAGATTTGAAGTTTACATAGAACGTGTAAAAGAACGGCTCATAGAAACAACAATGGAAAACATAAAATTAAAAGAAAAAGTAATTGATCTTGAAGATAGGGTAAAAGAACTTGAAGATCAATTAGATGGGCTTGGTGGAACTGAAAGAATAATTGTGGCTGATGTTAAAGATCGTGAATTAGTTTTAGGGGCTGTTTCAAAAGAATGGGTTCGTGCAGCTATTTATAGAGTTCAAAAAAAGATGAAACCAGTTCATGTTGAAAACATTAAAAAGGAAATGGTTTGTCTTCTTGATGATGATAATGATTGGGATGTAACACGTTATAAAAGGATTGTGAAGATTTTAAAAAGATATGAGCAAGAAGATGTTGATTTAGTGGATTTGGTAGCTTAAAATCCACTTTTAATATTTTTTAAGATGGTGATTTAGATGGATCTTGAATTTGAAACCAGAAAAGTGAAAGATCTCTGTAAGGTAGCTGAAAACAGAAATTTTACAGAAATAGTTGAAGATTTTCTTACACAAGAATTAACAAGGACAGTACATATTAAAAATGGTATATTGCATATAACTGCGAAAGGAGAAGCTGCAGAACTAGATGCAATATCTGAAATCTTGGAGAATATATTCACATTCCATGACTTCAAATGTATTTTCCTTTGCCAGCTATTTAAATTAAATGATATCGCATACACTTTCGCAAAAATGTATAAAGAAGATATAGATAAATCTATTGAAATTAATAAAATAGCTAAAATATTTGCATTAAGAGTAGCAGCCAAATATAAAGACATAAATGAAATTTTACAGGATTCAAAATTTGAATTTTCATTAAAAGTTTGTGAAACCTGGAAAGATCTCATAAATATCAAAGCAGGTATAACATTAGATGATGAGGAAATTGAAAGAATATCAGCATATTTAGAAGTGATGACCGATGGATTTTCAACAATTCAACCAATTATGGAAGAATGTACTAGCTAATGATTTCATTATAATTGAAACCAAAGATTTCATACGAATTCGGAAAAAGAAAAAAGAATTAAAACCTGTGAAAGATTTTGTAATTATTAAAGATGATGATAATATAAGATACGAAGCTATTAAGGAAGCAAAACATTGTAAAAGAGTTAATCATGAGCACAGGACTGTTTGGTTTTAGATTAGCTATTGATATATAAGTTAAGGGAGATTATACTCCCTTATTGAAAATTTATAAACTTTAAACTGTTATATTCCAACTCTAAAAAATAATACATTATGTATTTATTGTACACTAAATAAGTAGATGTGATTAAATTTAATCAAATAAATTATAGATATAAACTAATTCTCTTCAAAATTAAAAAATCCTTTTTGAATTATCTTACTTAAAAATGAAATACTTATATTAAGCTCAGTTATTAATCTTTTAAAATCATTTTGAAGATCTTCAGGATATTCTTCACCTGTAGTATGGGATATCACTTTGTTACGATAACAATTCAACTCAAATAATGGTTTCATTATTTGTTTAACTTCCTTAGAAGGAATTTCTTTAAGGGTATTTAAACAATTTTCTAATTGTTTTAAAGATTGATGTTCTTTATTATAGCAGTTCATTTTTTTAGCAATTAGCTTAATAGTTTTATTATTGAATCCATCTATTATATTTAAATGAAGGGTTTGTATTTCATCTTCCCATTCAGATTTTGAATCTATTCTAACATAATCCAAATTATCAAAATCATGTTGATTTTTAATTGAAGGTTCATTCCAAATAGTTAATTCCTCACCATCAATATTGCATCTAGGAAAATCTCTAAGATTAATTTTTAATTGATTTAAATCATCTATTTCTGCCCATTCTCCTAAAACATAGTTTTTAAAAGTTTTTTCAGACAATTTTGAAGATGGTTTTTCATTAAATGATTTCCAATATAATTGTTCTTGAGGCGGAAGAAAAGATAAATCTCTAAGTAAAATCATTATTTGTTCTTCATCATCAGTTGTATAATATCTCAACATCCATTCTTTGTTTATTATATAATCTGAATTAATCTCATATTTTTCTCTATTCATTTTATATTTAGAAAATACTTCTTTATTAAAAAAAACTGGATTAAAATAAAATGGTAAATCATTTATTTCATAATCAGAACATAATTCATATGGATTACAAGTATGTTCTATGAACTTATTGGTTTTTATATCTTTGAATTTAAATTTTTGATATGTTTCCATATTCATATTATATTGTTAAAGTTTATATACTATCAATTAATAAATATTATTTTTAACTTTTAACTAATTCACAAGATTAATTAATTGTCATCGAATAATTCTGCAGGATTTACTTTAAATTGAAGCATATTAGCTGTTTTTCTACCACCATCTCCACCTTTTCTTTGAACAGTAATTTTACCCAATTTTAAACTTCCTCTTGGTGTGATTACAACATCTCCTGCACCATAATGATTTAAAACAAAATTAATAGGCTTTAAAACCCACCTAATATTTCCAACTTTTTGTATTACCAACATCCATTCTGCAGCAAATTTTCCTCTTCCTTTAATGATATCACATAAAATTAAAGTTTTATTATTTTCAAAGAAGTTTATTATTTTTGATTGTTCGATATCTGAAAATTCAGTCAAAAACATTCTTCGTTCATCTTTTACTTCCTTATATGGTTTATATTCACCAGTAAAATATTTTAACAAATCAACAACATCTTTAGGTATATCCCACATTTCAACATATTGATCAACCCATCGTTTATCTATTTGATTAAACCCTTTAGTGTTACTAACTAACTTTACTTGAATATTTTGAGCATCAATGACTTTTTTAAGTTTTATTGTTATTTGTGCTTGAACATCAGTTTTATATCCATGTAAAATTTTAGCTATGACATATTCAATTTCATCTAAATCATAGCCCATTATTTTTAGCCATTCTTGTGCGTCTTCATCTGTTTCCCAGTTATTAAATTTTCTAACTACATCTTTCTCATTTTTAAATCCATCACGAGCAATTTTTGAACCCTTTTCAGCATTCATTAAATACACTTCCATCATTTACAATTTCTTTAGTAATATACTGTATCATATCAACAATGACACTATTTCCAAATTGTTTATGGGCTTGATTAATAGATGGATTTAAGATATAGTCTTCTGGAAATCCCATTAATCTTGCAGTTTCACGAGGATGTAATTTTCTAATCTTTTTATCAATATAATATAAACCTGTTCTAGCACCATTTCCTCCCCCCTCTGCAGATAAAGTTATTGCATGCCCATTTTCTGAATATATTCTATCGCCTTGACCACCTTTATTTACGGTACCTATTCTTAAAGGTCTATTTTGAATTTTATTAAATTTTTTAACCTTATCTAAATCTAAATCATATTCTTTTTTAAGCATTAAATCTTCACATTCCTCGTTAGGGAGTAAAATATTTTTAATAGAAATTAACTCATTTGTTTCTTGTGGAAATTTAAAATTATGATTATCTATATCTTTTCGTATGGCAATAATATATATTCTTTTTCTAGCCTGAGGTACTCCAAAGTTACTAGCATTTAAAATATCATAATACACATTATAACCAATAGATCTAAGAGTATTTTTAATAATTTTAAATGTTCTACCTTTATCATGATTTTTTAAATTACCTACATTTTCTAAAAATAATATTTTAGGTTTATGGTAATCTGCAATTCTAACAACGTCAAAGAATAGTGTTCCTCTTGTATCTTCAAAACCTTTTTGTTTTCCAGATATGCTAAAAGATTGACATGGGAATCCTGCACATAAAATATCATGTTTAGGAACATTAATTTCATTTAATTTAGTAATATCTCCATAAGAATTAGAATTAAAATTAGTATCGTAAGTATCTACTGCTTGTTTATTATTATCGATACTAAATAAACATTCAGCCCCAAAAGATTCTAATGCTAATCTAAAACCACCAATACCACAAAATAAATCAATAAAAGATATGTTATTTAACTTTGATTTATACTCATTTTTAATATCTATCATTTTAAGCCCCTAACCTTATCATAATCAAACACTATATTATAATTGTTTTTTAAATTAATTAAATTTTTAGTTATGGATTAAAGTTATTTAAATAAATATTATGAACAACACATAGTATATTGAAAATAAATTAATCACTTCCAAATGTTTTTAGATAGTTTAGTAAATAAAATCCATAAAACAACTGAAAAACATGATTTCTAAATACACGAACTGGAACACTTGCAGCTATTGACATATACAATGCTGAGAGGAGATCCTATTGTTAAAAAAGAAAACAAGAATCATCCAAACAAAAACATTAGAGAAAATGGTTGTAAGAATGAGATTAGAACGAGTTGGAGGCGGGCCAATAGCTAATGCAGATATAATAATGTATACTGTTGGTTCTAAAACACCCTTCATCAGAAAAACAGATGAAAATGGTTGTTTTTCAAAAAAGAAGAATCAACTATCTGATATTATAAAAGTAGAATTCAGAGGGGATGATGAATTTGAAAATAGTTTAGCTTATATTTAAATTTATTACTTTCATATCATTTTTTCAAGTAGACTTCAAAATATATTTATAGCTATAAAACATATAATAATTATAACTATAATTTAGGTGGAGTAAGTAATGAAAAAAAATAATGTAAGTAGTTTCATGGATGAAGATAAAAAGCAAATTATTAAGGATTCAGAATATAGCTATCGTGATGCTCTTGAAACAGCAGCTTTTATGATAAAAACTGGTGAATTTGAAAAACATTACAATATGATGAAGTTTAAAGATTTTGAAGCAAAAGTAAAAAAAGATAATGAATAATTTTTTTAAATTCAAAATTAGGTTGGAGTTGTTTGGCATAACAACTCCATGGATAAATTTTTGGAAATCAAATTAGATATAATTCTAATTGACAATTAATAGTATAGCTTTCATTATTAATAAATTTATAGTTTTAATATAATAAAAAAAGATATATACAAATATTATATAAAATATTATATGAAAAACTAAACCTATTTTTCTCAAGTGAATAGCTATGAAACTAAAATTAGATCCCTATAAAAAACAATTAAGAAACTTATTTGAGGAAAATAAGTCTTATAATGAAATATTAACTATTCTTAAAAATGAAGGTGTTGATGTTTCTAAATCCACATTAGCTAGATTTAAAAAGAAGCATTTTCCAGATTTATATAAAAGTAAAAAGTCAATGCCTCTTAAAGCTGAGATTTGCCCATATGCTAAAGAGATAACAGATTTTATTATTGCAGGTGTTAGTGATTCCAAGATAGCTAAGATAATTTCTGAAGATTATGATTATAATATTTCCAGAAAAGCAATAGCTAATTTTAGAAAGGATAGGGTTAATCTTGAGGAGAAAATCTCAAATGAAGTTTTTGCTAATGTGGAATCTCAATCTCAGATTATTGATGAAATTGTAAATAATCAGCTAGTGGAGATTAAAACTGGGCTTCATTATGTGGATAATATTATTCATATGGCCAGTAATTTACAGGTTGATTTTAAGGAATTGGAAGAAGAGGTCAGGTTTTCTGATTCCAAGTCCAAATACAGGTATTTAATTGATATAGCTAATTTGAAAATTAAGTATATGGAAATTGGTCTTAAAGCTTTTGAAGTAAAAAACAGGTTATTTGCTGATGAAATGCAAAGAATGTTAGATAAGCATGCTCTTGAAATTGAGGAGCAGAAAGTGGAAAATAATAAAGTTGACTTGATGAATGAAATTGAAATTTTAGCTAAACAGTTTGATGAAAAAAGTGTTGAAATTGGGTTTAATATTGTTGAGGGTAAATAATATATTGTATTAATTAAATATTAGTAAAGTAGATAAAAAGTATAAAGTTTTCTATGCGTTTATTGGTTATATAAAAATTTTAAAAGGTAATATAATGAAATTTGCACATTTGGCAGATACTCATTTAGGTTATAGACAGTTCGGATTGCTTGAACGGGAAAAAGACTTTTATGAAGTATTTGATAAAATTATAGATAAAATAATCGAAGAAAAGGTCGATTTTGTAATACATAGTGGAGATTTATTTGATTCAGCAAGACCGTCACCAAGTGCTCTTTTAGCTTTTCAAAAAGGTTTGCTTAAACTGAAAGGTGCAGGAATACCAATGTATGCAATTGCAGGAAATCATGATATTGTAAACCGTAACGGAGCTATACCTCCTCAAGTTTTATTTAAAAAATTTGGTTTAAAGTTAATAAGTCCTATTAATACAAATTATATGCATGATGATGTTTTTATTGCAGGACTGCCTTTTTATCCGGCTTCCCAAAACAAAAATCTTAAAAGCAAATTAGATGAATTATCTAAAAAAGCAGAAAATCACGAAAAATCTATTATTGTTTTACATCAGGGAATTGACAAATATTTTAATCTACAGTATGAATTGGAAATTGGTGATATTCCCGATAATTTTGATTATTATGCATTAGGCCACATTCATAATTATATCTGTGATGATTTTGGTAAGGGAAAACTCGTTTATCCAGGTTCAACTGAAACTTGGAATGTTAGTGAGTTAATAGACCTTAAAAAGAATGGTAAAGGTTTTATTGTAGTTGATTTAGACGGACCGAAAATGAATGTTAAAAGAGTTGCTATGGATATTCCCCGTGAATTTATTGTAAAAACAATTGATTATAGAAATTTAGGCGCTGAAATAGATTCCATTAAAAATACAATAAAAGATTTTGATAAACAGCCTATTTTAAATCTTAAAATTAACAATATAGATTCAAACATAGGTGAAATCTATGAATTCATTAATAGGGAACTTGGTGATTTGGCATTAATGATTAGGCCTACATTCAATGTACTTGATAGGGAAGTGGATGTTGATGCCATCATTAATGATGAAAATGCTTTAGGTCCTAAAGAGCTTTTAATCGATGAATTAAAGGAATATGACAGTGAAGATGTTAATAATTTAGCTGTTGAATTATATGATTTGCTTTCAAAAAATAAAACAGAGGAATCTGAGGACTTGATTAGGCAGTTTTTCAATGAAAAATACAATATTATACGTGATGATTCCGGTGAGGAAATAACTGAAAACAAAGCTGAAGACGGTCAGGTAAGATTTAGTGGGGCTATTCAATGATTTTTACAAAATTAACATTAAACAATTTCAAATCCTATGGTCATGAAGTTATTAAGTTTGGTGATGGGATTACAGTTATTGTAGGGGAAAATGGTGCTGGAAAATCTACTATTTTAGAAGCTATCAGTTTCGCATTATTTAAACAGCATACTGCTAAAAAAATTGATGATCTGGTAAGAAATGGCAGTGATGAAAATATGTATGTTGATTTGGAATTTGTTTCCAATGGTAAAGAATATAAAATTCATCGTGAAAAAACCAAATCAGGTTTGAAATCAACACTTCTTAAAAAAACTACTTCTAAAGGCCAATTTATCCCGTCATGTGCTGGAGATAAAGAGGTAGCTAATGAAATCCAATCTATTTTGGATATTGATTCTGATTTGTTTTTAAATGCAATATACATAAGACAGGGGGAAATTGCAGAACTGGTTGATAAAACCTCATCTGAGAAAAAGCAGTTAATCGGAAAATTATTAGGTTTGGATTCCCTTGAAAAAGCATGGAAAAACTTGCAGCCAATTATCAGCAACTATGAAAAAACCCAGTCAGAACTTAAAGGTAAGTTATTTTCATCTGAAGAATTAAAAGAGGAATATGATCATAAAAAAGCATTGTTAGGCAGTCTTAAAGAAAAGGGTCTTGATTTGGAAAAACAAATTGAAGAAGTCAAAGAGATGAAAGCTGAAAAGCAAAATGAAAAAACCAATATGGAAAGGGAAAAGGAAATCTTTGATAACTTCAATAACAATTTGGATGCTGAGAAAAAAAGATTGGAGTCTCTTGAAAATGATAAAAGAACACTTCAAGATAATTTGGATGAAATAAAAAAAGCTGAAGAGCAAATTGCAAGATTGGAAAAATTTGTTAAGAAATTGCCCCTGTATCTTGACTTTGAAAAGTCTGTTACAAGCATTCAACAGTTAGAGCTTGATAAACAAAAAATTGAAAAAGATTTGGATTCAATTGCAACACAGGAAGAACTTTTAGCAACTAAAAAAGAGGGATATAATAAATTTTTAGCAGCTGATGAGCAGATTGAAAAATTAAACAATCAAAAAATCAATCTGGAAAAAGAATTGGCTACTCTTACCCAGCTTGAAAAAGATAAAAAGCAACTTCTCAAATCAATTGAAGGAAATAGAAATGAAATTGAAAGGTTCTTTTCTGTAACTAAGGATAATCTGTATGATAACGGTTTGTCTCAGGATATTCTGACAGATGTTGATAATTTCACTCAGTTGGAAGAGGTTACTGACAAATTTAGTGAAGAAGTTTCCAATAAAGTTAAGGATTTAAGTCTTGAGATTATTTCTAAAAATGAGGAAATTGTCAAATTTAAACAGGCTATTGAAACAGCACAAAAGCCTTTAGATGAATTGGGAGATGTTGAAAATAAATGTCCTGTCTGTCAGTCTGATATCAATCCTCAAAAGAAAAATGAATTGATTGATTCGTATAATAATGAAATTAAGATTAATGAAAAATCTATTGAGGAAAATAAGGAAAATATCCGTCTTTTAAATAAAAATAAAGATAGTTTTGAAGAAAAATACAACAGACTCCAGGAATTATCTAAGGATATCCTAGTATATAAAAACAAATTTGATAATTTAGAAAAAGATCTGGTTAGGCTTAATGAAATTGATGACGGACTGGAATCTAAAGAGTACACCAATACTAAATTAGGCGAACTTATATTGGATATCTCTAAAGAGAAAGTTGGACGTGAAGAAAATAAAGAGGATTATGATGCATACATAAAATCAAAAGGAGCTCTTGATGTTTTAAGCAGTAAAACTGAACTTCAATATAAGTTAAATCAGGTTAATAATGAAGTTGATGTCCATGTTAAAAACATTAAATTAGCTATTGATCAGGACCCTCATTTAAGTGGGGATATGAGTACTGCTGATTTGCAGGCACGTATTACTGATTTAAAAAATAAGGAAGAAGAATTTAATCAGCTTAAAGGTTTTGTTCAAAATAAAAAGGCTCTTGAATCTCAATTAATCTCTAAAAAAGATGATATTGGTGTTTCATTAAATCAGATTGAAATCCTGAAAAATAAAATAGAAGCTTCTGTTTATGATAAAGAAAAATACGAAAAAGTAATCTACTTCTATGAAGTCTATGAAAGAAGATATGATGAATTTGCAGGTGAGCTTTCAGAAATTAAAGGTCAGGCTAAAGAATTAATAGCTAATGTTAATGTTTTGGCAGAAAAAATATTAACTAACTATAAATTCCAGCAGGAATACAAAAACACTACTGATTATATTGATTTATTAAATCATATCAGAACATTGTATTCTAAAAATGGTATACAAAAAGAATTGAGGAACCGTTCAAGGCCGGTAATTCAGAAATACACTAAAGACTTCTTTGATGAATTTAACTTCAATTATTCTGATTTAACATTGGATGAGGACTATGAAGTAACTGTATTCGGTCCTGAAGGTGAAGCTTCAATGAGTATGGTAAGTGGTGGTGAAAAAATAGCTATTGCTCTTGCTTTAAGATTAGGTATTACTCAGGCTATGGCAAAAGGTGATTTGGACACTATTCTTTTAGACGAACCTACAATACATTTAGACAGCTTTAGAAGACATGAGCTAATTAATTTGTTAAAAGATATGACTGTTTTACCGCAAATGATTATTGTAACTCATGAAAGCCAGCTTGAAAATGCTGCAGATAATTTGGTTAAAGTAGAAAAAAATAATGGTATTTCAAAAGTATCTAATTAGATACTTTTTATTTTTTTTTAAGTGATTAATGTTGGGATTTAGATTCTGCCTATTTCCTCAGCATTTTTTATTGCATCTACAATACAGTTTGCATTCCATCCTACAATTGTTGATGCTTCTTTTTCTAAACTTTCAGGAACTTCTTCAAGTCCGTGAGGTCTTACAAGAACTATTGGAATATCAAAGTTTTTACTAGCTTCAATTAAATCATTAAAATTTTCCTTATTATTGTTATACAAACCTGCTAAGAGGATTATAACATCTATTTTTTCAAAAAATTCTTTATTGGCTGTTGAATAAGACCCGGAAATGGATTCTTTCCATAAAAAATCAGTTTTAGAATATATTTGCTCGGTAAATTTTGCATATTCTCTGTTTTTGTCATAGCCGTTAGTGATGATAAGACGATATATTTTATTGTCATTTTCCTCTTCAAACATTATTTCACCTTTTAAATGAGTTATGAATGTTATAATATTTATACTTGAATAACAATAGTTTATACTGTTATAAAATATAAAGGTATTTTTTTATGAAAGCAGCAGTTATAGGTTTAGGTGTGGAAGGAAAAAAGGCAGTCAATTCTCTTTTAAGTCATGGTTGGGAGGTTTATGCCACTGATTTAAATAGTAATGTTGATTTATCAGATTTGGAATTGCCTATGATTTCAATGAATTTGGTCAGTGGTGGTGAAACTGTTTCCATTGTTTCTGATAATTTAACTGTTGATTTAGGTTTTTCAAATTCAAGTGCAATTGAAGAATGTGACGCAATAGCTATTAGTCCCAGTATGTATGGAGGAGCTTTTGCAGATAAATTGCTTGAAAAAGGCAAACTGTTAAGCAATGTTGTAACTAAACATAAAGACATTTTTACTATTGGCATTACAGGAACTAACGGTAAAACTACAAGTGTCCATATGTTAAAAAGTATTTTGGAAAATGCGGGCAAAAAAGTTTTAGTTGGCGGAAATGGTGGTGGAGGCTTTTCAGGTTACTATGATTTAATTTTAGAAGCGTCAAATGATGATTATGATATTTTACTTGTTGAAGTTTGTGATATGACACTTGATTTTTGCAATTACTGCTTTGATTTTGATATGGTGGGCCTTACCAATATTGGCAATGATCATATGGATGTTCATAAGACAATAGCCAATTATAAAAATACTTTGGTAAGATTCTTTGAAGGCAAAACGGTTTTTACAGCTTTTAATCAGGATTTCAATGCTGATTTTAAAGAAGTGGCCAGTAAAGCTATTCCTTTCTTTGAATATGATGAAAAATTGCAAGTTTGGGGCAGATTCAATGCATTAAATGCGGGTTTGGCTGCAGCTATAGCTACTGAGCTTAAAATACCTAAGGACATTATTATGGAATCTTTAGCTGATTTTAAAGCAGTTGAAGGCAGAATGAATGTTTATAAAATTAATAATGCTTCAATTTTTGTAGGTAAAACTGATAATTCAGATGCATTAACTTCAGTTTTAAATGAGAATGATTTCTATGCTTTATTTATAGGTACTTCAAGGGCTAATGAAGAACATAGATTAAGTATTTTGGATGAAGCGGTTAAATATAATCCTGAAGTTATTGTTCTGTTTCCGGGATTAGATGATACTGTTGATATGGGACTGTATCGTTTAAACAGACTTGGTTATGAGGGCAGAATTGAGGTAGCTAACTCATTAGATGAAATAATTGCTCTTATCGCTGAATTTTCTCATGAAGATGCACTTTTCATTGGAGGCAACGGTCAGGAAGCTATTATTGAGATTCAAGAAAGGATAAGGCTCTTGTCTGAAAACCTTTAGTTTGTATTCATTAGAATAAAAATATATAAATATAATAGTAACTAAATATACTATTGTTATATTATTATTGAAGGTGTTAAATAATATGAGTTATGAATGGAGAAGTACATCTATTAAGATAATATTGGCATTATTCTTTATTTCTTTACTTTTATTCGCATTTTCTTTTGTAAATCATACTGCATACACTGGTGAATCTTTTGCAAAGGATTATAATTTGCCTATTGGTCAGTCTATGTTTGAAGGGGATTCCATTTTAGGTGAAAATCAATCAATTCAAGTACCTTTGTTAGGTAATTTGCCTTTTATGGCTCATCAGATTAAAAGTCTTGATTTGCAGGGTATACTAATAACTTTAACAACTGGAACTGTTCCATTTGACTTTACTACAATATCCACTGAAGGTATAGATTCTTATGGTAAGGCACAGGGATTTGAAGGTCCCGGTTATTTGACTTATGAAGGTAATCAATTAGCTGTTAAAGCTCCGCATACTTATGTATGGGGTTACAGTGCACCTTATAAGATTTTAACCAAAACATCTGACGGTGTTGATGTTGTGGAAAATGGTACTGTTGTTGAATCAATTCCTACTTCAGAAATTAAAAATACTGATTTTGGAGGCAAGTATTACAATACTACAACTATTCAAAATTGGTACAATTATGATTCCGACAAATCTAACTTCACACTGGAACGCGGAATTGTTAACTTTTCTGACGGAAGAAACAATATAAGTGCGGGTAATGTGTCCATCATATTTGGTGATAATGTGTCCGATTATGTGGCAGCATATCCTGACGGCACTCCTATTGTATTGTATATGGGTAATGTTACAGAAGAAGATGGTGAAGTTTATTCTACTTCTTTAGGTTCTCACCCTGAATATGGAGACGGAGTAAGAGAATTTAATGCAAGATCTTTTGTAGATGCATGGAATAATACAGTAATTCCACCAAATTCAAGTGGAAATGGAAAAGCATATATTGATTTTGGTTCTGCTTCTGATAGTAATGCTCCTGGAGGCAGTGCTTCTCATGGTGTATGTCCACCAGCTAGAGTATTAAGAGTAGCTGTTCTTGCTGAAGGATTTGGATTGCCAGTAGGTATGTGTGGAGATAATGATGCAGTATTATTTGGATTTAATCCTTCTGAAGATATTAAAGTTACAAATAATCATGATTATCCAGTTAAAATAGTAATGTGGACTGAAGGTTCAGGTACAGGCATGGCAATTTATGGTAAGATAGAAAGATTCATTCCAAGTTGAAGATAATTATTTATCTTTTACTTTACTTTTTTTTAGTGTTTATTATGACAGTTTCAGCTATTATTACCGCTGCAGGTAAAAATTCCCGTATGAGAAAGGATCAGATTTCCCGAAATATTTCAGTAAAAAACAAACTTGTTCTTCCGTTTCAAAATAAAACTGTTTTAGAGACAACTATTGATAATGCATTATCCTCAAATGTAGATGAATGTATTGTTGTATTAGGTCATTACAGTGATGAAATAAAAGAGGTTGTTTTTGATAATTATAAAGATTCTGTAAAGTTTATAGAAAATAATCCTGTTGATGTAGGTTTATCAGTATCTCTTTTAAATGGTTTAAAAAATATCAGTTCTGATTTTGCACTTTGCATAACTGGAGACCAGCCGACAGTATCAAGTGAAACATTTAATGAAATGATTAATGTTTGTAAAAATTCAGATAATCCTGAAAAAACAATAGCTGTTTTAAGACGTAGAAAAACAGGTTTGTTAGACACTGCTGAAGGATTGGGAATGCCTTTTGTGGTATTTAAGGATAATATGATAAAATATTTAGAAAATGAAAACGATAATTTAAATCCGATTTTAAGAAAAATATTTGGTGATGGTTACACTTTTTATGGAATAAAAGAAAAAAATGAGCTGGAATTATTAAATATAAATCATTATGATGATTATTTAAAGTTATTAGATAGCTTGTAGGTTTGAAATAACTTCTTCTAATTTTTCACCACTAATTCCAATGGTCATTTCATTATCTTTAATATCGGCAGCATTTCTGGAACCGTCACAGCCTAAAGTAAAATTAACTCCTCCAGTTATAAATGGATTAGCTAAAGCGTCACCACAAAGGGATTGGATACCTGCAAAATTAGGTCTTACTTTATCTCCGGAAGAATAAACAATAGTTTGAGCTAATTTCATTCCACCAACAGGTTCTGTAATTATTAAAACTACATCAGGTTTAAAAGTAGCTTCATCTAAAGGTGAATAAACAATTCCCCAGTATCTTTCTTTGATTATTGAAAGTTTTTCAGTAGCTGCTTTTGCTGTTTTTAAATCTTTAAATCTTCCTAATTCAAAATATTTTTCTCCACTAGCTAATTTAGGAGGCATATCTCTAAGACCGATAGCTCCAGCTCCGCCTAAACAGGATTGCTGTTCAATGGTACTGTAAAATTTTTCTCCATATGATGCTTTTCTAATCATTTCACAATGTCTGACTTTTTCATCTATTAAATCATAGCCTTCAGGAAGCTCTTCTTCACTGGCTAATAATTTAACAGCTACAGCTTTACAGGTTAATTTAACATTGTCTTCAAGTATCTTACTATACTCTTGATTGGTTTCTAAACTACTCATAATATCACTTATTTATATATTATTTTAAGGAATAGTAAATTCTTTTGGTTTTGTTTTTTTATTTTTACAGAATGTTTTGAAATCACATGCATCACAGGTTCTTTCATCTCCCTGTGCTTTCCATGCGTCTTGAATTTTACAGCCTTTGATTTCTTTAATTAAAGATGATTCAATATTATTCACAACATTGTCGAATTCATTTAAAGCTTTTTCAATTTCCTCATTGTTAATATTAATTATTCTGATTGATCTTGCTGTTTTAAATTCTGAACTTAATTCCGGAACCTTGGCGTCTTCATCCCAGTTTTCAATTAATGCAACATCTTTTTTAAATTCACCCTCTTTTGGAATGTCCGTCAGGTTATTGTGAATATCCTGCTGAACAACAATCAGGTCTTCTTTTGACGGAACAAGTTCATTTAAATAGAAAATAATTCCTGCAACAATTGGTTTGGCATCTGCCTGCTGACGTCTAAGCCAGGCATATGTTAAAATTTGCCATTTGTGGCGAATCCATGTTTCATCATCTTTCCTTTGATTTGAAGGTCTTCTCATTCCCTTATAATCAATGATTACTTCGTATTCATCACCATCAATGCTGTTTATATGTTCCTGGAACTCTTTGTCATTTTTTAAATATTCAATGATTTTATTTCTGTAGGAATCCAATGTGGTTTGTCTGGTATTTTCAATTGTTTCATTAATTTTCAATGAGCTTAAAACATCAATAACACCATTAATTCCATAATAATTGGAACGGCTGGTGTTTTTGTCGTAATGGGGCATATTTCTGATTCCTTTTATTAGCAATTCTGCAGAATCAATCAGCGGGAATAAATGAGGGCCCCAGTAATTAATAGCTCTTTCGGCTCTTGCGCTGGCTAATTTTTTATGGTCTCTTTCATTGACATCAACATTTTCATTACTTGGATGATTTGTTGAAAAGAAATGTTCTTTCGGAGGATAAAGCCCTCTTACCTGCAGCCTTGCATCAATCATATTTTCAATAGGTCTGATATCTTTTTTCCAGTCCCATGGAAACGGTGTTTTATTCAGTTCCCACTGCAGGTAAGCTTCTTCCATTACTCCGTGTATAAATTCTCCAAACCATAATTGGATAGGCATTGACGGAGGAAGAGTGCCTTTATTTTGATATCTGTACTGTAAATTACAGGTTAAAAAGGAGAGCAAATCTCCAGTTAAACTATATTCCGGAATCATATATGCTTTAGATCTTGAAGATAATTTCATTTTTTAAGTCTCCTTTTTCATATTAAATATATTTCATCAAATCCGACTAATTGTTCGTCTCTGTTCCAGCCAAGGGCGACATTAGGAATTTGTTTAAGGTTATTGTTAACTGCATATCCGTCAAGTGACGGCAATAATCCAATAAGAAGTAAAACATTTTCAGCTCTGGAAAATGCAACGAAATAAAGTCTTGTTAAATCATCAAATGATCTGTCCTTTTCACTTCTTTCTGATTCTCCAAGAGAACTGAAACAACGTACACTATCTTCTATGCTTCTGTTTTTAGGTTCCAGTTTCGGAAATCTTAAATTTTGAGTATTTACTGTGTTCTTTTTAAATCTGCTGCCTACATCAACAATTACTAAAGGAAACTCCAATCCTTTAGATTGATGAATAGACATTATGTTTATTCTGTCATCAGGCAGTGTTTCAAGAAGATCTTCATCAATTCCAACCCCTCCGGTAGCTATTGGAATGAAAATATTCCATATAGCTTCAAGAACAGATTCCCTTTCGGTTTTTGAATTGGTAAATACAATATTTCCAGAATATTTATTGAAAAATCCCGTTTGTTTAATTGACCTTGTAATAGCTTCTAAGTATACAATTCCTTCAACATCATCCTGAAGTTCTTCAATCCATGTAATCAATTTATATGCTAATTCCATTAAACTTGCACTTTCTGGCCATTTGTCACGGTTTTTAGGGTGGCGGTTTTGCCATGAAATCACAAATTCAGATAATGAAACAGGTTCGTTTGGTTCAGGTTTTGATTTAATGTGGTCTATTGCCCGGTATCTCCAACGGTTCATATTTCTGTCAGCTAAATTCTGGATTTGCTTATCGGATTTTTGGATTATTCCTTGAGGATCAATGCATTCTAGAATTAATCCGCAAAATATTTCAACTTGTTTTACATCCTGCAGGTCTCTTCCTTTTGGATTAAAAACTTCAATAGGTTTTTTCAGTTTTTTAAGATTTTTCCTTAAGTAAAAATTAAATGTGGGATTGCTTCCTTTCATTTCTTTAGGAGAATATGATAAAATAGCTATGTCTGATGCAGAGCCGTATTCTTCATCTAATTTTAATGTAATTTTTTCTAAATTTTTGCTTTTTTTAGCATTATTCTGTTTTTGTTTATTAATGGATTGTAAGTTGGAATTGCCATTTAATGTGTCATAATAATCCTTATTCAATATTCTTCTGATTTTTAGAGATGCTTCTCCATTGTTTATGAGATTATTAATTAACAGGGTTAAATCTCTGGCTAACATTTGAGGGTTATTTCTGAACATTCCTAAAACGGGCATTTTATCTTTGTCAAAATCGGGAGCAATGATTTTAGGTTTTTCATCTACTCTGGCTTTTTGATATTCTTTATCCAGTTCTACAAAATGGTTGCAGTGATTGATAATATTTTCACTGGATCTGTAGTTGGTTTTTAAATTAATTTCTTCAACATTAATTCCCAACCTGTCATGTGCACGTTTTTTGAAATTTGTAAATAAGTCTACAGTAGCTCCTCTAAAACGATAAAGGGACTGGTCATCGTCACCTACAACAGTTATGCTGCCATTATTTTTTAGACCGTATTCGGCTATTGTAAAATAGATATCTTCCTGAATCAGATTGGTGTCCTGATATTCATCAATTAAAATGATTTTTATGTTGTCTAAAAAAATGTCTAATTTATGATTTTTAAGTTTATTTAGAAATTTAAATTCAAGCATTGGGAAATCTATAATATTTCTTTTTTTCAATTCATCTTCGTAATCTTTTATACAGTTGAGAGTTAATTTGGCTCCGCTGCCTTCTTCAAATTTATCATAGATTTCATCAAAATTCACCTGGTCATAGTACATTCTGTTTTTCATATTTAGAATGATTTCTGCCATTTTTGAAGGTTCTTCCAGTTTTTCTTTAGGTGTAAAGCTTTTAAGATATTCCTTTAAATTTTCATTTAAGTATATATTGTCTTTAAGAAGAATATTTGTCATAGCAGACTTTGTAACGAAATCTTCAATTACCAATGGCTGATTCGTTCCAGGCTCTCTATGAATTCTCAGTAAATCTTCAGCTACACTGTCAGTAGTTCCAATATTGATTTTGTTTAAATCTATCTTTTTTTCAATGAAATCCATTAATTCCATTTCTTTAACAGGTTCATCTTCAACAATGTTGTCTAAAAGATAGTTTTTAATTTGATCTCCCCAGCTTAAAATACGTGAATGCAGTTCATTCGCTGCTTTTCTAGTAAAAGTAGTTGCTAAAATTTCATCTGGAGCAATATCATCAACAAAAATATATTTAAGTATTTTAAGTACAATTACAGTAGTTTTTCCGGATCCTGGTCCTGCTACTATGAAAAGAGATTCATTTGCATGAGATGAAATGGCTTTTTTTTGATCTTCATTTGAAGAAATGTTCCTTTTCAGTGTGTTTACAACAATATCTTCAAATTCTTCGTAACTAATCATTGTTGTCCTCATTTTGTTAATTATTTATTATTTATATATGTTAACTATATAAAATACTCTACAGAGCATTTGATAAGTATCATTTACACGAATAATTTAAATATTTAATTTATTCATATATTATTTATTAATGGATAACTTTTTTTCAAGATTATTATGACCAAATCAACAATTGATATGTTTAAAAATGATGTGAGGTACAGGGACAGAATAGCTCATGTAGAAACTATTCCTGCCAGAAAAGCTAGCTATAAAAAAGTTGATAATTTAAATCCTAAAATTGTTGATTATTTAAAGTCAAAAAATGCTAAATTATATAAACATCAATCAGAAACTTATGAGGCCATTCAAAATGATGAAAATGTAATCATTACAACACCTACAGCTTCAGGTAAAACATTGGCTTTCAATTTGCCGATTATGGAAACAATGATTGAAGATGAAGATGCCACAGCATTATATATTTACCCTGCAAAGGCACTGTCAAACGATCAGCTCCATGTTTTGGAAAATCTTGAAAAATCCCTGGACATTAAAATTAATCCTAATACATATGACGGGGATACTCCAAAATCCAAAAGATATGATATTCGTCAAAAATCAAGGATTATTCTAACAAATCCCTATCAGCTGCATCTTATTCTGTCCTGGCATCACCAGTGGAAACGTTTTTACAGCAATCTGAAATTCATTGTCATTGATGAATCCCATTATTATAAGGGTATTTTCGGCTCAAATGTGGCTTATCTTATTCGAAGACTAAAAAGAATAGCTAATTTCTACGGAGCAAATCCTCAGTTTATATTATCTTCTGCAACATTGGCCAATCCATTGGAACTGGCTAACAGATTAACAGGTGAGAAGTTCAGATTAGTGGATAATGATACATCTCCAAGCGGAGAAAAAGATTTTATATTGTACAATCCATTCAGAAATTACAGAAGAAAAAAACACAACAGTGAAGAGGCACCTTCTGTACACATTGAAACAGAAAATATATTTGTTTACCTGATGTTAAAAGACATTCAAACATTATGTTTTACTGTTTCACGTAAAATAACTGAATTAATAGCTATGTGGGCTAAAAAAGACATGGATAATATTAAGAAAAAATTGACCCACAGAATAACTGCATATAGGGCAGGTTATCAGGCAGATGAAAGACGTGAAATTGAGGACGGATTGAAATCACGTAAATATCTTGGAGTTACATGTACAAATGCTTTGGAATTAGGTATCAATATAGGTTCACTTGATGCAGTTATTATTTCAGGATATCCCGGAACTATGATTTCCACATGGCAGCAAAGCGGAAGGGCAGGCAGAAGCAATCAGAAATCATTAGCTATTTTGGTTGCCTTTGAAAATCAGCTAGATCAGTATTTTATGAATAATCCTGATTTCTTTTTTGATAAACCTCATGAAAATGTAATAATTGATTTGTCAAACCATATATTGCAGGAAGCCCATTTATTGTGTGCCGCTAAAGAATTAACTCTTAAAAAAGATGAAGCTATGGATTATTTTGGAGTGGATAAAGAAGTCCTGGGCAAATTGGTTTCTAAAAAGGATTTATATCAAAATCCCCGTGGAGATTATATTTACCCATATGATGACAATCCGGCAATGTCACATTCTCTTGATCAGTTATCCAATGATGAATTCAGAGTAATGAATAATGGTAAACTTTTAGAGGTTATGGAACGCTCACAGGTTTATAGGGAAGCACATGAAGGAGCTATTTTAATTAATAAAGGTGAAACATATCAGGTAGACAGTGTTAATTTAGCCAGTCATTTTGTAAATGTTTCTAAAAACACTGTAGATTATCATACCATGGTTTTAAATAAGGTACATATCAATATTGAGAAAAAATTATCCAAAACAAAATACGGCAATTTAAAAATCCATTTCGGTGAATTAACTGTAGAGGAAGACTATTACAGATATAAGAAAATGCATTTTTCAAAAGTAATCGGACAGTTTAATTTAGATTTGCCACCTTTAAAATTCAGAACAAAAGGATTATGGTTTACAGTTCCACGTGAAGTTAAAAATAATCTTGAAGATTTATATAAAGGTGAAGAGGAAGTCTTTGAAGGTGGACTTCACGGTGCGGAACATGCATTAATAGGTTTGTTTCCGCTTCATGTAATGTGTGACAGATTTGACATTGGAGGATTATCTACAAATTATCATGAAGACACTCAGGAAGCTACAATATTCATTTATGATGCCTATGAAGGGGGAATTGGAATAACACAAAAGGCTGTTGATGTATTTGTTGATTTATTAAAATCTACAAGAGATCTGCTTAAAAATTGTAACTGTCATGACGGATGTCCTTCATGTATTTATTCTCCGAAATGCGGAAATGATAATAAGCCCCTTCACAAAAATGCAACTGAATATATTTTAAATTATATGTGTGATTTAATCTCACAAAAACAGGAAGAAATAGTTGCTGAAAAAGTTGATGAAGAGGAGTTTATTGAATCTTCTAATGATAATATGAAGCTTGAAACATTATATGAAGAAGCTTATGATTTATATTCGCAGGGAGATTATTTTAACTCAAAAGAATCCTTGAATGAGTTAGTGGATATTGATGATGAATATGCTGATGCATGGGCTTTATTTGGTAGAATATTATATGAACAGGGTGATAGAAATGGAGCCAAAATGTTTACAAAAAGGGCTCTAAAAATTGACTCGGCCAACGAAGATGCTAATGAATTATGGTTAGAATTAAAATAATTTATTTTATTTTTCTTCGTTTAACCTATACAATTTTTTTTGAATATTAAATGGAAATACAGTAGGAAACTTTAAATATTTTCAATGTTAATATATACATAATACGATAATTTTGTATTGGTTTTTTAATTGAATTATGGAGGGGTATTATGGTTAGTCCAATAGTAGCAGCTATTATTTCCTTATTTTTACCAGGTATTGGTCAAGTAGTACAAGGTGAAACTCAAAAAGGTATAATAATGTTTGTTATAGCACTTGTTTTAGCTGTATTAACATCAATGGTATCACCTATGGTATCATTTATTTCATTAATATTTGCTATATATGCTGCATATGATGCTTATAAGATGGGATAAATTAATTTTTATCCATTTTATTTTTTTATAAAACTTATTTTTTTTGATTTTCACATTAATTAACAATATTTATTAATCATCCTAACTATAATTATATATTAAGATTTTTTTTCTGAATATGTAGGAGAAATAAAATGCATGAATTATCTATGGCTCAAGGAATAATAAATGCAGTAATAGATACTGCAGAAAGTAACAATGCAACTGAAGTTACTGAAGTTGGTATTGAAATTGGCAGATTGGCTATGATAAACCCTGAACAGTTACGTTTCATGTTAAGCGTTTTAGTTGAAAATACCATAGTTGAAGATGCCGATATTAAAATTGAAGAGATACCTGTTGAAATTGATTGTCCTGAATGCGGATTTAAAGGAGTAGCAGAACTGGATGATAAAGATCACTATGCTCCAATTGTAGAATGTCCGAAATGTGGAAATAAAAGAATATCTATTTTAAACGGAAAAGATTGTGTTGTTAAAAATATTGTTATTGAGAAACCTGATGATGATTAGATAGGAGGAATTGATTATGCATAATGTAGCTGATGTAGAAGTACAAAAAAATATCATGGATGCTAATAAAAGATTAGCAAATAGAAATAAAGAAAATCTTGAAGAAAAAAACATTTTCTGTGTTGATTTTGTTGGAGCTATTGGTTCCGGTAAAACTACATTAATTGAAAACATTATTGAAAATACTGATGATAAAATAGGTGTAATTGCAGGAGATGTAATTAGTAAATTTGACGCAGGCAGAATAGAAAAACATAATGCTCCAGTAGTTGGTTTAAACACAGGTAAAGAGTGTCATTTAGATGCTCATTTGGTAGGTCATGGACTTGGAGATTTACCGTTAGACGATTTGGACATGGTTATTATTGAAAATGTAGGTAATTTAATCTGTCCTGTTGATTTTGATTTAGGTTCTCACATGAGAATTGTTGTTGTAAGTGTTACTGAAGGTGATGATACTGTAGAAAAACACCCATTGATTTTCCAAACTTCTGATTTAGTTGTTATTAATAAAGTGGATTTAGCTGATGCTGTTGGTGCAGATGCTGATAAGATGGTTAATGATGCAAAACATTTAAATCCAGATGTTCAAGTTATTAAAGCTAGTTTAAAACAGGGTGAAGGTTTATCAGAAATCATCTCAGCTATTAATAAACAAAAAGATAGTTAAGGTGGTTTCATTGAAAATATGGATTGATATTTCAAATGCACCCCATGTAAGGTTTTTTAAAGATGTCATTAAATATTTGGAATCTGAAGGAGAAGATTTAATAATTACAGCCAGAGACTTTGGAGATATTCATAAACTGATGAATATGTATGATATAGACTTTATTTCTGTTGGAAAACATGGAGTAAGTTTATATGATAAGCTTAAAGAAAGTACTTCACGTGTTTATGAACTTGTAGATGTTATTAATGATGAAAAGGTGGATGTTGCACTTAGCAAGCATTCTATTGAACTTCCAAGAATAGCATTTGGTTTGGGAATTCCAAGTTTGTATGTTTTGGATAATGAACATGCATTAGCTGCAAATAAATTAACTCTCCCGTTATGTAACAGAATTATCACACCAAATAAAATTGATATCTGGAAATTAATGCAATTTGGAGCAGACCCTAACAGTATCATTCCATATAATGGAACTTCTGAATTGATGCATTTTAAGAGCTTCGAATATAACGACAATATTTTTGATGATTTGGACCTTAAATTGAAATATCCAAAAACTATTTTGATGAGACCTGAACCATCTTTAGCATCTTATTTAGATGCAGATTGTCATAAATCAGTTTTATCTCCAATTGTTGATGTATTAAAAGAATATGCTAATATATTGATATTGCCAAGATTCAAAGCACAGGCAGAAATCTTTGAAGGCATTGATAATGTTACTATTTTAGAGCCTCCTGTCGATACTTCAAGCTTAATGAAAAAAGCGGATTTGGTAATTGGAGCAGGGGGAACTATGAATAGGGAAGCAGCCATATTGCAGACTCCTGTTATTTCATGTTATCCCGGTAAAACATTAGCTGTAGATCAGTATTATATCGATCAGGGTTTAATGTTTAGATCCAATGATATAGATGAAGTTATACAGAAAGCTTTGGCTTTTATTGTTAATCCTCATGAAAAAATTGATTTCAAAACTGATGATTTATTCCAAATTATCATAGATAATATTTATGATTTGGGTAATGAAGGTAAATAGTTTTATATTAAAAACAACTAAATATTATATATTATATTTAGTTTTTATTATTATGGGCTGGTAGCTCAGATGGTAGATCGTCGCCTTGGCATGGCGGAGGCCCCGGGTTCAAATCCCGGTCAGTCCATTTATAAATTTTCAAAAAAATAAAATTTAAAATTGTGATTAAATTATGATGTTAATAGCTCAGAATCATTTACAACTAATCTTAGAAGTAGGGGCAATGTTATTTGTTACATTAGTCTTTTGTCTTAATTTAATTCCATTGTCACTTAGTGTTGTAACGTTTTTATCTCTCTTTTTAGCTGGTGGGTTCACACTTCTTTTTGGAGCAGATATTCTTTTACTAATAATTTCATCTAGTCAGAATGAATTTACACATCCATTTGGGCCAATTGCTTTAATGGCTATTGTTTCTGCATTTGCATCGCTGAAGGTGATGAAGAGTTCGGGAGTGGATGTACGACCTCTTAGAAAAGTTGTTTTATTGTTCCTTGCAGGTATTACCATTTTCGGTGGATTAATGCACAGATCTTTCTTAATATTATGGATATTAGGTTTGTTTATTGGATACATCATAATTTCCAAATCTTTCAGAGAAAAATCAGTATTTACACTTAAAAGGATTTTAATGTTTTTCGGAGCAGCTCTTGCAGGTTTTTTCGGACTTGAAATAGTAGCTAGAATAACTGGAATGACTATTTTCTCTCCATTGTTAAGGTTAGGAAGAATTGAACAGTACTCTTCATCCAGTATTAAAATGGTATTAAATAACATCCAGCTAATCGGACATAATGGTGCTGCTTCTTTCTGGGGTACTGAAGGAACAGCATTTGCTGAAGGATATATTACCCTGCCGATGCAATTAATCATATTCTTTGGTTTGCCATTCCCATTGTTCTGCGGAGTGCTTGTAAATCAGAAAGATACAATCGATTATATGCTTCCAGGTATTTTCGGATATGGATTTGACTTTGGTTATTTAGGTCTTGTCGGTTTAATAGTTTTTGTTTTAGGAACTATCATAATTGGTTTAAAAATATTGACCATGTATAGGGAAAAAAGAGAAAATAATAATAAGAAATACTTAGGTAGGGAAGTGTTATTGACAGGTGCATTAACTGCATTTATTGCACAGGCATTAATCGGTATGTTTATATTTAACAGATCTATTAACGGATTAGCGTTGCTTTCATTTATCTTTTTGGGAGCATTGATATTGGCTAATGTTGTTACACTTAAATCAAGAACTAATAAGAATATTTAAAGAGGTTGAAAAGAGATGAAAGCATTAATATTATTGGGATGTCCGGAAACCCCATCACAAACACCTATGTCAATTTATGCGTCTTATAAATTATCTGAAAAAGGTTATGATGTGACAATTGCTGCCAATCCTGCAGCTTCTAAATTAGTTAAAGTTTCTGATCCGGAAAAATATTATATTCAGGAAATGGTTGACTTGGACGACTGCTTAGCTAATGTTCAGGAAGGGGAATATGATTTGTTGTTAGGATTTGTACATAAAGATGCAGCAGCATCCTATTTTGTAACTTTCTATCAGCTTCTACAAACCAAATCTATTGCACTTGTATTTGAAAAGGATTCTGAGTTGTTAAAGGAATATACTGAAATTGTCAGTGAAAATACTGATGCAGAAGTTATTTCTGTAAGAGCATTTCATAATCCAAATCCAATTAAAGTTAACCTAGATAAAGTATTGAAGGAGTTATAATAAAATGTCTTTTTGTTTAGATACTTATCTTCAGCAGTCTGATAATTATGAAATTTTGGCATCACAGGCAGGCTTTAAAGATTGTGCCAGACTTATCAGATTTAAAGCTCCAGAAATCGTTTATGTCAATGCTGGAGAAGAAATTTTAGGATCTCGTGTTATTGGTATAACTCCGATTCCTATTGGTGTTGATTCAAAAAAAGGAACTGTACTTATTCCATATACCAAACCATGTTATGGTACTGCAGTTGTAGAGTTGCCGGTTGACATGGCCGAGATTGAAAAAATAAGAACATTAAATATCAAATAGATGAGTTTATGATTTCTACTGTTGTTGGCAGTTTTCCTGCTGAAATAAAATCTCCAACTACTGCAAAAGATAAAATATTAAATGTATTTGGAGCTTATGATCCTTTTAAGGAGTCTATAAAACAAACTGTAATCTCACAACTTGATGCTGGAGTTGACATTATTTCTGATGGTCAGGTTCGTGGAGATATGGTTTCTACTTTTACTAATTTTATTCCTGGAATGCAGTTGGAAGACAATAATACTGTTATCACTTCTAAAATCAGACAGCCTACAAAAGAAATTTCCATTGATGATTTAAAATATGCTAAAAAAGTCATGAATGATTATTTTAATGGAAATATTCCTGAAGGTAAAGGAATTAAGGGAATCATAACTGGTCCTTCCACAATTGTTTATTCATCAAGAATTGAGTCTTTCTATAAACATAAGGAAGATGCAATTTTGGATTTGGCCAGAAGTCTTAAACATGAAGTTGAAGCTATTGAAAAAAAGATTAATCCGGTTTATATTCAAGTTGATGAACCGTTTTTATCTACTGGTCTGGTTGATTTGAAAGTAGCCAGTAAAGCTATTGATATAATTGGTGAAAATCTTAGTGTTCCATTAGCTATGCATGTTTGCGGTAATTTGGATAATGTTTTCAAAGATTTGATTAAATTCAGTATTGATATTTTGGACTGTGAATTTGCAGGAAACGACATTAACATTAAAATTTTAGAAGAAAACTCATCTTTAATCAGGAATAAAAAAATAGGCTTTGGCTGTCTTGACACTTCCATAAATGAAGTTGATTCAAAAGAAAAAATTAAAGGCCTGATAGCTAAAGGTGTTGAAATTCTTGGAAAAGATAATATGATTTTAGACCCTGACTGCGGGTTAAGAAGAGCTACTAAGGATGTAGCTTTCAATAAGCTTAAATTAATGAACAGTATAAAAGATGAATATAGTTAAAAATTATCTATATTCATGTTTAAAGTTTGGATCATATAGCTTAGATGGTGTGAAATCTCCAGGGTTTAACACATCTCCAACTACAATCATTGCAGTCTTTGTTATATTAGCATCTTTTACTTTTTGTGCAATATTCTTTAAGGTTCCTCTAATTATTTCCTGGTCATCCCAAGTTGCTTTTTTTACAACTGCTATAGGAGTATCCTCACTATATCCGACCAGCAATTCATCAACAACTTTATCAATCATACCAATTCCCAAAAAGATACACATAGTTGCCTGGTGTTTGGATAAGCTGGAAATGCTTTCACTACGTGGCTTGGGAGTCCTGCCTTCGGGACGTGTAATAATAACTGTTTGTGAAATTTCAGGTAATGTCAATTCTGTTTCAAGTACGCTGGCTGTACCAAATAATGAACTTACTCCCGGAATAATATCATATTCAATATCATATTTTTGCAACTCTCTGATTTGCTCACCGATAGCTCCATAAATGGAAGGGTCTCCAGTATGGACTCTAGCTACTAACTGTCCTTTGGAAGTTGCTTCGCGGCAAATTTCAGTTGTTTCCTCTAAATTCAATACAGCGCTGTTGTAAACAACACAATCTTCTTTTCTTGGATTTAAAACTTCTTTATTAACTAAAGATCCTGCATAAACAATAACATCTGCTTTTTCAATAACATTTCTTCCTTTGACAGTTACTAAATCCGGGTCACCGGGACCTGCTCCAATAAAGATTACTTTACCTTTCATAATACAATTTTTTGATTTAACTTCTATTTAATAATTATGAAAGTAAAAAAGAATTTAACATCAATATTTCACTTTAATTTAAACAAAGTTTATTAATTATCAGGATAATTAAAAAATATGGATAAAAAAGGAGTTATATCACTAGAAGCCATTTTTTCTATTTTTATAATATTATTGATAGTTGCATCAATACTGTTTTATGCACAGTCAAATTTTGAATCAGATAAAAATATCGAATCAAGTTTCAGCCACAGGCTGATTCTGGATAATCTGGCTAACTGTATAAATCAGGTTAACTCAAATGGTGAAGGGTTTTCCAAAAAAGTTTTGCTGCCTCAAAAAGAGTATGCATATAAAATTACAGTTGAAAAAAGCAAATTAACAATTGAATACTCAAATAAAAAAGGTGAAGCAGCTATTTTGCCGGCAGATATTAATAGAAATTATGAGTTGTACGGCGGAAGGAGTTATTTAATTGAAAATCGAGAGGGGGAGATTGTGATAATATGAATGATGAAAAAGGCCAGCTCAGCGGAGAATATATGTTGCTGGTTGGGTCTTTAATAGTTGTTTTAATGATTTCAATATTCATGATAGCTAATGAAAATGAACTTAACATAGCAATGGCAGCTGCAAAATCAGGTGCTGATGAAGGTGTTGCATCATCATCAAGTGCAATATATCCGAAGGAAACATTTAATGAATATGATGACATGGAAGGCTTAAAACACCCCTACAGTGTAAGTATTGTGAATGTTAGTTATAATTCATCAGGAATAGATGAAAATTATGGAAAGCAAAAAATACAGTTTAAAGTCTATGCAAAAGCAAGTGCTGATTATAATAAAAAAGAACTGGATTCAATCGGAGATAGGATTAATTATAATTTGAGAAAATCAGTAGCTATGAGTTTCAATACAGCATATTCTACAAATAAACTGTACAATCCGGTATTTTCCAATAATTATGTCTTTACAACAGCTAATGTAGTATGGGTTTAAATATTATTAAAAATAATTAATCTTTATGTATAGTCAGAATGAAAAAGATGAGCTTTTAAATGAGCTGAAGGAAATGGAAAGTCTTCAGATAGATATGGATAATGAAGGTAAGATTTTGCAGGAAGACATTATTGACTTTCTGTTAAACGGAAACGGAAATCCTGAAGATTTGGGAGACAGAATTGAATTGTATCTTTATGAATTTAAATTGTTTTGCAGAAAACCGGTAAGATTCGCTCAAAAAGATTTTAATATTTATTTAAATGCTGTTGATATTCCTTTTGAAAAATTGGATGCTCTTTTAAAAGATTTGGATAAATTTACATTGGTTATTTATACAGAAGTAGATAAAGGATTTAGTGTATTGAATCTAAATCTCTTGTTAAAAGATTAGATGTTAAATACTCTTTTCGCATTGTTGGTTGTTATTTCATCAACAGTGTTCAAATCCATTTCTTTAATTTCAGCTATTTTTTCACAGGCCTTAACAACATTTGCAGGTTCATTTCTTTCTTCTTTTGTCATGGCTAAATAGGGACTGTCTGTTTCAGTCAGAACATGATCCAATGGAATGTCTTTTATTAGTTCCTGATGTCTTTGTGAGTAGCAAAGCATTGTGGAAAAGCTCATGTAATAGTTGTCATGCTCCATTATTCTTTTAGCTGTTTTTAGGCTTCCGCTAAAGCAGTGAAATACTGCATATGGCAGGTTTTCGTATTCATTGATGAGATTCAATGCTTTTTTCTCGCAGTCGCGAACATGCATAAGCAAAGGAACTTTATAATCATTGGCTATTTCAATAAAGCTGGTGAATATTTCTTTTTGTCTTGCCCTTAGGGATTTGTCTTTTACGTAAAAAAAGTCCATTCCCACTTCACCAATAGCTACAATATCATCGATATTGTTAATTAAATGTTTTTGAGCTTCGTGCAGTTCTTCAGCGGTACATTCCTGTGAAGTTACAGGGTGGAATCCGAAAGTCGGATAAATAAATCCTTCATTTTCTTTTGATAAATTTAAAACAGTCTGATTTCCTTCAAGATTTGTTCCGGAGTTAATTACTGCATCCAGCTTTTCTTTTGCTCTTTTAATTACGTCTGTTCTATCGTTGTTATAGTCTTCAAAATCTATGTGGCAGTGTGTATCTATCATATTTTTTATACTCCAAATCTACGTTCTCTTTCTTGGTATGATCTGATGGCTCTTAAGAAATCTACTTTTCTAAGTTCCGGCCATAAACTTTCACAGAAGTATAATTCAGAGTATGATGATTGCCAGAGTAGGAATCCGCTTAATCTTTCTTCTCCGCTTGTTCTGATAATTAAATTGGGGTCGTCCAATCCTGCAGTATAAAGGTTTTTACTTATTAAATCTTCATCAACATCGTCAACTGTTATTAATCCTTTTTCAATATCTCTGATGATTTTTTTAACTGAATCTACGATTTCTAAACGGCCGTCATATCCGATAGCTAAATTAAGTTGTCTTTTGTTATAGTTTTTAGTTGCTTCTTCTGCATCGTTAATAGCTTCTTTTACATTGTCAGGCAATAAATCGATTCTTCCCACTACTTTGACTTTTACTTCGTTTTTATGGATTTTTTCATGATCAACCAGTCTTTTAAAGTTTTTGAAGAATAAATTCATCAGTCCTTCCACTTCGTGTTCTGGTCTGTTAAAGTTTTCTGTTGAGAATGCATATGCTGTTACTATTTCAATTCCAAGTTCTATTGTCCAGTCTAAAACTTTTTCCAGAGTGTCTACTCCAATTTCATGTCCTTTTACAACATCCATATTTCCCTGAATCTTAGAATAGCGTCTGTTGCCGTCCATGATAATTGCTACATGTTTGGGCATTTTTGAGGTTTCTAAATTTCTGGAAATATACCATTCATATATTTTATAAATAAAATTTTCACCCATAATAACTACCTGAAGTAAATGATTTTCTATTAATAAATATATATTATTTGATGCTTTTAAAGTTTGGCCAATTTATATGCCAATTCTAAACTGCGCAAATAACCTTCTCTACTTTGGTCACGGCTGGTGTCGATGTATATGTCATCAATGCCGAAGGTTATTGCTCCAAAGCTTGGCCATGAGTTTAATAAAACAAGTGTTCTAAAAATAGTATTTCCTACAATTCCGTTTGGAGCTATTAATATGTTGCATTTGTTTTTTATAGCCTGGTCAATTAATACGCAGCTGTTTTCAATTTTCTGATTTGTATGCTTTTCAATTAATTGGGTGAGCTTTTTGGCATCATCCAGTGACTGGTTGATTTCTTCGCTTCTGCCGTAATCTCCAGGTCTTGCATATGAAAGTGTAGCTATTTTCGGAGTTTTTTTAAGTTTTTTCATAAAATCTATGCAGTGAACAGCTATATTGAGCTTTTCTTTTAGGGTGTTTCCTTCGTCAATGCCGACGGAGCTTATTATAAATTCATGACCTTTCCCATGGATATATGTTGCTCTTGATATTTTGGGATAACTTTCTTTTAGTTGTTTTAAAACATTGGATGCAGCTAGTGAACCCCGTATTGTTGCATCTATATTTTTGTCTGAAATGCTTTTGGCAAGTTTTTTGTCATTTTCGATTAATTCAATATTGACATTTGGTTTTTGTGTTTTAAAAATATCACAAGCCTCTAAGATGTTTTTATTTTCTCCAACTCCAACAGCTATAGTTATCATTAATTTTAATTATTTATTGTAATGTTATTTATAGCTATTTTTTAATAAGAAAAAACTAAACATTTATATGTAAGTAAGTACTTACTTACATTATGGAAATTGAACTAGATAAAACAGAACAGAAAATTGTTGATGCAACAATATTCCTTTTAGATAAGGAAGGAATGAACAGCACAACAACTAAAAAAATAGCTAAAAAAGCTGAAGTTAGTGAAGTTACTGTTTTTAGAAAGTTTAAATCTAAAGATAATCTTTTAAAAATAGCTAAGATTTATTATTCAGATTATTTCCTGGAGAAAATAAGTGATATTTTCACTAATTACGAAGATACAGATTTGGAATCATTATTAAAGCATATATGGGGGAAACTTGTTAATTTTTTAGATAACAATCTGGATATTATTAAAATAGCTTTAGACGAGCTGATGTCCAATCCTGAAGAGGAAAAAATATTTTCAAAATTTTCAGATGAAGTTCTTAAAAATCTAACCAATATTTTTCAAGAACAGATTGATAAAGGAAAAATACGTAAAATCAATCCTTCCGCAGCTGCATTAACTGTTTTTAGTGTAATTGTTGAAGGGATAATATTCTGGAAATTTGAATCAAAAGTTTCCAATGATGATACTAATAAGTATCTTGATGATTTTTTAGATATATTTATTAACGGTATAACTAACTAAAACGGTGGAACTAATGTCAATAGATAAAATATTTCATATAATGAAAAAAGATTCAAAAGCAATCTTTAAAAATCCGGCTGTTGTTATTACAATAATAGCAATTATTATTTTACCTTCCTTATATGCACTTTTAAATATTGATGCATGTTGGGATCCTTATGGAAATACAGATAATTTGGATTTTGCAGTAGTAAACAATGATCAAAACGCAACATATAACAATGCTTCATATAACTTTGGAGATAAGGTAATTGATAAATTGGAAGACAATGATGATTTTGCATGGGATTTTGTAGACGAGGATGATGCCCGGGACGGGGTGGAAAATGGAACGTATTATGCAGCTATAATAATACCTGAGAATTTCTCCTCAAATTTATTATCAATCAATGATCAAAACCCAAAACAAGCACAATTAACATATTTAATCAATGAGAAAACAAACCCTGTTGCTTCAAGAATGAGTAACAATGCAGTAAATCAGATACAAAGTAAAATAAATGATGAGGTTATTCAAACTGTAAACGGTGTAGCATTTAACCAATTATCAGTAATGGGTCAAACAACACCTCAATCAAGCTTATCACAATTATCCTACATGAATTCAAGTGGTGTAGATAATTATTTCTACTCTCCAACTGAAGTTACAAAAGAAAAAATAAATCCTGTAGATAATTACGGTTCAGAAGTATCTCCATTTTACATTGTACTTTCAATATGGGTTGGCTGTGTAATTTCAGTTGCATTGATTAAAGCAAGATACTTAGGTGAATCATTATACAAACCATTAGAACTTTACTTCGGTAGGATGGGATTGTTCTTAGTAATAGGATTATTGCAATCAACAGTAACCATAATTGGTGCATTCTGGTTAGGAATTGAGGTTTCTGATCCCGGACTGTTCATCGGCTGTGTTTATTTAATAACCATTGCATTCATGGTATTGATTTATTCATTATTATCTCTGTTCGGTAATGGTGGTAAAGCATTGGCTATTATTATGTTGGTACTTCAAATATCTACAACAAATGGTATTTATCCTGTATATGTGATGAATGACTTTTTCCAAGCATTAAATCCATATTTACCAATGACTTATGCTATAGGTTTACTTAGAAATGCATTACTTGGTGTTTATTGGCCAACATTTTTCACTGGTGTTTATGCAATGATAGCTATGATTATTGCAACATTGCTTGTAACAATTATCATTAAAGAAAAATTTGATAATGTAGCTAATAAATTTGAACAAGCATTAAAAGACTCAGGATTATTCTAAATCCTGTTTTTACTTTTTTTATTTTTAAAATAGAATTTTAAAACAATCATATTTCATTGGGCTGTAACTTTTAAATATAATTATATACGATTATTTTACAGGGTTTTTTCCAAATTTAGGCATTGATGTTATTAAATGCTGAAGTGGGATAACAATAGATAATATGATGATAATTTTCTTTTCAGTTACTGCATTAAAAAAGTTATAAATTTGCTTGTAAAAAAAGTAAAAAAATAAAGAAATTAATCTTTATTGAAATCTTCAATAGCTTCGTCAACTATTTCTAAAACGGATTTGGATAAATTAGGATATTTATAATTTATTGGGACAGGTATATTGTCACAGTATACTACATCCAAACCAGCTTTTATTGAGTCTTTAGTAGCTACATCAACAGCAGCAGCTTTAAGTTCAGTGAGCATTATATCTGCTTCATCCATATATTTTTCTATGTCCTTTTTCAAAAGAGGCCTATTGGATAGGTGAGGTGTTGTTCCAACGATTTCACAGTTATAATTGGTTTCCAGATAGTCAACTAATTCATGTTCAATACTTTTTGGAGCAGTTGTAGCAAACAGCACTTTTTTACCGGAAATGTCGGCTAATGGTTTTGGTCTGAATACTGTTGAAATTATTTTTGCTTTTGGATTTATCTCTTTTATGAAGTTTTCAATGTATTCTCTTTTTTCTTCATTGCACATTGGTTCTTCGCACATTGTCAAAATAATTAAATCACCAAGACCAATCCTGTAAGGTCCGAAATAGTCTATAATATTATTCAATGGTTGATTTGCACCAATAAGTACAATATTTTTATTTGTTTTAATTGGAGGAATTGCAGCTCCGCTACCTTCAAATATGGCAAATTTGGAATCTACCTGATTAGCTAGTTTCGCTCCTTTTTTCATATTGGTTAAAAAGACTTCACCTGCCATTCCACCTCCGCAACGTCTGCAGCCTATTGTTAAGATTCTGCTCATTAGAGCATCTTCCCAATGGTCACTTGCTGCATGAACTCCTTTTTCAGACTGTTCTAATAAAAATTCAGGTGTTATTTCAAGCTGTTCTCCATGAACTATTTCCGGTTCTTGAGGTCCGCCTCTTCCCATAGCTATTACACATGGTTCATATCCGTTTTTATCAATTAGTCTGGATACAAATCCTGAAACAGCAGTTTTTCCTATTCTTTTTCCAGTTCCAATTATTTTTATTGAAGGTTTTTCCATTATTTCATATTGTGTAACTGGATCAAATTTAAAATCAGGACCCTGATAGCTTACGCCTTGTGCAAGTGTTTTACAGGCTATTTTAAATCGTTTAGGATAATCCAGGATAGGTTCATCACTTAAATCCATCACAGTATCTACATCATATCTGTTAATCATTTCTACAATAATGTCATATGGAATGTCTTCATTTTTTGCAAACTGTACAGGAACGCCTAAAACCTTGGAATATGATTCTTCAGAGTCATCTCTTAGTTTTTCAGTTCCTCCAATGAAAACAGCAGCTACTATGTCGATATGTTCTAAATTATTTAAAACATCGATTGATTCCTGGGTGACTGGAAGGTAATGTTCTCCGTCAACTAAACAGAGCATTTTACTAATACTTTTCATATTAATCACAATTAGAATTTAATCAATTAGTATTTATGATAAGTAATAGTATTAAAAATATTTGAATTTATAAAAAAGAAGAAAATGGGCTAATATTTAAGCCATTTTTATATCGTTTTGAGACCTTTCAACAAGGTCGGTTAATGAATTGCACACATTGTCAGGTATTGAATTTTCATCTTTTTCGTTTATTACCTGTGCAATTATTTTACAAAGAACAAAAATAGCATGTTTGTGTTCTGCTTTTGTTTTGTGGATGTGGTGTGGGCTTATTTTAAGTGATATGTATTCACTGCAATCGTTTTTTATCTGATCGTTTTCTGCTAAATATTTTAAAATATAAACTAAAAATTGATGTAATTGTATCATTTCATCTTTGTACATGTGTATCTGACCTAGTATCTATAATTATATGTTAATTAAGAGTTTAAGTAAATTATTTAAATGAAATAAATAATTAGTTTTAATTATTAATATTAATTAATATTATTATTTTTAATCTTATTTAAATATTGCATTGGTTACAGAAGTTTAGATATTAACCTTTTATAAATATCTGGCAGGTCTTTGTCTAAAACATCTAATCCTTTTTGAGTTATTCCGTTTTTAGTTGCAACTTTATTAATCAGTTCATCAGGTGAGTAAATATCTTCTTTTAATATGTATGCCGTACTGTTTAATGTTTCTGCAAGTATTTTAAAGGTTTCTTCTTTTGAAAGATTGCATTTCTCTTCAAGTTCGCCAGCAAAAAGATCTAAACTAAGAGCTATAAATGCAGGCATGCAGCTGGCAGCTATTGTAGCTATCTCCAAATCCATGGGACTGTCAACAACTTTTATCTGGCTGAATTTTGAAAATAGCTTTTCGACAAATTCTCTATTTTCACCAGAAACATTTTCATCATGCATAATAATGGAAACACCTTTTTTAGGATTGTCTTCATCATATGTAGAAGATATTGTTGGAATAACGCAGCTTAAACCACAGTCTTTAAATTCCAAGTCTGTTCCTGCACAGGTATGTATGATTTGTGTATTTTTAGTTATATGTGGTTTTAGCTGGTCTAAAACATTTGCCAAATCGGGAGTTTTTACTGATATTATTATTTTTTCACAGTTTTTTGCAACTTCTATGTTATCATCTGTAATTGATATGCGCGGGTCAATGTCTTTTAAGTGATTTATTTTAGATAGTGTTCTATTTGCAATGTAGAGTTTATTTAAATTACAAAAATCATGACTGATTATATTTTGGCTGAGAAGTTCTCCAATATTTCCATATCCAATAATTCCGAGGTTCATATATTTCACATCTTAACATTAAATTCTTCAGTTTCAACAATTTTTGGAAGTTTTCCAATGCTTCCAACATTATCCTGGGAAATGATTAAAACTCCTTCAAACAGATCCCTATAGTTTTCACTAGCTTCAAGGGCATTTGATACTTTATCTTCACTGTTTTGCCCAACAGCTTCATTGGCTATTTTGGTAGCAAGCCCGTCAGCTACTGATGCTTTTTTGCTCAGCACTGTAACGCTGTCTGCATAACCGAAGCTTATTGAATGGCCTATTTTACCTGAAGAGGTACAGATTCCCAACGGTGTTTTTCTTGCTTTTAATTCAAACCCGATTTTATTTCCTAATATGGAATTGTTTGAGTAAATTCCGCATACTGCTTTTTTATTGTTTACAATAGCTATGTCTCCTCCGTTTTCAATAATGGAATATTCGGATTTTTTGGAAATTAGGTAATCAAGAGACATTTCAGATATGCATCCTGCAACACAGGCCATCGGACCTACATCACAGTAACTGGAAGCTGTATACATTCTTTTTATTATTTCACTCAAATCCTCTTCATCATGATTAACAGGCTCCAGAGATAATTGAAAATCTTTATTTTTAGCTATATAATGTTCCAGTTCTTTTCTTAGATTTAATATGTATTTTTCCAAATTGTTATTTTTCAAGTCTGTTGTTAGTCTGATATGGGTCTGATTTAAATCAATATGTTGGAATTCCATAATGTTATTATTATTTAATTATCTTCTTTTATAACTATTGTTAGTGGATAAATTAAAAAGTATATAAGTTAATATACTAATTAAGCTAATAAATAGAAATTATAACAGATGTGATATAATTGAAATCTTTTAATTTTTTACTTAAAGAAAGGGAAGAAAAACCAAGACAAAAAGGTATAACAATGGTTTTGGACAAAGGTCTAGGACTGGAAACTGCTGAAAGTTTAATGAATATTTCCGGAGATTATGTAGATTACTTAAAATTTGGATGGGGAACATCAATTGTACATGAACAGGATATAATCAAAGATAAAGTTGCCATGTATAAATCACACAACATAACTCCATATACTGGTGGAACTCTCTTTGAACTGGCATATATGAATGATAAATTAGAAGAATTCTTCCAGGAAGCTCATGACTTAGGTTTTGAAGCTATTGAAGTATCTGACGGATCAACAACAATATCTCATGACAAAAAATTAGAATGCATAGAATCAGCTAAAAAAGACGGATTCGAAGTATTGTCCGAAGTAGGTAAAAAAGATCCAGGACTGGATAAAGAATTGTCTTTAGATGAAAGAATAGAGTATATGCAAAATGAATTGGAAGCAGGTTCATCATTAATCATTGTGGAAGCAAGAGAAGGTGGAAAAAACATTGGAATTTATGACAAGGCAGGAAATGCAAAAGAAGATGAAATAGATTATATTTTAGATAATTTCGATGGAAATAAAATCCTTTGGGAAGCTCCAAACAAAGACCAGCAAGTATTTTTCATTTTAAAACTTGGAAATGATGTTAATTTAGGTAATGTATCAACTGACGATATCACTTCCCTTGAAACCTTAAGAAGAGGTTTAAGGGGAGATACTGTAGGAAAAATTTAAACCGTAAGAAAGTTTAAAAGAAGGTATTTAATTTGAAAGAGAGAACAATTGGCCAAATTAATAAGAAGATTGAAAATAATGAAGCCAAAATATATACGGCAGAAGAGTTTAAAAAGCTTATAAAAGAAGACAATGCTCCAAGCTTTGAAGAAGTGGATGTAGTAACTGCAGGAACCTGTGGAGTTATGAGCGGTACTGCAGCTATCTTTAACTTTACAGTATCAGAGCCAGGAGTGTTTATGAGGGCAAAAAATATATATTTAAATGGTGTTCCTGCTAATATTGGCCCATGTCCTAATGAATGGCTTGGTTCTGTAGATTTAATTCTTCATGGAACTTCTAAATCAGTAGAAGACTCATCATATGGTGGAGGATTCCTATTAAAAGACATTCTTGAAGGAAAAGATATTGATGTTAAAGTTGAAGCAATCAATGGGGACATTATTGAATCAACAACAAACATTGGCGAAATTACAAGAGCACAAATGATTGGAACACGTATGGCATTTAAAAATTATACAGCATTTGTAAATCCATCTGCTGAACCTGTTTCATCAATATTTTCAGCTATTCCTCTGGAAGGAAACTTGAAAGGCCTGACATTTTCAGGATGTGGGGATTTAAACCCTCTTCAAAATGATCCGAATAATTTAATAATTGGAAACGGAACTAAAGTTTTATTAAACGGTGCTGAAGCTATTGTTTTAGGGGAAGGAACAAGAAGTTCACCTGAAAAACCAAATTTGATGGTTTCAGGAAATCTTAAAGATATGGAAGCAAATTATGTTGGCGGATTTAAAACCGGTGAAGGCGGAGAAGTCTACGATACATTGGCTATTCCAATTCCGGTTTTAAATGAAGAGATATATAATAATTTATTAATTAAAAATAGTGACATTCCATTAACTGTAGCTGATATTAAAGGACGTCATTTGCCACTGACACAAACTGATTATGGGGCAATGTGGGATAATCATGAATTGAGGCCAAAATATGTTTCAGATAACTGCAGCTGTGATAGTTGTACGGTTGAGGATGTATGTCCAACAAATGCATTTAAAAATAAAAGACTGGATTTATCTAAATGCTTTGGTTGCGGAATGTGTGTACATTACTGTAAAAACAATAGCTTTACAATGGATGCAGGTAATGTTGACCTGAAAATAGGCGGTAAAAAACATAATATTCCAATTATATGTAGGCAGTCTGATGCATTAAGAGCTAATAAATTATCTTTAAAATTAAAGAAAATGATTAAAAATCATGAATTTAAATTATAATTGAGGTTATTGATATGCATACTCAGAAAATCAGTGAAACACCTCTTGATTTTGCCGAGGCTATAAAAGAAGATATTAAAAGTTCAAAAGATGATGGTGTCTTAAAATGTGTTCAGTGCGGAATGTGTACTTCAACATGTCCTGCAGCACGTCATTCCAATTATAATCCTCGTGAAATAATGGAGAGGGTCTTTGAAGGAGATGAAACACTCCTTGAAGATGAAGACTTATGGAACTGTTTTTATTGCTATACATGTCATAGTACATGTCCTGTTGGAAACAGTGTTTGTGAAGTTAATCAGATTATTAAACAGTTCGCCATATCAAAAGGAATTGCATATGAGCAGCTATATGATTATTTAGGCTTTGCAGATAGCTACTTTAATGCAGCTATCGGTGCAATTCCATCTAATTTTTACGAGGAAATTAGTGAAGATGTAGATGGATGGTGGGAATTTAGACAGCACTTGAGTGAAATCAGGGAAGAATTGGGTTTAGGTCCGGTTTCACCTCCTCAGGAAGTTATTGATGAAGTCTCTTTAATTTTAACCAATACTGGTTTTAAAGACAGAATGGATAAAATAAGACAGTCAAAGGAGGGTAATGATGAAGCAAGTTCCTGATGAAAATATTCTTTTGTTTAAAAGTTGTCTTGTAAGTGTGGAATATCCGGGTATTGAATCATCCACTAAGTTTGTTTTTGATAAAATTGGTATTGATTATGATATTTCAGATAAGCAAACCTGCTGTACAGGTCTTGGACATTACTCTGATGTTTTTGATCAGTTTACAACAACAGCTATTGGAGCACGTAACTTTAAAGTAGCCAGTAATTTGAACAGGCCAAATTTGGTAATGATGTGTGCAACATGTTATGCAATTAATAAAAAGGTAGCAAATATTTTAAATAAAAAGGATGATGTTCGAGATAAAGTAAATGAAGTTTTTGATAAATCAGAATTGTCTTATTTGAAATATGAATCTGGAGATGTTGATTCATCTGAAAATATTTTTCATGTAGTGGATATTTTATACAATAAACGTGATGAAATCTCTAAAAACATTAAATATGACTTAAGCGGCTATAAAATAGCTACTCATCACGGATGTCATTACTGTAAAGTTCATTATGATGATACAATAGGGGGAGTCAGAGACCCTAATATCATTGATGATATAATAGAAGCCTGTGGATGTAAAACGGTTGGCTGGTATGACCATAAACGCCAAACCTGTGGAAGCGGATTTAGACAAAGATACTCTAATAAAGATATGTCTATGGAGGTAACTGAAGATAAATTATACTCTATTAAAGAGGACGGGGTGGAAATTCTAGTTCATTTATGTCCTAACTGTCATGTTCAATTTGACAGATATCAGAATTTAATATCTAAAAAATGTGGTGAAGAATTTAACACCATTCATTTAAATGTAGCTCAATTTGTAGCTATTGCAATGGGTGGTGACTTTGATGAAGTAATCGGTTCAAAAGCACATACTGTACCAATAGATTCAGTCATTAATGATTTAAGGGAGGTTGACTAATGCCTGAAGATTTAAAAGTGGGAGTTTTCATCTGTGAATGCGGTGGAAATATCTCTGATACTGTTGATATTCAAAAAGTTAAAGATTCACTGAATGTGGAAGTTGTAGAGCAATTTGTAAATTTATGTTCTTTAAATGGAAGAAAAATCATTAGGGATGCAATTTTTGATCATCATTTGGACCGTGTTGTAATTGCGGCATGTTCTCCAATAAGTCATGAAAAAACTTTTCAGGATTATGTTCAGCCATTAAATCCTTATTTGATGGATATGGCAAATATTCGTGAACAGTGTTCATGGGTTCATAATGATAAAGATAGGGCAACCAAAAAAGCCATAACTCTTATTAATGCTTCAATTGAAAAAGTAAAAAAATCAGATGCTGTTAATCCGATATACTGCCAAACACCAAATGAAGTGGCAGTAATTGGTGGTGGAATAGCAGGTATGAATGCTGCATTGTCACTAGCTAAACAGGGAACTAAAGTAACTATTATAGAAAGTTCCCCATCTATCGGCGGACATATGGCTAAAATAGGAAAAGTTTTCTCTCCTGTAAAAATAGCTGAAGAGTGTGGAATGTGTTTACTGAATCCAATATTGAATGAAGTTGTTTGGAATGAAAATATTGAGATTATAACTAATGCAAAAGTCATTGAATCAGAAAGAAGGGCAGGAACCTATAATCTAATTGTTGAAAAATCTCCAAGGTATGTAGATACTGAAAAATGTATAGCCTGCGGTAAGTGTGCGGAAGTCTGTGAAGTGGAAGTTCCCGATGATTGGAATGACGGACTATCTAACAGAAAAGCTATTTATCGTCCTTTTGGTCAGTCTTATCCTGAAGCATATGTTGTGGATATGGAACATTGTGACAGGTGTGGGGACTGTAAAAGACAATGTAGTATGAATGCTATCCGTTTTAAAGTAAAACCGGAAAAGATTCCGATTTCTGTAGGTTCTATTATTATAGCTACAGGACATAAACTCTTTGATCCTGATTTAAGACCGGAATACGGATATTCCAGATATGATGATGTTATAACTCAAAGTGAACTGGGCCGTATTACAGGAGTAAACGGTCCGACTAAAGGTAAACTGGTAAAATCAAACGGAGAAATTCCAAAAAGGGTAGTTATGATACAGTGTGTTGGATCAAGAGATGAAAAACCCGACGGACATTTGTACTGTTCCAAAGTATGCTGCAGTGTTGCTTTAAAAAATGCAAACATTATAAAACACAAACACCCTGAAACAGATGTTGTTATCTGTTATACTGATATGAGAACTCCTAGTATGTATGAAAAGTATTATAAACACACACAGGCTAATGGAGTAAGATTCATACGTGGAAGACCTGGTGAAGTTGTTAAAAGAAATGGTAACTTTATTGTTCGTGTTGAAGACACTCTTAAAAGAGAATTTTCAGAAATTGAAGCAGATATGGTTGTATTATCTACAGCTATGGAACCTTCTGAAGGTACCAAGGAAATTGCAGAAATCTTAAATGTTGGAACTACTGAAGATGAATTCATTAAAGAGGCACATCCAAAAATCAAACCTGTAACCACTGATATTCAGGGAACTTTTGTTTGTGGAACAGCACAGGATCCGAAAGATATTACAGAATCAATTATGCAGGCTACTGCAGCTGCTTCCAAAGTATCTGAATATAATTATGGCGGAATAGAAATTGAACCATTCATTGCAGAAATTGATGAAGAAAAATGTATTGTTTGCGGTGAATGTGTTGAACGTTGTAAATTCAAATCAATGAGTATTCAGGATGATGAAATCTACATTGACCCGATGAGCTGTACAGGCTGCGGAAAATGTTTAGTTGGATGTAAGCAGTTTGCTATTACAGTTAACGGTAATATTGATGAAAAGATAAAAGCTACAATTGATGGAGTATTGGCTAAAAAAGAACCTGGAGAACGCATGATTTTAGTTTTCCTTGATAATATTGGTTATACTGCAGCAGATAATATTGGAGTTAACAGATTGTCTTATCCGGAATCCATCCATATCATTAGAGTGCTTTCTGTAAATCGTGTAAGGCCTCGTCATATTAAACATGCTCTTGAAAATGGAGCTGATGGAATATTTATCGGTGAATTCCCTGGAGATTTGATGTATGATGAAGTTGAAAGGAAAATAGAAAAAGTCAAAGAAAGGATTAGGGAAGTTAATCAAAATCCGGACAGGATAACATTTTCAAAAGTTTACATCCCGTATTATTCTGGATTGGCAAATAAGTTAAATGATTTTGATAAGAAAATTAAGGAATTAAATGAGTCTGAATAGATTCATTTAATTTATATACTTTTCATAAATCTTTTTTTAATTTCTATTGGTGTTAAATCGATAATTGGTGCTGGTGAGTTTCCAGGTTCTGTATTGAAACAGATAAAGTTACATTCATTGTTGTTTATTATTTCATTTAAGTCTATTTCTTCGTAATTGTAACAGTTTTTAATACCTACACTTTTAGCCATTTCTTTTAGGTTTAAGTTTTTTGCATAGGTTTCCTGATTTCCTGTTGAACCGTATGCTTCGTTATTGATAACAATCCATGTTAAATTAGATGGGTTTTGAGCAAAAGTGGTGATTACTGATCCTAAGTTCATTAAAAATGATCCGTCACCGTCTATAATGACAATTTTTTTATTAGGTTTAGCCAGTGCAAGACCGAGGCCTATTGAGGAAACAAGTCCCATGGAACCGATCATGTAAAAGTTTTCATTTCTATCATCTATGTCGTATAATTCTCTTGAAGGAAATCCTATATTGCACAGTACCAGTTCATCATCGATTGCACTCATTATTTTTGCAATTGCATCTCTTCTTTTCATCAAATCACCAATATTTAATTTCTAATAATACAGATACGGGTTTACCTTCTTCAACAGATAATTTCCATGCATTTTTAACATCTTCATATGCGGTTTCAGAATTAGTCGGTTCAAAGAAATGGAAATCCATAGCGTTTAACAGTCTTGGTGTGGATTCTCCCATTGGAATTTGTCCACAGATAGTTTCACCTTCAGTTCCCCTATGACTTATTATTATTACTAATGGGAACTTATATAATTCCATTAATGATTTAAGTGCATTGATGGAGTTTCCAAGTCCTGAATTTTGCATTAATATTGCAGGCTTGCGACCGCCCATATATGCTCCTGCACAAATGCCTATTCCTTCTTCTTCTCTTGTAACTGGAATATGCATAATTTCTTCGTCTTCGTCAACCATTTCTAACAGTTTACTTAAGTTAACACAAGGGACACTAACAACAAAATCAATTTCAGCATCTTTTAATCCATTATAAATAGCTTCAGTACTATCCATTTTTGTCCTCTTCATAGTTTTTAATATATAATGTTGTATTGTTCAATTATATAATTATTTTGGATAAAATATTGAATGAATTTACTATGTTTTCATTTTGTTAACTTTGCATTGATTCAATTATATGGAAAGATATTTATTTAATTAAATTATTATATTATTTTATGTTTGATAAACTACCTATATCTTCTAAAACAGAAAAAATTTTAACTAAATCTCTTGATGAACCAATTTCTGCTGAAGATGCAAACTATTTAATAAATATTAAAGGGTCTGACTTGTATCCATTACTTGCAACTGCTGATTATCTCAGGCAAGAAATTGCTGGAAATAACGTTACATTTATTAATAATTGTAATATTAACTTCACAAATATTTGTACTGTAAGATGTGGTTTTTGTGCATTTGGCAAGGATGCAGATGACCCTGAAGCATATATTTTAGATGATGAAGCTATTTTAAAAAAAGCTCAGGGGGCTGTTGACAAAGGAGCTCATGAGTTTTGTGTCATGGGGGGAGTTTTACCTGATGCAGATGTTGAATATTATGAACATTTGCTTCAATTGTTAAAAGGGGAATTTCCCAATATTATGATTCATGGTTTTTCACCAACTATGATTAAAGATGCCAGTGTTGTATCAGGCATAAGTGTTGAAGATGCATTTGAAAGGCTTAAAAGTGCAGGTTTAGATACATTGCCTGGAACTGCTGCAGAAATATTGACTGACAGATCCAGAGAGATAATCTGTCCGGAAAAGGTAACAACACAGGAATGGATTGATATTGTAAAAACAGCTCATGAAGTTGGAATTCCAGGCTCAGCTACTATTATGTACGGGCATGTGGAAACTCCTGAAGAACGTGTAGAACACATTGATATTATCAGAAAAATTCAGCAGGAAACTCACGGTTTTACAGAATTTATTCCGATGACATTTATGCATGAGTATTCTCCAATCTTTTTAGAAGGTCAGCAAAACTTGGGAGCTACAGGTACTGAGGATTTAAAATTATATGCAGTAGCTAGATTAATGCTTAAGGATTTGATTCCAAATATCCAAGTATCCTGGGTAAAAATGGGTTTCAGATTTGCACAGGTATCTTTAACAGCTGGTGCAAATGATTTGGGTGGAACTTTAGGTGGAGATGAATTGTCTGAAGCTTCAGGAGCACCGGATGGAGTTGAGGCATCTATTGATACTTTAAGTAATATGGTTAGAGATTTAGGTAGAAACCCTATTGAGAGGAATTCAAAATACACAGAATTTTATCCGATTGAATCTAAAAGTTCTGATGTGAAAATAGTATCAAAATAAAGTTTTAAAGATGATAACATGAATATGGCAGATATAGGTTTATTAGTTTTAGTGTATATTTATGTTATCGCAATTTTTGTTGTTTCAGAGAAGTTTTTAAAAGACCTGCCGTCTTTTTCCCGCCGTTTTGTTCATATTATGGTGGGAAACTGTATTTTCGTAATGCCGTTTTTCAACGACCCTTATGCTATGGTGTGGTTTTTAACACTTCCAATTACAATAGCCGCATTTTTATTGACTAAATACTCTCCAATTAAAATTAAAAGTGGAGTTACAGATGCTGGGCATGCTTTAGGTTTAGTTTACTATGCCGGAATATGGACACTTTTAATATTTTTACTTCCTGATAAACTGTGGATAGTGGGAGTAGCTGTTGGAGCTATGGTTTACGGAGATGGATTTGCGTCTTTAATAGGTCAAAAATATAGAAAACATCATTTTAACTTAACCGGTGATGTAAAATCCGTTGAAGGTTCACTTACCATGTTCATAATGGTTTGTGTAATGTGCAGTGTGGTATTTTTAGTTTACGGTGCAATTGGATATGATATTCCGCAGTATAATTTTGCATTTGTGGCCTTTATAAGTTTAGTAGCTACTGTTTGTGAAGCCGTTACTCCAAGAGGTCTGGATAATTTAAGTGTTTCATCTGTCAGTGCGATTTTGTATTATATTTTGATGGTGTGATTTAATGGACAAGTTCATTGTTATAGATGGTTTGGATGGTTCCGGAAAAGACACACAGGTTAAACTGCTTGCTGAAATGTATGAAAAACAGGGAAAAAATGTTGTTGTACGTTCACATCCGTCTATGGATAATAAATATGGTATAAAATCAAAAGAGGCACTTTTAAAAACTGGTAAAATTAACCATTTAAAAGCTACGGTTTATTTTGGATTGGATGCAATCAGATCAATTAGAAAATATTATAATAATGATAATATTGATGTTTTAATATTTTCAAGATATATTATGTCTGTTGTTTATCTTCCAAATGTTATTAATATAATTATTTATAAATTTGTTTCATTTGTTCTTCCAACATCAGATTATATGTTTTTCCTGGATGTAAGTCCTGAAGAATCTTTAAAAAGAATTGATAAGCGTAGTGAAGAAACTGAAATGTTTGAAAATATGGAAGAGCTTGAAAAAGCCAGAATCAAATCAAAAAAAGTTACTTATGACTGGAATATTATAAATGCAGATAACAGCATAGCTAAAGTTAATAATGAAATAAAAGAAAAACTATAAAACTTCTTTTATTCCTTCATTGGTGTGAATCATTATGGAATTAAGGTTTTCTAAGTTAATTGAACTGATTGGGATATTTTGAGCATCTTCATTCATAAATAAAAGCTCTTTGTCTATGAATGTAATCCAATTTACTTTATGAAGCACTACTCCATTAATTATCAGTTCGCTGTATTGAGGTATAAAACTATTTTCATTCATTTCCTTAAAATACGGATTTTTACGAAAAATATCTTTTAATACTTTATCCATAAAACTTACTCTCCTCTTTCTTCAACAAATTTGGGAACAGCTTCCTGCAGAGGGTCAAATGTTTCTCTGTTTTTAACTTCCATACATTTCATACTTACTTTGGAGTGAAGTGATGACGGAAGCCTTAATATTCTTTTTAAATCGATAGATACTTTAGCATCAATAGTGGACAAATTAACTCTTGCCATAGCTTCGGTTAAATTTTTATATCTTCTAGGACCGATATCCCTTTTAAAATATCCCCAGTTGTCATTATCCAGATGATGCCTATATTTTATGATATCTTTCATTAGCTTAGGATTAATTTCATCTAATTCTTCATTTCCTACCAAATGTTGAATATTATATTTTAATTTATCAGTAAAAATTTTGGAGTATCCGACAGGAATGCTGAAATGCTCAAAATTAAAGCTTTTATTTGATATGTCTGGATTGAAAAAGTTGGATTTTGGAACTTCTGCACCTGCCACATATTTTAAAACTTCTGATCTTAATTCACTTCCAGATGTCATCATTTCTTCATCAAGAATTCTGATATGATATCCTCTTCCTGAGTAAACTAAGTGAATATTATTTAAGCCTAAATCATCCTGCAGTGTATCAATTAATGAATTAACAATTTCTAAAGCCTGTCCTAAACAAACTTCACACACACCGTCGCACTGGCAGGTTCTAATTGGAATATCTTTAGCATCAACATCAAAAATATATTCTGCTTTCTGCCAATCTTCTCGTCTTCTTGGATTATTATAAAAAGCTACAGAGATATAAGCTGCAAAAGGAGCTTTATATCTTAAAAATTTCTTTAAGGACTCTCTTCCTCTAAATACTTTATACCGGTCATTTGGTCCCTTTCCATTATGGTCAAAACCGAATTCCCTTTTCTTTAAATCTTTAAGAATAAAGTCAGGTATGTCTTTAGTGGACCATTCCTCACGGTAATACTGCCTTCTTTCTTTAAGTGTAGCTTTAGAAAACATAATAATCAGATATATTATGATTATTATTTTAAAGTATTTAATAATAGTTATGGTGTGCAAATGCACAGTATTATATAATAAATTTAACTATAATTCATATTATGAATGAAGAAGTAAGAGAAGTAATTGGTGTTGAACACTTAAAAACAGTTTTATCCACTTTAACTCCTGAAGATATTGTTAAACATGCTTATAAAGAATGGTATCCTTGTCAAAGAACAGGACATACTATTTTAAACCTTGAAAATGGGAAAATATATGGTTTGGGGATAGAATTAAATCAGTTACCTCTTGTTGACACTGTTTATATAGAATTGTATTCAATTGATTGGGAAGAAGACCCGATTGAAGTTGAAGAGCTTTTTTCACCTCAGGAGTATGAGGAATACCTGGAATTTAAAGATGATGAAGTCTGTGAATACACTCCTGATATTGTTTCTGATTTTTGTCAAAAAAAGGGTATTGATGAAAATGAACGTAAAATTGGTCTTTTAGCTTATAAATTTGAAAAAAATGAACAGAGCAACTACAATCAATGGGAATCAAAGATTTTAAATAAATATTATGATGTTATTATGGATGATTATAATCCGTTTAAACAGATGGATAATGATTTTTAATCTTTTTTATTATCAATTTGATATTTTTTACGTCCGTAACATGATAGGGGGTTATTAATTCCTTTACATGAGCTGTCAGGTTTACATAACTGGGGTAAATGAATTTTAATTTTTTCACAGCTCATTGGAGTATACCATTTGGTTTCTCCTTCATGATTGATGTCAACTTCACTGTGCATACCAAAACCCAACTTTGATATGATATTGATTTTTTCTTGAGGCTGGTCATCAAATAACGGTGGTGAACAGTTATCTGCGGCTTCATAAATCAGAGGCAGGATTTCATTTTCTGTTATTGATAAATTGGGATCCATATCTGATACTTTAACACTTTCATCACTTGCAAAGATTCTCGGATATAGTCTTGCATATGATGCAAATGAGGTTAATAATAGCACAATAGCGTCGTTACGTCCACCGGATGAGACTCCTTCAATGGTATTTCTAATACATGGTGGAAATGCTTCTCTAAGTAATTTTCCACCTTTAACTGTACCGTAAATACCTCCGCTGCCTGCATAGAAAGTATTGTATTTGCTGATTTCTTCAGGAATGAACTCTTTTAGTTCCTCTCCGATTTCAGTAATGGCAGGGTGGAGTTCAATTCTGGATGACATTTCTTTGATTCTTTTAATGTATTCTTCTGTTTTTTGCATAATAAGTCTGGAAAGAATCAGTTCTTTAATATTATTTCCGACCAGTATATTATACATTCTGTCAGGGTTTCTATCTGTAAACTCATCAGAATACTCTTCCAAAAATTCATCTTCTTCTAAAATAATATTCCCATTATTGATTAACAAATCAGTTAATGATAATCTTTTAGAGGCTATTACATCTTTCAGGGCTTTCCATTGAATGGATCCGTCGGTTTTGATGTCTCTTAAGATGTCGTCAATGATTTCGCTTCTGCTTCCTGGCGGAATTTTAGCCAGTCTTTCTTCAATTATTTTTCCCTGGGATTCAATAAAAAGTCGGGTTTCTCTTGAAGTTACATTAAATTGAATAGCTATAGCCTGACATAGGATGTGGAATGTTACAACATCCTGTCTGTATAAACTGCTATTTAACAGGTATTCAAATTCACTTTGAGTGTAATTTTTATTATTTTTTTTCTCAATTGCCCATTGTATTCTTTTTATAGCTAAATCTTTATAGGATTTAGGAATTAAGGAATCGTCGGATATTTTCTGATTTGCAGTATGCATTATTTCATTTACAAGTGTTTCATCTTCATCAAAGAGTTTATTTAAGTCTCCGTACTCTTTAACAATTTGTCTTCCTTCATTGGACAACGGATTAATAAATGAAACTTCAACCATGTTTTTTATATTTTATTTTATCTTTTAAAAAATTAACTTATTTTTAAGGTCATTTTTGCTTTTTTAATAGAAAACTGTTAATATTACGGTTTATTAAAATAATAATTAAGATTTTTAAGGGTAGTATACATGGTATGTAAAGGAAATATAACATTTCAATCATTTGAATGTGATTATAATGAAGTTTATGAGGCTTATGATGTTGATGGCGACATTAAAAATGATGTTCAGGTTTTAACTGATCATTATACTTATTCTGGTTATTATACTTTTTTAAATAGTTCTTTTTGGAAAAGTCTATTTGATTGTATTTTTTGGGAGGATATAACTGGCAGCGAATTTTCCAAAAGTGATTTTAAGAATATTCCTTCTCAGTTTTATGAAGATAAGATTCCTCTGTCATGTGATATAAAAGATATTTCCGAAAGAATTGACACATTTTCTAAGATAATCACTGTTCAATCAAATCTTAATGAGCATGCTTTATTCAATATGATAAATGTAAAAGAGTTAAGCCTGTTTGAAAATTTTATGGAAGTCTTTTTCAATAAACAAAATAAAAAGGTTAGAAAATCTTTTCTGCATTCCCACGGTTTCAAATATCTTAAAGCCCATTATGATGAAAGAAAAAGGTATGATTATTTTATCATGTTTGAGAGATATTTCGGTAATAAGTTTTTTAAATTCATTGATAAGGAATTGGAAAAACACGGCATCAATGTAGAGTTTTCTGCAATGGATGTGGTAAACTCCATATTTTCCAAATTTTCCAAAGACCAACTGCTGTCAATTATCAACAGAATGAATTTAAATAAGGAAAGTTTCAATTCTTTTAATCCGTTTTTAGCTTTCAATGGGGAAGATATACTTTTTGTTTTCATGTGGGATGAATCTAAAAAACACTTTGATGATTTGGAAGTGCTATGGATTGATTTTTTATTGAATTTAGGCTTTAATGTTGAAATATTTGCTTTCAATAAATCCAATAACTCATTGTCCAGATTTGTAAACAGATTTAAAGAAAATAAAATTAAACTGGAGTTATTTAACCTGGATGAAAATGGTAAAGAGAACTTTAAATCAGATAAATTAATGATTGATGATTTTGAACATCTGAAAAATGAAATGGACAATTTAAATAATGGAAATATGTTAATTAAGCTTGACGGGGAAGAAATAATCCTTGCTGATGTCTGTGATGTATTTTCATGTGCTCTGGAAAAAGAAAATAAAGGATTGTCTAGGGATTACTGTTGCAGATACGGAGATTCAAATCCTGCTGAATTCCCATGTAAGTATGTTGAAGAATATTTCAGTTCCATTTTTAATGTAAATGATGGATTTGGTCAAATTACTGATAGCGGAATATGGAAATTCAATAAAGATAAAGTTAGGGACAAATTTAAGGATTTATCCAAAACTATGAAAATATGTCCGTTTTTTGATTATATGTCAAATAAAAAGGCTTTAACTAAATATCTCAAAAACATCAATCCCAAAACTATGAATCAATGGTGTTTTGTAGATGATGAAGGTCATTCATGGTACTTTTTAAGAAAAGTCTGGTTTAGTGATGAGGCCGATTTGGATTTTCCTGGATTTTCTAAAATGGCAGGTGTTAAAAAAACAGATAAAGATGCCAAATCTAAAGCTGTAGCTATTCTGGATGATACACTTAAAAAATAAAGAAAATGATACTGTTAAACAGATATAACTGATTTTTAATATCTGACTGAGGTTATTTATCATTTTTCTATTTTCATTTTTAACGATTTTGGGATATTTGAATTTATTTTAAAATAGCTAATTTGGAAATTCAATATTTGGATTTAAATTATCTTTTAAATCATTTTGTTTTAAAATATTTCTTAATTAACTTCGCATATATTAATTTTATATTATATGAATGACATAATTATTAATGCTTAAAAAAGTTAGGAGAAAAATTAATGTCTAAAATTTTTATTTCATGTGCGCTTCCTTATGCAAATGGACCCTGTCATTTAGGTCATATTCGTTCTACTTATTTGCCTGCTGATATTTATGCAAGATATAATCGTATGATTGATAATGATGTTCTGTTAGTTTGTGCTACTGATGAACACGGTACTCCAATTGCTGTTAAAGCGGATAAAGAAAACAAAAAACCGATTGAAATTGCTAAAAGATATCATGACATGATTGTTCGTGATGTAGAGTCAATGAATATTTCCCTGGATAACTTTACAAGAACCACTGATGATTTACATTATGAAATTGCTCAGAATTTCTTTTTAGAATTATATAATAAGGGGTTAATTTATAAAAAGGATATTCAGCAACTGTACTGTGAAAAGTGTAATAAGTTTTTACCTGACCGTTATGTTGAAGGTATATGTCCTGTTTGCGGATCTGAAGCACGCGGTGACCATTGTGAAAAATGCGGAAGGGCTTTGGAACCTACTGAACTTGATGAACCTAAATGTTTAACCTGCGGTTCCACTCCTGTTATTAAGGATACTTATCAGTACTTCTTTAAGTTAAGCGAGTTTGAAGATGATTTGAAAGATTATATTGATAATAATGAAAATCTTCCTGCCAATGTTAGAAATTATGCTAAAAATTGGCTTAAAGAAGGATTAAATGACTGGGTTTTAACAAGAGATATGGATTGGGGAATACCTTTACCTCTTGATGAAGCTAAAGGCAAAGTACTTTATGTTTGGGTTGAAGCATTCTTGGGTTATATCTCATCAGCTGCACAATGGTCAAGGGAAACTGGCATTAAATGGGAAGATTATTGGAATGATACTGCAATCCATTTCATCGGTAAGGATATTATTTACCATCATTCCATCTTTTGGCCAGGTCTTCTTAAGGCATACGGATGTAAATTGCCGGATAACATATATGCTGGAGAATTTTTATCTTTGGAAGGAGAAAAAATGTCCACCAGTAAAAATTGGGTTGTTTGGATAGCAGATTTTGTTGATAAATTTGACCCTGATTTACTTAGATATTACTTAACTATAAATGCACCTTTAAACAAAGATACTGATTTCTCATGGGATGATTTCCAGAGAAGAAACAATGATGAATTGGCAGATGTTATAGGTAACTTTTTACATAGAACTTTTACATTTACCCATAAATTCTTTGACGGTGAAATACCTGAATATAAAAATCCCTCTGCAGAAGATAACAAATTCAAGGAAATCATTGAAAAACTTCCTGATACTGTTGGAGAATATATTTCAGATTTTGAATTTAGAGACGGATTGCTTGAGATTTATAGGGTAGCTAAAATTGGTAATAAATATTTCAATGATCAGGAACCATGGAAAGCTGTTAAAGAAGATATGCAAAAAGCGGCCAACTGTTTATATTTATCAAATCAACTAGCTAAAACATTGGCTTATGTACTTAAACCTTATATTCCAAATAAAGCTGATGCTATAGCTAAAATTATTAATCTGACCACTCCTGATGAGTGGAAAGATGCTAAAGTCCCATTAGCTGAAGGACACAAAATAAATAAAGCTAAACCGTTATTTACAAAAATTGAAGATGATGTAATTAACAAGCAAAAAGAAGAATTGCAGAAAAACTTAAAAGAAAGTGAGGATGAAAATATGAGTGATTTAATTAGTATTGATGATTTTGACAAAGTAGTTATTAAAATTGGACAGGTAAAAGAAGCTGAAAAAATAGAAAAATCCGATAAATTATTAAAATTACAGGTGGATATTGGAGATGAAACAAGACAAATTGTAGCAGGTCTTGCAAAACAGTATGCTCCTGAAGAATTAATTGACAGAAAAGTGGCTGTTGTTGTTAACTTGCAACCTGCAAAATTATTCGGAACCTTATCTGAAGGAATGATTCTTGCAACTGGAGAAAGTGCAGCATTATTATCTCCAGACGAATGTGAAGTCGGTGAAAGAATACAATAATCTTAATTTAATTCAGTGATTTTAATGGAAGAATCTGCTCTAGTTGCAAAGGCTGAAAAATATCTCAAAGAAATTTCAAATGACAGTATTAGCTTGGATAATATTGAAGAGTTTGAAAATTTCAAAAGATTATACTATAAACTAGACGACAGATTAAACAGTTTACAGGAATTAAAAGAGAATATGGATGCACAGGGATACACCACTCCTTTTACATCCTTAAATAAATATGGTACAAAAGCAATAGCTGAAGTTTCACTTGAGGAAATGAGTGAAAACAGTAGACATAATCAGATGTTTAGAATGAAAGCTAATGCTAAAAAAAATGTTCTGGACAGAGTAAAATCAGCTATTGATGCTCATAAAATTGCAATTGGACATTTGGAACAATGCGGTTATCTTAAATGTGATTCATGTTATAAGAAATTTTCCCTCAGCGAGTTCAGACTTAAATGTGAAAAATGCAGCTGCGGTCATGAAAACTTCTCTTTTAAAATAAATAAGGATGCAACCTACAGGTTGGAAATTATTCCATATTTGCCTTTGTCAGGTAATTATTTGGTGTTGATGAGTGAATTGTCAGGTTATGGAAGAAATTCATTTAAAAAAGTATTAAATATTCTTAAACAGGAACGTAAAGGTCTTGTAAAAACTATTTCTTTAGTTATCCGTTTTAGAGATGAAAATGGACGTTGGATTCGTAAGAATGTAACTCTGGATTCAGAATATATCAGTAATTATGAGGAAGAGGTTAGAAACAGATACGGAAAAGATGTCCGAATTGAAGTTTTAAGATTCCACAGAACCAAACCTGCTATTATTGATGATAAATACGTCAGAAATGCACTGGCTATCAGTTATGTTAAATATAGTGAAGACATTATTTCCAGTATTAAAGATTCTATTTTAAAAAGGAAACTGTCTGATTTCAAAAGAATTAATAAATATGACGCTATCAGATATAAGTATGAAAATGAAATTCCGGGCTTTATCGAAGAATATGATATTGGAGAAATAGAAGCCTGGAGACAGTCAAAGATTACAGAAGAATTTGAAAAGCTTCATTTCATTGATAAATTCGGTAATTACAACCGTTCTTTAAAAAGAGATTTAAAAATAAGAGAAAATATTGAAAAAACCATATTTGAAAATATGGCTCCTACTTTAATGATGTGGGATATTTTCAGATATTACTTAACAACATCACACAATAACCGTAAGATTAACAATGGTCCATTTCCATATATTAGAGCAGAACTTGACCGTCAACAACGTAAAGTGTTCCAGACTACTTTTAAAAAGGTTATCAAGGTTTTAAATGAGTTTACAGACTTGAAAATAATTTCAATTCCTGATATGGATCTTATTTTATATGAAAAATTCAAGTTTGAAAAACAGTCCAAAAACTCAAATATTTTATTTAACTATCCCGCTTTGGGGGCTGGTTTGATACATGAACACGGCAATATAGAAATTGAAACTATAGGGAATGTATTAAACATTAATGATTCTAAAATTAAAAAGGAACTTAAAAATATTGAGCATATCAGAAAACCGAAAAGTGCAAAATCCAAGAAATTTTTAGATTTAATTAAGAAGTGATGCTTATGGATGAAGATGTTACTTCTGTACACATAACAAAAGGATTAACCTCTTCAACTATTTTGGATTTAATTGAAGAATATCCCAATCTGGAAGAGATTACATGTTGTCCTAGTATTTTTAATAGGATTTCCAAGAATTATATTGATGCTTTGAACCAGCTTGACATTACTGTTTCTAAAAAGTATAACTGGGGAGCTAAACCTAAATACTCTTCATTGGAAGAGGATATATTGAATTTAGCCAAAGAAGGTAAAAAAGCAAAAGAGATAGCTGGTTTATTGGACATTTCTCAAAATAAAGTTTATTATCTCCTTAGGAAAAATAAACAGGGGGTCAAATTTGATAATTACTCTAAAAAACATAATCATGATGAAGTCAAATCTTTAAAAGAAGAAGGTTTAAAACCAAAGGAAATAGCTTCAAAATTAGATATTCCCCTTAGAACAGTTTATTATATTTTAAATAATAAATAGCTATTTTATTTTTTAATAATCAGAAGGGTTTGATAAAGATAGATAATGTTTAAATTATCTTAAAATCAATAGGACAACAATAACTTAATAAATATAAACTTGTTCTTCCATATATAATATTAATAAATATCAGCTTATGATTATTTTATCTTTTGATAATTATAGAGAAATGAAAGCTTATTTAATTGATTAATTCACAGCTATTTTAATAGATAAATATCTTTGAATAGTTTTTAAACTAATTTAATGGAGGTATTATGATGATTACATGTAGTGTTTGTGGCCATCTAAATGATTCATCAAGAGCAATATGTGAAGAATGTGGATCTGACTTATCAGATAGTCAGGATTGGGGATATGACTTCGATGACAGCGATGATTTTGATTAAGTGATTAATAATTATATAAAATTATTTTGAGAGTCTGAATTTTTTTCGCGATGAATATGATGAGATATAGTAATTCATAGAGAAATTTAATAATAAAATTGAAAAACATTTATGTCTTTCTGAAATTGCATAAATACTGATGAGTACAAAGAATATTACAACGTTTATAGATATAAATCAGTATATAAAAATTTAAACGAATTAATAGAATTATTTAAAGAAAAATTGTTGATTTAATAATATTCTGCGAAAGTCTGGTGAACGAATATTTTTTGGTGTAAATTTGGTAAAGTATTACTAATAGGTTTTTTTAGTTATTAAAAAAAGTTTTAGGAGAATAAGATCTCCTTTTAAATTAGTTTTGTTGTGTTATTTTTTGGTTTTAAAAGTTTTTTATTTTATTTTCCAAATTCTGCTTTTATTTGTTTAATTGATTCAATGTTTAATTGAGTTATTGTTGCTATTTGTTTTATGGTGTAATTTTCTTTTAGCATATTTTTTGCGGTATTTATTTTTTCTTCTTCTTTTCCTTCTTTTTTCCCGTTTTCGTAGTCTTCTTGTCTCCATTCATCGATTATTTTCATGGTATCCCTCAGTATGTTTGTTAATTTTTTGTGTTGTCTTTCATTTTTGATGAATTTTTCTACTATTAATAATTCTATTCCAAATACAAAATCACTGCCGCATTTCATTGATTTTCTTACTTCATCTAGTGTTTTCACGGTTTTTTCTATTTGTTTGTCTAATGGTTTTTTTGAGCTCATAAATGGAGCTAGAGCTAAATTTAGCATTTCATGTCTGGTTATTTTTTGATTGTTTTTTATTTTATTTTCTATATTATTTATAATTTTATCACCATCAAAGTCTTTTAGTGATACGATTGGAATTGTAAAAACACAGTCTTTATTTATTTTGTACTGTTTTATTTTTGTTTTCTCAGCAGTGCTGATGACTATTAGTATTAGTGGTTTATTGTTTCTTTTTGCATAATCTACAAGGGCAGTGTATAACCTGTATCGTTTTTCATCTATTGTTTTTACAATTGTTGACTGGAATTCGGTTAATACAATTAAATGGTCTAATTCCAGTATCATGTCTGTTTTGTATATTTTAGGATCTAATTCTATCAATTCTGTAGGATTATATGTTAAATTTTCGGATTTAAAGTCTATTTTTTTTATATTTGCATTTGATTCTTTAAGAAGTTTCAATAATCCAAACCCATCTTCTTTTGTAGCATACTTGAATAATTGATCTTCACTTTGATGAACCATTTTTTCACCTCTTATTTTTATTAGTTATATCCAGTATTATGAACTATCTAGTATTTAAAATAGTTAGTTTTTAAAAATAACAATTTTTAGGTCTTAATATAAAATTTTAAAGGTAAATAAATATTATAATTGTAATATGGAAATAGTGATGTTAAATTATTTTGGGAGATGTATATGATTTATTTTAAATAGATTTAGTTGGAATAGTGAACTTTAGCTAGTTTTATCATAAATTTATTATTCTATAAGTGATAAAAATATTTATAAAGTGATTATTATGATGTTATTCCCACAACTTCCGTTGTACGCAATAGCAATAATTTGTGGTATTTTATCTTTTTTAGTAACAAGATTATCAATGCCCAGAATTATTAGAAAATTAGAAAAGGCAGATATTGTAGGTAAGGACCTGCATAAATCATGGAAGCCGATTGTGGCTGAAATGGGTGGATTTGGTATCCTATTTGGATTTATAATAGGTATTTTTTCAGGAATATGTATGCATGACATTCTTACATTTCCGTTATGCATTGTTTTAATTGTAATTCTTCTTGTAGGGATTATAGGTATTGCTGATGATTTGCTTGTGCTTTCATCAAAAGAAAAGCTGTTCCTATTGTTTTTGGCAGGTATTCCTTTAATATGGGCAGCACCTCCAAATGTTGGAATTGTATATCTTATTTGTATTCCGATAGCTATTTCAATCGGATCCAATTTAACCAATATGCTGGCAGGTTTAAATGGAATTGAATCAGGGCTTGGAATAATTGCACTTACCTCTTTAACAATATCATGTATTATTTTGGGAAAATATGATGTTACAATTATCAGTATGAGTATGCTTGGAGCTTTAATAGCTTTCCTGTACTTTAACAAATATCCTGCAAAGATTTTCCCGGGAGATACCGGAACTTTAATTATAGGGGCAACAATTGTTTCAATAGCTTTTATAGGTCGTGTAAAATTAATTGCTTTGATTGTGCTTTTGCCTAACATTATTGATGCAGCCCTTAAATTTTACAGTGCAGGAGTTATGGAAAGGCAACAGTTCAAACCGACTCAGGTAGATGAAAATGGAAATCTGGTAAGGCCTGAAGTCGGATTCAAATCTTTAATCAGGCTTGTACTGCGAAAACCGATTCCTGAAAAGCAGGCAGTTAAAATAATTTGGGCTATTGGAATTGTTTGCGGATTAATCGGTATAATTGTTGCAATAGTAATGCCTGATGTGCTTCAAAACCAGACATTGGCTAATTTCATGCAGATTAAGGAATTCTTTTATCAGTTAGGATGATTTGAATGAAACCGTATGTTATTTTAAATGCAGCAATGACACTGGACGGAAAAATAGCCACTAAAACTGGCAGTTCCAATATTTCAGGTGAAAAAGATTTGAAAAGAGTTCATGAACTTAGACGTGAAGTTGATGGAATAATGGTTGGGATCAATACGGTTATTGCAGATAATCCCAGATTAACGGTTCATAAAATAGATGCAAATCCTGAAGACAATCCTGTTCGTGTGGTGGTAGACAGCAAATGCAGAACTCCAATAGCTGCACGCATAACAAATAAGGATGCAAAAACCATAATAGCGGGAGCTAATGACTATAAACTTGACTTTATTGTAAGTGACAGATATGCCAATTTTACTAAAAGGGGAATTGACTTCTTTTTCAGCGGGGATAAAAGAGTTGACCTAAAAGATTTAATGAATTATCTTTATGAAAGCGGTATTAAAACACTGATGCTTGAGGGTGGTTCAACTCTAAACTTTTCAATGATTAAAGAGGGTTTAATTGATGAAATAAGAATTTGTGTCGCTCCTTTTGTTGTTGGAGGTAAGGATTCACATACATTATTTGACGGTGAAGGATTTGACACAATGGATGAAGGGGTAAGACTGGAGCTTTTTGATTCATTTAAATTAGGTGATGACTTAATACTGCAGTATAAAGTTTTGAATAAGTGATTTTTTTTCACTTATGCTATTTTTTTAAAACATAAATGCAAATGGCGGATTTTTGCAAATGCAATATCTGCAGAGAGATTTCTTGTCTTTTATAAATTTTGCTCTTCCTTTACAGTAATAGCTGTTATTTTTCATGTAAACTTCATCCTCTTTAGGGTCATTTCCATAAGGATGCAGAGGTTTTTTAACTATTAATGCCAGATACAGTGAAATGTATTTTGTAAATTCTTTAGTTTCATTGTCGTTTGGAGCATATTTGTCAAAATAAAAGTTAATGTCTCCTTTTATTTTTTGAATGACTCCATCGTTTATTTTGAAATCATTTTCAAGCTCTTTTTCATAGATTTCATCATAAACTCCGGAATTATATTTGGCCAGTGATTTGGTAAGGGGATCTTTGTATCTATCATCAGTTACCTTGTTTTTCAGATAATCAATTGGATAATCCTTTAGGTTTTCTCTTATTTCATTAAGTAATTTTGATGCTTTCATAAAATCCCTTTAGATTTAAGTAATTCCCGAGGATTATCAACAATAGCAGCCATAGCTTCTTTTTTACTTAATCCTGCCCCAAGAGCTATTTCATAAGATTTTTCAAAGGTAATTAGATTATCCGGTGAATGTGTATCTGTATTTACAAGTAATTTATTACCTACTTCCTGGGCTATGTTGGCTACATGACCGTTTCCAAGACAATGGCCACTTCTTGCACTTATTTCCAGATAGATTCCATTTTCTTTTGCAATTTGAGCTTCTTCATAGGTAATCAAACCGGGATGGCCTAGAATGTCTACATATTCACTGTTGACTGCCGCATAATTGGTTCCTTCAATTACAGGTTCATTTAATGTTTCACCATGAACAACAACAATTTGTGCACCTAAATCTTTTGCTTTTTTAGCTACTCCGTCAATAGATTCTGTAGGTACATGAGTTACTTCAGCACCTAAAACAACCTTGATGTTCCAATTGGCATTAATATCGTCAATAGCTTTTTGTATTTGAGGTATCTGCTCAACATTGGAGTAATCAACATGGTCGGTAATAGCTATAACTTCGTGATTTAAATTAGCAGCTCTTCGGGCCAATTCTGAAGGCAATAATTCTCCGTCACTAAATAAACTGTGCATATGTAAATCTATTCTTTTATTCAAAGTTTTTCTCCCCAGTATAATTGTTATATTATTGAGTTATATCAAATATAATAAATAAATATTGCCCAGTATTTTTTTTAAAATGGAATATACTTAATAACGATTTTTTATATAAATTATATTTAGATAATAAGGAGATATTTATGTCTGGAGATTTGATTTTATATTTTTCACGTGCCGGTGAAAATTATTATGAAGGGGATTTGAAAGTAGTTGAGAAAGGAAACACTGAAGTAGTTGCAGATTATATTAAAGAGATAACTAATGGAGATGTTTTTAAGGTAGAACCGGAAATCCCATATCCTGAAGATTATATGGAATGTACTGAAGTAACTAAAAATGAGAAAAATGGCAGAGTATTAAAGGAAACCCTTGAAGATGTTGGGGATTACGAAGGGGTTTATATAGGATTTCCCATTTGGTGGGGAAAAATGCCGATTGTTTTTGAATCTCAGTTAGATAAATTGGATTTTAAAGGTAAAGTTGTAAAACCTTTTGTTACTCATGAGGGTTCCGGTTTTGGAAAATCTAAAAAACAATTAAAAAAGCTATGTAAAGGTGCAGATATTAGAAATGGTCTTGAAATTAAGGGCAGTGATGTTTTAGGTTCAAAAGACAAAGTCAAATGCTGGATTAATGATAATTTATAATCTTTTTTAAAGTTTTTTTTTATTTATTGCTGTTTTATGCAATATTTTTTTTATAATTTAAATAATTTTAAATATTTTAAAATACTACTTTTAATTATAAAATTTATATTATCTAATGAAAAAAAAGAAATTTTTTAATAATTTTTTCAGTACAAAGAAAAAATTTTATTTAATTAAATATTTTTTCTATAGGTAATATTTTTTTTTCATTGGAAATGGTGGTAAAATATGATTAAAAGAGAACATTATTTAAATCAAATAATTGATTTAATTGATAAGGATATTATTAAGATTTTAACAGGAGTTAGGCGTTCTGGCAAATCTGTATTGTTACAACAGGTTGTTAATCATTTAAAAAATAATGGAATAAAAGAGGAAAATATTATTTTCATTGATTTAGAATCACCAGATTTTCTTAGTTATTCAACAATAAATGACTTAAATGAATATATAAAAAGCAAATCTAATAAAACAGATAAATATTACTTGTTTTTTGATGAAATCCAAAGAATTGAAGGTTGGCAAAGACTTGTAAATGCATATTTTTCATTAGATAATTTTGATGTTTATGTTACAGGATCAAATTCTAAATTATTAAGTGGTGAATTTGCAACATATTTGACAGGACGTTATATTAATATTAAAATATTTCCTTTTTCATTTGTTGAATATTTGGAATACAACAAAGATTCTAATTTATCCAAAAAAGAATTATTCATGGATTATTTAACATTTGGGGGATTTCCAGCATCATTTGAATTGGATAATAAAATCCAATATTTAAACGATTTATTTGATTCAATTGTATTTAATGATATTATAAAAAGGTTTGATATTAAAAATGTTGATTTGTTAATTAGATTAACTCATTTTTTAGTATCAAATATAGGTCAGTTGGTTTCAGCTAATAGTATTGTTAAATATCTTAAAAAAGATAGGATAAATGTTTCTGTAAATACTGTTTATAATTATATTTCTTATCTTGAAGAGGCTTGTTTGATATATAAGGTGAAAAGAGAGGATTTAATTGGTAAAAAAATATTAAATCATTTGGAGAAATATTATGTTGTGGATTTAGGTTTTAGAGAATCTATTTTAAAAAAAGATTTGGATATAGGCCAGTCTTTAGAAAATATTGTTTATTTTGAGTTACTTAGAAGAGGATATGAAGTTAATATTGGTAAATACAATACTAAAGAAATTGATTTTATTTGCAGAAAAGGTTCTGAAAAAATTTATATTCAGGTAACTTATATTTTAGCTAATGAAGAAATTCATAAAAGAGAATTTGATCCACTTTTAAAGGTAAATGACAATTATCCAAAATATGTTCTTTCATTAGATGATTTTGATATGTCTTATATGGGAGTTAAACATCTTAATATTATAAATTTTTTAACAGGTAATGAGATTTAAATAATATTAAAAAGTAATTTTATAGTATGGATATTTCAGTTTTTGTTCCGGGTCACATTACAGGTTTTTTTAACATTGAAAACAATGTAAATCCTTTAAAAAATGGGTCTTGTGGAGCTGGTTTTTTAGTAAACAGAGGTGTTTTAACAGATATTTCTTCTTCAGATACTTTAGAAATTGAAGTTAATCAGGGAGATTATACAGTTATCAATGAAGTTTTAAAGATTTTAAACATTGAAAAACCGGTTAAAATCACTCAGGATATTCAGCTTCCAATTGGAGCAGGATTCGGAACGTCAGCATCATCTGCATTAGGCCTAGCTATTGGTTTAAATGAATTTTTTAATTTGGGATATAATCTGGAAAAATGCGGTCAGATAGCTCACAGGGCAGAAATTAATTTGGGATCTGGTTTAGGTGATGTAATAGCTCAAATGGGGAGAGGTGTTGTTTTAAGAACAAAAGCAGGAGCTCCAGGAATCGGCGAAATAAAGTCTTTTGTTAATGAGAAGTTAGTTGTAGCTACTAAAACATTTGGTGAAATTGACACTGCATCTATTATTCAGGACCCTGATTATAAAAAAATAATTTCAGATGCAGGTTTGGAGTTAAAAAACAGATTTGTAGAAAATCCGTCAATTGGGAATTTTTTAGACTTTTCTTTTGAATTTTCAAAAAAGACAAATCTGATGTCTGATGAAGTAAGTGGTCTTATTGATTATTTTAATTCTTTGGATGATATTTTAGGTTCTTCAATGGCAATGCTTGGAAATACTGTATTTGCCTTTGCATATAATGAAGATGTTTTCAAAAACTTAAACATTGAAGGTTTAGATATATATGAACTGGATAATATTGGTATAAAGTATGATAAACATTAGCTATGATATAAAAGAATATAGAAAGCAGCTGTTTGACATAGCCAATGACGGAAATGTTATTGTTGAGCTGGGATGTCATGTAGGAAACACTACAAAACTGATTTTGGATAAATTTGACAATGTTAGTATAATAGCTATTGATAATAGTCCTGAAGCAATAGATAAAATGGAAAAACTGGCTGATGAGTATTCTAATCTGACATTTATATCAGGTGATGTAAGACGCCATGAAATTCTTTTGGAAGCCTTTAGGTTAACTCAAAGCTGTGATGTTTTGTCTGTTGATTTAGGTGGAGGATATCATCCGGACACTGTTTTTAAAGTATTTTACATTTGGTCATCAACATTTAAACCTTTTCATTCAATAATCAGAAATAAAGGATTAGTTGATTTTTGCAATTCCGCTGCTGTAAGCTGTGAAGATTTTAAATCACAGGAAGGCCATCTGGAATCTTACATTGATGAAGGAATTCCTCCTCAAATTAAAGAATTTGAATTATGGACACCTTCTTTAAGGAAAAAATAGCTAATTATAAATAACTTATTAACAAGATTATTAGTTATGTTAAATGAAAATCAACAAAAAGTAGTGGAATATAACGGGAATAAACCTTTATTGGTAGAAGCAGGACCGGGTTCAGGTAAAACAAGAGTTATTATTGAAAGAGTTAAATTTTTGATTAATGAACTGAAAGTCAATCCGAGCAGTTTACTTGTTATTACATTTACCAGAAAAGCTGCAAATGAACTTAAAGACAGATTATCTGAGGATATTCCTAAAAATATAATTAATGAAATGCAGATATCCACTATTCATTCATTTTGTCTTGATTTTCTCAAAAAAAGAGGTAATGTAACTAATTTAATTGATGATGATTCCGGTGAAAAAAGAAGGCTGTTTATTCAGAAATATAAATATAAATTGGGATTTAAAAATGAATTCTATTTAGCAGATTATCAGATTCCGTCAGTTATTAATAAATTTGATGAATACACTACTTTTAAAGTTGATATTGATGGCTTGATTGATTATATTAAACAAACAAGACCTATTGATAAAGAATATGTTGATTTTGTTAATTCATTTAAATTTTTCCCTTCAAAAAAGGTAAGAGAAAATGAAAAATTTAAAAAATCATGGTATAATGCAAGATTTTTACAAACTCCCAAGGCTTATGTTAAATATTTGGAACTGCTTGATTTGTTTAATGCAGTAGATTATAATACTGTTCAAATTAAATTTTTAGAGTCTTTAAAAGAAAATCCTGAAACTCAATACACAAATATTTTAGTAGATGAATTTCAGGATACTGATCCTGTTCAGGCTGAAATATTTGAGATTTTGCTTAAAAATGCAGAGTCATTTACAGCTGTAGGGGATGTTGATCAAAGTATCTATTCATTTAGAGGTTCATTTAGGGATTATTTTGAAGAGTTTTATAATAAATATAATGCTGAATTAATTAGTTTGAATTATAATTACAGGTCTACAAATAATATTATTCGAACTAGCGAAGCATTTATCAAACCTCAAAGAAAGGAATACTCTAAAAAATATCTTGTAGGTGCTAGAAATGAGGATAAAGCGAGTTATATTTTAGAAAGTCTCGATCCTCAAGAAGAAGCTCAAAAAATATTTAATTTAATTAAAGACTTAAAAGACAATGGTAAAATTAGACAATATAATGATGTAGCTATTTTGTATCGTTCTATTGTTTCAAATAAGAATATTCCTTTTTTAATAGATGAATTTAAAAAGAACGATATTTCTTATCATATTTCAGGAACTGAAGATTTGATAGAAAGTGATGAGGTTAAATCAATTTTGACTCTGTTTTATTATATTGCTCGTAAACTTGATCATTCTTATGGAATGTCTAATTTAGAAAAGGAATGGCTGAATTTAAGAGCATTTTGTGGCATTGATTTTATTCCCAAATTCAGAAAATTGGCTGTTGAAACCAAAAGATATTTGATGGAACTTCAGGAAAATTTTGAAAATGATGTTTTAAAAACAGAAAAGGAAGTTTATTTTGAATTAACCGGTAAAAAAAGTAGAAAGAAGAAATTTAATGGGGTTTTTACTAGAAACGAGGATGTACTGATTGAAATCTTTAAAAGAGTTAACAAGCCAGTTGTTGATTTGGATTTAATTGAAGATACTGGAGACAGGGAATTTTTCACTGAATTGGAAAAGTTAAGGGAAAATGTTTTCAGTTCTGATGAGGAAGATAAGTTAACTATATTGGAAGTTTATTATGAGTTATTAAACTTATGCGGTTATTTTGATGATTTGGTTATTAATAATGGGGATTATGAGCTTGAACTTGAAAATCTCTCTAAAATTTCTAGAACTATATTTAATTATGAATCAATCATATCAGCAAATGATGTTAGGGGATTATTTTTCTTTTTAACTAATGTTATTGAAGGTTATGGGACATCAAGTAGTGATGTTGACGGAGTTCAGTTAATGACTGTTCATAAAGCTAAAGGATTGGAATTTCCAGTTACTATTGTTTCATCACTTAGTGAATATAATTTTCCATTAGCTCCAAGAGATCCTATGCGTGAAAAGGATAATATTAACAAAGATGATACATTTTACACTCCTAACAAATTTTTAGAGTATAAAGACTGTAGTGAGGCAGATGAGGTAAATTTAGGGTTGGCTGAAGAAAACAGAGTTATTTATGTAGCTATGACTCGTGCTCAGGATATTCTGGTATTGTCTATTGTTGGTAAAATGCCGGAGGAAATTTGTAAAATTTCCAATTATTTTAATAAGAATTTAGATTTGGATAACATGTCAATATCAAGCATAGGTTCTAAACCGGAAGAAAATAAACTTAATTTAAGTTATTCCAGTTTTGCAGATTATAATAACTGTCCGTGGAGATACAATTTGTTAAACAAATTACACTTTAAAGTTTCACAAAAAGAAGTTACAAAAATGGGTTCCATTATCCATGAAGCTCTTGATGTTATAAATCAGGAAATTAAGGATTCAGGAGAAATATCTAAAGAAAATATAGAAAAAATAGCTAAGGATACTTATTATTTACATGGCGGAACTGATGAGGAATTTGATGATTATATGGATTCCATATTTGATTATTATAATGAAATCGGATTTGACATAACTGTTGTAGATTCTGAAGTTCCATTTTCAATTGATAGGGATAATTATCGTTTTAACGGAGCTATTGATTTAATTTATAAAAATCAAAATGGAGAATATGGTATTTTAGATTATAAAAACACTATTTTCAAGGATTATAATCGTGAAAAGTATGCTCAGCAGTTGCTGACTTATATTTTAGCTTTGAAAAATGATTCCAAATACTGTGACATTGAAATTACTGAAGCGAAAATATATGCAATTAAATCCAGAAGTTTAATTGATTTTAATATTGGTGAATCAAGATTAGCCACTCAAAAAGAAGAGATTCAAAATACTGCCGATTTAATCAACAGTCATGAATTTAATAAAAATGAAAGCAGCTACTGTAATATTTGCGAGTTTTTAAAATATTGTAACGGTTAGTTTGAAGCACTATTTTAAAGAAGAATAAATAAGAATCTGATACTTTTTATATCTTCAAATTGTATTTTTAATGTAATGTCTTAATATTTATATAGTGCCTTAAAGAGAATATTACTCATAAGTAGAAATGAGGTATTAAACATGATGATTGGTAAAAAGATTCGTTTAGAAAGAATCATTAACAGACATACCGGTAGGACTGTAATAGCTCCAATGGACCATGGAGTTTCTAATGGCCCAATGAAGGGTATTATAGATATAGATAAAACTGTTGAAAGCATTTCACAAGGCGGAGCAGATGCAATACTTATGCATAAAGGTATTGTAGAACAGGGCCACAGAGGATACGGTAAAGATATAGGTCTTATTGTGCATTTGTCTGCAAGTACTTCTTTAGCACCAAATCCAAATAATAAAGTAATTGTTACTTCTGTTGAAAAAGCTATTCAGTTAGGTGCAGATGCAGTATCTGTGCATGTTAACTTAGGTAGTGAAACAGAAAGTGAAATGTTGCAGGAATTAGGGGAAATCTCTGAAACCTGCAGTTACTGGGGAATTCCTCTTTTAGCTATGATGTACCCGAGAGGTCAAAAGGTAGAAAATGAACATGATGTGGAGTTAGTTAAACATGCTGCACGTGTAGGTTCAGAACTTGGTGTGGATATTGTAAAAACCAATTATACAGGTGATCCTGATTCATTTAAAGAAGTAGTTGAAGGAGCATTAGTGCCTGTAGTAATAGCTGGAGGTCCAAAAGTGGATACTGACGAAGAATTATTGCAGATGGTAAAAGATTCTATTGAAGTTGGTGGAGCTGGAGTAGCATTTGGACGTAACCTTTTCCAGGCTGAAAACCCAGGTAAAATAACTAAAGCTATTTCAGAAGTAGTGCATAATGATTTAGAAGTAAATGAAGCTTTAAAATTCTTGAAATAAGGTGATTTTGTGGAAAATAAATTCGCTTGGATAATGACTCCAAACAAGCCATGGGATGATAAAAAAGAAATGATTACAACTGCATTGGAATCAGGCATCAGCTATGTCTTGGATTTAGATGATTATGATAAAATCCAAAAGTTAGGAAATGTAAAAATAGTAGCTAACAGTGATGATGCAGATATTTATCTTGTTGGAATAAATGGTGAAGGTGACGGATCTTTAATCTTTAGTGAAGATTTAAACCAATCACAAGATTTACAGGAAGCAAAAAAAGCTAAAAGAGAAGGCAAAACTGTTTGTGCTTATGTAGAAATCACAGATAAAAATCATGAGCAATTAGCTGTCAGTTTAGGTTCTGTTGCTGATTACATTATTTTAATAAGTACTGACTGGACAGTTATTCCATTGGAAAATATTATTGCAGACCTGCAGAAAGCAGATGTAAAAATAATAGCTGCAGTAGCCGATGAAGACGGAGCTAAATTGGCTATTGAAACATTGGAACATGGTACTGATGGAGTAATATTTGAAGCAAATGATTTTAATCAGATTAAAAAAATAGCACAGTTAGTTGTAGATGCTTCTAAAATAAAATATGATTTGAAAGTAGCTACTGTTACTAATGTTAAACCGTTAGGTTCAGGTGACAGAGTATGTGTTGACACTACTGACATGATGAAGCCTGGAGAAGGTATGTTAATCGGATCATATTCCAAATCATTATTTTTAGTACATAGCGAGTCACTTGAAAGTGAATATGTAGCATCAAGACCATTCAGAGTAAATGCAGGTCCTGTTCAGGCATATGTAATGGTTCCGGGAAATAAAACAAGATACCTCTCAGAACTTGTTGCAGGAGACGAAGTTTTAATTGTCAATACCGAAGGTGAAACAAGAACTGCATATGTCGGAAGAAGTAAAATTGAAAGAAGGCCTTTAATATTGATTGAAGCAGAATATGAAGGCAAAACAATCAGAACACTTCTTCAGAATGCAGAAACAATTAGAATAGTTGATGCTGATAATAATCCTCTATCAGTAGCTGATATCAAAATAGGGGATAAAGTTAAAGTATATGTTGAATCAAATGCCAGACATTTTGGTATAGCTATTGATGAAACAATAATTGAACAGTAAGGTGTTTTAATGTCTCAAATCAGATCTTTTTTAGCTATTGATTTAGATGATGATTTTAAACCTAAAGTAAATAAAATCATAAAAGAATTTAAAAAGATTGATGCAAATATTAAATTTGTTGATTTAAATAATTTGCATTTTACTTTAAAATTCTTTGGAGATATAGATACTGAAGGTATAGATTTAATTTCTAAAAAAATTGAAAAAGTGGCTGATGATTTTGAACCATTTAATATTAAAATAAGTGGCTGCGGAGCTTTTCCGAATAATAATCATATAAAGGTTATCTGGATTGGAGTTGAAAGTGACGAACTTTTAGTCCAGTTACATGACAAGTTAGATGAGGAATTCGCAGCTATAGGTTTTGATAAGGATAAAAAATTCTCAACACATCTTACTATTGGCCGTATGAAATCAGCTAAAGGAAAAAATCAGGTTAGAGATGTTATTGAAGAGTTTGAAAATGTTGAAATTGGAGAAATGAATATTTCAAACATTGCTTTTAAGAAAAGCACTTTAAAGCCTTCAGGTCCGATTTATGAAAATTTAAAAACTTACGATTTGTGATTTAATGGATTATAAACAGATTTTAAATGAGATTAAACCTTCAAAAGAGGAAAGCAGAGAAATTCTTAAGACATCAGATAAATTAATCAGTTATTTAAATGAAGTCTGCAAAGATGAAAGCATCACTGCTAGTGCTTCACTTGTAGGTTCTGTAGCTAAGAAAACTTATTTAAGCGGAAAATCAGATATTGATGTCTTTATTTCTTTTCCTTTAGATATGGACATTGCACAGCTTAAAAAAACAGGTTTATATTTGGGATATAAATGCAGCGATTATTTTAATGGAGATGCCAGTGAACATTATGCATCCCATCCATATGTAACTAGTCAGATTAATGGTTTTGAAGTGGATTTTGTTCCATGCTATAAAATTGAAGACGGAAGCCAGCTGAAATCTGCAGTTGACAGGACAATTTTACATACCAAATATATTAAATCTCATTTAGAACAAGACCAGAATGAAGAAGTTCTTCTTTTAAAAAGATTCATGGACATGACAGGAACATATGGCTCTGAATTTAAAGTAGGGGGCTTTGCAGGTTATCTGTGTGAACTGCTGATTTTAAAATATGGGACTTTTGAAAACACTTTAAAGGAAGCTTCAAAATGGAGATATGGGCATACTGTTGATTTGGAAGGTTATGGTACTGCAGCTTTGTTTAATGACCCGTTAATCGTAATAGATCCCACTGATATGAACCGTAATGTTGGGGCTGCATTAAGATTAGATAAAATGGCTGAATTTATCCAATCTGCAAGAAATTATTTAGCCAGCAACAATAAAAAAGACTATTTTTACCCGGTAGCTAATAAATTTGCTAAAGATGAAATTTTAGAAGAATTTCAAAAAAGAGGCAGTGATGTAATAGCTGTTAAATTTAATATTCCTGACATTCCTTTGGATACCCTTCATCCTCAGCTTAGAAAAACAACCGAGTCTTTAGCTGAAAAATTAAATGATGAAGATTTTTCTGTTTACCAATCTGATTACTGGAGTGATGAGGAAAATACAGCTGTTTTGCTTTTTGAGATGACTGTGTCCAGATTAAATAATACAAAAATCCATTATGGTCCGAAGGTTTTTGTTAAAAGAGGCTCACAAAACTTTATTGACAAGCATGGAATTGAAAACTGCTATATTTTAGATGATTTTGTTGTTTCTAAAATCTCAAGGGAATTTGTAACAGCTTCTGATTTTATTAATCATGTTTTAAGTTATGAAAATATTTCCTTAATAAAAGTAGGTAAAAATCTTTTGGATAATATAATTACCAGCTATGAACTCCTTTCATTAGATGATTTGGATTTAAATAATGAAAGTTTCGTAACTTTTTTAGATGATTTTTTAAATCCAAATAAATACTTATTTAGATAATTCTTTTTTTTTAATTTTGGATTGTCCTCAAATTTCATTGCTATAATTCAATTCAATTAGAAATGATTATTAGTAAATAAAATATAATTAATTAATGTTAAAGTATTTTTTACTTTATTAACTAATTAATTGAAAAGTGATAAAATTGAACAAATCAAAGGGGATTTTTATACTGGTCCTGTTAATATTAATGATTTTTAGTATTAACATGGTAAGTGCAATAGAAGTTGAGGAGAGTGATAATTCGACTACTTATCAATTAAGTAGTATTGATTCTTCTCAGGAAATTGCTGCTGGTGATACTGATTCTAGTTTGGAATCACCAACTTCAGGAACGGTTTATGTTTCTAAAACTGGTAGTGATTCAAATGATGGTTCAACAAAAGACAAAGCATTAGCTAGTTTAACTCATGCTTTAAATGTTGTTCCCAATAGAGGAAATATTATAATGCTTGACGGAGCATATTCTTACAGTTCTATTTCTATTCCTTCTTCTAAAATTGTCACAATTGAAGGTGAAGGAAATGTTAATCTAACAGGTTTAAGTGCATATTCTACATTTATTATAAATGAAGGGGAATTGACTCTTAAAAATATCAATATTGTAAATTGTAAAGGGGATATGATTGATAGTGCAGCTTTTAACAATAAAAACAAACTAAATGTAATAAATTCTACTTTTATTAATAATAAATTAGTATTCTATAATAATGGTGATTTATTAATTGATAATTCCAGTTTCTTCAATAGTTTAGGTTGTGTTGTTAATGCTGATGAAGACTCCAGAACAACAACCATTACAAATTCTAATTTTATTAATGGTAAATATGGTAATTCTATTTTGTCATTTTCTAGAAATAAATTTCATACATTAATTGAAAACTGTACTTTTGAAAACTTTTATTCTACTGCTAATACTGGTGGAATTATAGGAGCAAGTAATATTGGAGCAGATTTCAGAATTAATAATTGTCGTTTTATTAACAATACTTTAGATGCTAAAGGAATGTTTACATCAACATCCGACAAATACGGTGTAGTTATACGTGTTGGTATGACAACAGACATATTATTTAACATTACAAATTGCGTTTTTGCAAATAATAAGGGTATTAATGGAGCAATAGGTATTATTCAGCAAGTTAATTCCTATATTAATGTAACTCATTCAATTTTCACAAATAATAGTGATTACTATGGAAACACTATTGTAAATGGAGGTTCAAGAGGAACAAGCCTTTATGATTATAACTGGTGGGGAAGTGATAATCCTGATTTTGCTACATTAGTTAAAGATGCAAAAAATCCAGTTAATAAATGGGTTATTTTGGATATGGATTATACTCCATCAACCAATATAAATCCTGGAAGTACAATTACAGTTGCAGTCGGATTAAATAAATATAAAGACAGTGAAGGCAACATATATATCTTAAATGATAAACTTCCAGATTATGGAAATGTTACTTTTGAATTCCCGGATGGAACCAAACAAGCAGCACCTGTTGAAAAAGGACTGGCTAAAATAGATTATGTGGTTAAAGATGGAGAAAATATTGTTTGTGCAACATTAGATAATCAAAAAGCAAATATTACAATTGTAACTAAAGATTTGGATACTGTTTATGTGTCTGCTGACGGTGATGATTCAAATGAAGGATCTAAATTAAGTCCGGTTAAAACAATAGCTAAAGCAATTGAACTTGCAGTTGCTGGTAAAATAGTTATTCTTCAGGGAAACTACATTGAAAATAATATTCTCATAAATAAAGACTTAAATATAACCGGTGAAGGAAATGTTGTTATTGACGGTAATGCTTCAGGAGTAGTTTTTACTATCAATTCAGGAAATACTGTTTATTTAAAAAATTTAAATATTAAAAATGCAGTTAACACTAAAGACGGTGGTGCTATTTACAATAATGGTGCTGATCTTTATTTGGATTTTCTTAATTTATATGAAAACACAGCAGCAAGTGGTGGTGCTATTTACAATACCAATAAAGGTATGATTGTAATTACTAATTCCAAATTATATAACAACAATAATACTGTTAAATCAGGATGGAATAAAGGAGGATCAGCTATTTATAATACTGCTTCATCAAAATTAACTGTTGACAATTGTGAATTTTACTCAAATTATGCTCTTGCTGACGGAACAATTCAATCATATAATTCTGATTTAACAATCAAAAATTCAAAATTTTTTAATAATACTGCTAAATGGGGAGGAGCATTTTTTGGTGAAAATGCAAATATAATTGTCGATAACTGTAATTTCTACAACAATACGGCTAATAATGCTGTTGTTTATGCCAGAACATCTAATGTAAATATTACAAATTCTATTATTGGATTTAACAAGGCAACTTATTATCCAAGTGCAATTCAGAATTATGGAAGTGAAATTACAGTAGATAACACTACAATAGTCAACAATACAGGCACTAAAGCAGCTATTATAAATCAGGATTTATCCAGTGCCGGTGCTAGTTTGATTATAACCAATTCAAGAATTTATAATAATACCAATGGTGCAGTTTATAATGATAAGTCTTCTTCAGCTACTTCAAATATTACCTTAAATATAAATAATTGCGCTATTTTTAATAATGGAAATAATACTGTTATTCAGCATGGAACCAGGTCCAATGGTATTTATGTAACTGCAAATACTAATTGGTGGGGTTCCAACAAAAATCCAAATGATATTGCAGGTGACGGAGTTGACATAGACAACTGGATTATTTTACAGGCAACTTATGATGACCGGGGAATTCCTGTTCTTTATGATCAGTTTGACATTAAAGCTAATTTAAATTACTATATTACAAAAGACGGTAAAAATGGAAGTATTTCAGATAATCATGTATTTGATGGATTGGCTGTTAGTTTTAATACAGAAACTGGCTATTTGACTAAAACTGATGCAATTATTTCCAATGGGGTAGCTATTTCAAAATACAGTGTTTTAACTCAAACAGCAAATGTTATTGTTGTTAAGTTTGATAATGAAACAATCACTCTAGACTTGAATGCAAATTATTATAATGGAACAACTTATGTTTCAACTGATGGTAAAGATACAAATGACGGATCCAAAGAGTCTCCAGTAGCTTCTATTGAAAAAGCACTCTCCATTAATAAAAATGGTAATATTATAATTCTTAATGGAACTTATGTTGTCATGAATGTAAAAATCGATGGAAATTACAATATTACTGGTAAAGGCAGTGTAACTCTTACTGGAGCAGATGTTAACCGTGTTTTCTATATTCTTGAAGGAAAAGTAACAATTAAAAATATTAACTTTTCAAATGGAAGAACATTAAGTGAAAGCGGAGCTTTAATTGGAAATGCAGGTGATTTAACATTAATCAATACTACATTATCCAACTCAAAATCCAGCAGAAATGGAGGAGCTATCTATAATGTAGGTAATTTAACAGTAATCAATGCTACAATAGCTAATAACAAAGCAACAATTGGTGGAGCTATTTTCATTGATAAGTTCAGTACATCTGAATGCAATATTAAATTCCAGAACGTTGTATTTAAGGATAATGAAGCTTCAGGATATAATGACCATGCAGGAGGAGCTATTTATGCTCAGGCAGTTGGCGGGCAAATAGTAATTGACAACTGTTTATTTATTTCAAATTCTGTTTCCAAAAACTTTGCCGGCGGAGCTATTTATGCCCTTCAGCTTATTGACGGAATAAAAATTACAAATTCCAGATTCGTCAATAATTCTGCTAATTCACCTGAAGATTACGGTGGGGGAGCAATTTGTTTTATTGGAGGCAACACTGAAAGAATAGGTAAACTGGATATTTCTGATTCAGTATTTGAAAACAATAAGGATGATGTGGCTGGAGCGATTTATATTAGGGGTTCAACCTTGGATATATCATATTCTGCTTTAGTCAATAATGGAGACACAGCTATTTACAAAGGAATTAGCAACTATGTCACTGCCAGGATAACTGCTGACAATAACTGGTGGGGAACTAATGATGATCCGTCTGTATTTGTAAATGGTGAAATCGTTTCAAAATGGATTGTAATGACATTTACTAATGATACTCCATTAACTCAGGGAAATAAAGTTTTATTAACTGTAGCTTTGGATACTTTAAATGACGGGTCTAAATTGGATAAAACATTAGTATTTGCACGTCCCGCAACAATCATAACACCTACTGAAACATTTAATAATCAGTATAATGTTGAGTACACAATTCCTGAAAAGGTAACTGTTATTTTAGCTACTGTTGATAATCAGTCCATTTATTTATATTCTGCTAAAACAGACACAACACTCGATATAAATGATACTACGGTTAATTTAGGAAGAGATATAAATTTAACAGCTATTATAAAAGATACAATCGGAAACAACATCCCTATGGGTTCTGTTGAGTTTTATATTAATGATAAATTAGTAGGCAGTTCTGATGTTAAAAATGGCGTAGCCACTTTGGTTTTATCAAACAATTATGCTGAAGGCAGTTATAATATAATTGCAAAATATATGGATGTTAACGGTGTTTATAATCAAAGTATGGGTAAAGCTGTTCTTAAAGTTGTTTCAACTTCATTAATAGTAACTAATTCAACATTTTTCGATTTCTTTGATAATAATGGTATGCTTAAAGAAAGTATTGATGCCAATGAATTAATATTTTCAGGTTCATTTAGCGGTCTTGGAGTAAATGCAATTACTATTGGCAGAGCTGTTAATCTTAAAGGTACCAATTCAGCTACTTTAAATGATATCTATCTGGAGCTGATAGGCAATGGCATATCTGTTGATAACTTTACAATCAATATAAATAAACGGGATTACGGAATTTATGTGGCAAATGCTGCTGATGTTGTTGTTAAAAATTCATTAGTTAATTTCAATGATGCCGGCACATCTGATGCAATAGCTGTTTATGCCAATGGCGCAGGTAATTTACAGTTAATTAATAACACTGTCACATACTCCGGTCAAAGCAAAGGTAAAACCCTTAATCATCCAGTTCATATTGATGATTGTAGGGGGGCTATAATTGAAAATAACACAATCAATGCCAAAATGCCTTCTCTTGCAATTGATTATGATAAGATTACTTATGCGGCTATAACTTACAGTGCAGCAGTCTTTATAGATAATAGTGATGATGTTAAAGTCCTGAATAATAGGGTTACAAACTCCTACACCAGTTTCAGTGGAATGTTTGACACTATTGAGGGAATTTTAATAAGAGCTTCTAAAAACCCGGTTGTTAAATCAAATATGATTAATGTAACTGGACATAATTATACCTATGCTTTAAAATTTGTCAGTATGATGGACAGTGATTATAATGTTGTGGGATGTTTAAACATAAATGTTGCAGACAATATAATTAATTCAAAATGTGACTATTACTATGCAAATGCCGTTGAAGTAGACGGTCCTGTCACCGGTAAATTATTAAATAATTCTGTTAGTGTTGAAGCGGCAGATGTTGTTTATGGAATATACTCACAGGCAATCTATGGTGCCGTTAATGTTGATTATATAAACAATACCATACTGGCTAATGCACATACTGCTTATGCTATGGAGCTTATGGGAAATGATGAAAAAGTTGCAGGAAATACAATAACTTCAAAAGGCAATATTACAATGGGTATCATATCATCTTCCAAAAATCTTAAAGTATTTAATAATACAATTAACTCTTTAGGAAGTGGAATTGGAACTATTACTGGTGGAGATGCTCTTGGAGGATCAAATACTGGAATTTTAATTACTGGAGATAAAAACAGTGTAAAATATTCTAAATTGGAAGCATATAACAATACAATAATTGCCAAGGGTGATTATACAGTAATGATTGATAAACGTAATATTCAGGTAAATACAGTTACTGACAATTATTTGGTATCTGGTAAATTACTTGGAGATAGTTCTGTTAATGCTTCAAAATCAAATAATGTGTATAATAATAGTCCTGATGCATATCCAACTGTAATTGTAGTTAAAGACAATGAATTATTTATAAATGAAAGTTATACAATTTCATTAACAGATATTCATGGAAATGTATTAGCTGGAATGGATATTATAATTAAATTAGGTGATAAAGTTTGGAATAAAGTCAGTGATGAATTTGGTAATGTTTCAATATCTGCTTCTGATTTGGGGGCTGGAATTCATTTGATTGAAGTAATCTTTGAAGGTAATGGATATTATGCTCCGTCAAAAGCTCTAAACAATTTAACAGTTAACAAATTCCCTGCTATTATAACTTTAACTTCTGAAGATGTTTATGTCGGATCTAATGTAACCATCAAGGCAGAAATTACTGATGGACCAATAGGGAAAATAATATTTGTTATCAACAGTAAGGAGTATCCGGTTTTAATAAAAGATAATTGTGCTATATTGTCTGTAGCTGATTTGGCTGGCGGAACATATGATGTTATGGCCAAATATGGTGGGGATGATTTATACTGTTCAGCATCAGCCAATGCAACTTTTAGAGTAAACAAATATTTCCCTGATATTGAAGTTGATATAAATGTAGGTGGCAATGATTTAAGTGTATATGTTGTTTTACCTAAAGATGCAACTGGAACTGTAATTGTCAGTGTAGATGGCAAAAAAGAAATTGCTGTTGTAAGTAATGGTCATGCTGAAGTGGTTATTAATAATTTAACTTGTGGAAATCATAGTGTTGAAATTACTTACAGCGGTGATGATAAATATGATTCTAATACTTTGATTAAAAACATAACAATAATTCCTGTAGAATTTAAGTTAAATGTTAATGAAGTTATTAAATTTAAGGGTGGAAAAGATAAGCTTATAGCTACTTTAATTGACGGTCAGGGAAATCCAATTGTTAATGCATCAATTGTATTTGCTGTCAATGGTGTGAATTATACTAAATACACTAATGAAAGCGGTATGGCTTCAATGAATATTAATTTAAATCCTGGAGTTTACAGAGTGTCAGCTGCTTACAACGGCACAGCAATTAACTCAACAGTAACTGTTATGTCTACTGCTGTTGGTTGTGATATTGTTAAAATGTTTAGAAATGCAACTCAGTATTCTGCTTTGGTTTTGGACAGTAATGGAAATCCGTTGGTAAATTCTGCTGTTAAATTTAATATTAATGGTGTTTTCTATACAAGAATTACCAATAGTGAAGGTGTAGCTACTTTAAATATTAATTTACTTCCTGGTGAATATATTATAACTAATTATAATCTTGTTACCGGTGAGGAAAACTCAAATAAAGTCACAGTCAAATCTTTACTTATTGATAACTCCAATTTAGTTAAATATTACTTAAATGGGTCTAAATACACTCTTAAAGTAATAGGTAAAGATGGTAAAATTGCAGCAGGTCAGGAAGTAACATTTAACATCAACGGCGTATTCTACCACAGAATATCTGATGATAATGGAATTGTCAGTTTGAATATTAATTTACGTCCTGGTGATTACATTATAACTGTAGAATACGAAGGATGCAGAGTATCCAACAATATAACAGTATTACCAACATTAGTTACAAAAGACTTAACTATGAAATACTTAGATGGCAGTAAATTTACTGCACAAACATTAAACGGTCAGGGAAAGCCATTAGCTAACCAAAAAGTATCATTTAATGTAAATGGAGTATTCTACCACAGAACAACTGATGAAAAAGGTATGGCTGACTTAAACATACGTTTAAACCCAGGTAAATACATTATCACTTCCATCTGGAACGAATACCAAATAGGAAACAATATTGCAATTGCTTAAAAAAAGAAGATTTTAAATCTTCTTTTACTTTTTTTCTTTTTAACTTTAATTATGCTGTTATATTAAATTATAACTGATATTATTTGGTTTTATCTTCAAAAGGATTATATTATATTAATATAAATATATATTATATGCATTCATAACAGTTGGATGAATTGTAAATTATTATTGTATAATTTGTAATTTATGAGTGCTAAAGAATATTTTTATATAAATGGAGAGATTAACAATGGATAAAAAGATATTTGTCTTTCTTCTTGTTGCTATAGTGGCTCTTTCACTTTCAGCAGTTTCTGCTGCTGATACAACTGATGATGTTAATATGGTGGCATCCTATGATGATGCAGTTGTAGGTGAAGTAAATAATGATATATCTATAGATGTTACAGCTAAAGATATAACTTATGGCGAAGATGCAACAGTTGAAGCTAAAATAATTCCAAATAATACTGCTGGTAATATTAAATTCAGTTTAGACGATAACATAGTTCAAACTGGTGTTATTACTAATGGTAGTGCAAGCGTAATTTTTACAAATTTAGAAATTGGTAAACATAGTGTAATTGCAAGCTATGATGGAATTAATTCCACACCAGTTGTATTTAATGTAAATAAAATTTCTGCATATGACATGACTGTAAATGCACCTGCTGTATTTTATGGAAATAATGTTTCTGCAATTATAACTTTACCTGAAGATGCAACCGGTGATGTAAATATAAATATAGGCAATGAAACTTACAATGGAAAACTTATAAACGGTAAAACTACTATTGATATACCAAATTTAGTTGCAGGCAATACCAATGCTACTGTAGTTTACTTTGGTGACAAAAAATATGCTGATAAAACTGTTAACACTACTTTTACTGTAATTGGAAACACTGTTACAAATGCTACATTTTTCACTTACTTTGATAAAGATGGTGTTTTAAACATGGATATACCATTTGCTGATCTGATTTTTGCAGGTAATTTCAGTGGGCTTAATTTAAGTACTCTTACTATTGATAAAAAAATCAATTTAATTGGTGAAAAGGCTTTTTTAAATGATATTGGGCTTGTAATTAAAGCAGATAATATTTCTGTTTCTAATTTTGTTATTGTTTTAACTAACACTAGTGGTGTTGAATCAGCAATTGATGTAAGAGGAGCTAATGCCAACATAAATAATAACATTTTTTCAGTTGACAGTGCTTTTGATAAAGACAGTTTTGTAATTAATGCTGAAAATGCAGCTAATTTAACCATTGACAATAATACTATTGTTTATTCTGGTAAAACTGACGGCAATGGCATCAATAATATTATTAAAGTAATTGATTCAGATAATGTAAATATTTTAAACAATTATATTTTTGCTGAAATTCCATCAGTTCCTGTAAAATATATGCCTCCTACCTGGACTGCTACAGTAATGTCTGCAGGTATTTATACTGAAGGATCAGCTAATTTAAATATAGCTTCAAATAATATTGCTATTGAATATAACAATGCCAGCGGAGCTTATGATACTATTCATGCTTTATATATTGGAGGAGGAGATAATGCTGTTGTAGAAAACAACAATATAAGTATAAAAGGCCATACCTATGTTTATGGTATCACTATTGACGGCAAAAACTTTACAATAGCATCAAATGCTTTCTACTCTGATTCTGACAACAATTATGCTGATGGTATTCAAATATATGATAATTCCAATGGTATTATAAAAGACAATGAAGTATTTGTTGAATCTCCAGTTGTTGCATATGGTATCTACTCAAGTAACTGGGGTGACAAAGCCAATAACATTATTTATGAAGGAAATAATGTTGCAGGTAACTCTACTTACATTTACGGTATTTATGTAAGTGGAAATAATGAAACTTTAACAGGCAATGAAATAACTCTTGTTGGTAACTTTACAACCGGTGTTGCATCTAGTGCAGCTAATGTAATATTAAATAAAAATGATATTGTCACCAGTGGTAATAATATAGGTAATGCAAGTAACTGTGGTGATTCCATAATTGCTGAAACTACTGGTATTAAAATTGCTTACGGTAATGCAAGTGTAACCAACTGTACCGTTAAAACTACTGGTGAAAACACAGTTAATACTACTGGTTCAGGGTCTGTAACCTACAATTATTTAGTTTCCAATACTGGTTTAGGAGATAAAACTGTTCAATCTAATAATAAAACTATTGTAGAAAACAACGGTCCTGAATTTTTACTTACTGTTCCTGAACTTGTTAAAATTTACGGCAGTGCTGATAAACTTACTGCTATTTTAACCGATGCAAATCATAATCCTATAGCTAATGCCAATATTACATTTGCTATTAATGGTAAAAATTACACAAAAACTACTAATGAAACTGGTGTTGCATCCATGAATATTAATTTATATCCTGGTGTTTTCACAGTATCTGCTAGTTACAATGATACTACTGTTAATTCAACTGTAATTGTTACTTCTTCTATTATTGGAGATAATATTGTTAAAATTTTCCAAAATGGAACTCAGTTCTTTGCAACTTTCTATGGTAAAGATGGTAAACCATTAGCTAACAATACTGATGTAACTTTCAACATTAATGGTGTTTTCTACACACGCCAAACTAATGAAAATGGTACTGCAAGATTAAACATTAACTTAATTCCTGGAAAATACATTTTAACTGCAATTAACCCTGCAAATAATGAAGAAAAAGGATTTAATGTTACTGTATTGTCAAATGTTGAAACTGCTAACTTAGTAAAATATTACAAAAATGAATCACAATTCGTTGTTAAAGTGTTAAATGGTGATGGAACTCCTGCTAACGGTACTAATGTAACATTCAATATTAACGGAGTGTTTTACACTAGGGATGTTATCAATGGTACTGCTACTTTAAACATTAACTTGGATCCAGGTAACTATACAATTACAACTATGTATGGTAAATATTCAGTTGGAAACAATATTACTGTATTGCCGACTTTAATTACTGAAGATTTAAACATGAAATTCCAAGATGGCAGTAGATTCACTGCAAAAGCACTTGATGGTCAAGGTAATCCATTAGCTAATCAAACTGTATTTTTCAATGTTAATGGAGTATTATACAACAGAACAACTGGTGCTGATGGTTTTGCTAAATTATTAATTAGATTAAACCCTGGCAAATATATTATTACCTCTATTTGGAATGGATACCAAGTTGGAAGAACTATAACTATTTCTTAAGAGATTTTAACTAATCTCTTATCTTTTTCTTTTTTTAGAAACTTTTATTATATTGTTTTATTTAAATAGTATTATGGTTAGCATAAGTAAACTCACTGCAGATGTTGATGTGTCAGAATATTACGACAAATATGTTGACATTGAAAAATTTTTGGAAATCTGTAAAGAATGTGATCAATACGGCAATAATTGGGGTTGCCCTCCTTTTGATTTTGATCCTAATGAAATCTGGAATTCGTTTAACAAACTTAAAATAATTGCTTTTAAATTTGATTTTTCACAAGAAGAGTTAAATCAAACATATGCTCCTAATGAATTGGATTTTATTATAAAAAGACTCGAGCGAATGAAAGTTAAATTAATGAATGAAATATATGCATTGGAAAACGAGGATTCTTTAGGTTTATTTATGGGGAACTGTAATTTATGTATGAGGTGTACCAAAACAATCGGTATGCCATGTAAGATGCCGTTTAAGTTAAGATATTCTATTGAATCACTTGGTGGGGATGTTGACAAAACAGTTGAAGATACTTTTGGTTATAAAATCATCTATGCGAAAGATGGGAAATTGCCTGAATATATGATTTTTGTCGGCGGATTACTTTATGACAAAAAATAACTACCTTTGGAGGATAAAAAAAATGAAAATTGGTATAATTGGAGGAACCGGACCTCAAGGTCTTGGAATCGCAAAACGTTTAGCTATTGCAGGTGAAGATGTAATTGTTGGATCTCGTAAAGAAGAAAAAGCTTTAACTGTTGTTGAGGAAGCTAATGAGGAAATTAAGGAATATAATCCTAAAGAATTAGTTGGTATGGCTAATGAAGATGCAGCAGCTGCAGCTGATGTATTGATTTTAACTGTACCTCTACAGGCTCAAAGTGCAACCTTAAAGACAATTAAAGAACACACAAAAGGTAAAGTACTTTTAGATGCAACTGTGCCATTGGAAACAGCTATTGGCGGACCTGTAAGTAATGTTTTACATATAAATCCTGGTTCAGCAGCAGAAAGAGCAGCAAACATCTTGAAAGATGCTGATGTTAAAGTTGTTGCAGCATTTAATAATATTAGTAACTCCCATTTGGCAAATATTCCAAACCCGATTGAATGTGACTGTTTGATTTGTGGTGATGATGGGAAAGCTAAGGAGATAGCTAGTGATATTATTGAAAAAATACCTGGTTTAAAAGCTATTGATATTGGCCCATTAAATAAAGCTCATTTAATTGAGTCCATTACTCCATTGCTTATTGGTATGAACATCAAATTCAAATCCCATTATGGAGGATTCAGAATAACTGGTATTGATTTTGAATAAAATCCTTACCTTTATTTTTTTTGAATTATAAGAAATAGATTAGCTCTAGATTGGCTGATTAAAATTTTCCTGAACTTTTTTATAAAATAATCCTAATTCGCTGCCATTAACAAAAATATGGCTTACTGTAATAGCCACGCTCATTTCATAGTTTTCATTTACTTTTCCCCAGGTTATTAATGGCTGTATCTGATTTCCGGTTAATATTCCACTTGTTATTGATTCAAAATCAACCCATGGGATGCAGGAATAATTAGCTATATTTTCATAATCTCTTTTTTCCATTTCAACATTGAATTCTTCTGTTTTTCCGGATAATACATCTTTGGATGTTTTTTTAACATAATCATGCCACTTTTCAAAGTCATTAAATATTTCTGGTGGTTTTACTCTCATTTCTTTATAGATTTCATTGTTTTCATCCATTATTGGACATACACCATCCAAATAATCATGTTCAATTACTTTATTATTGACTATTCTTCTTTTAAGTTGAGGTATGGAGTTTACAGCTTTCATTAAACAGCCTAAAGACAATACAAAAAATGAGCAGTTATTTTCTTTTGAATATTTCCACATCTTTTCCACATTAATTCTGGCAGTCATTGAATATCTTGATGACTGGAAATTTATAAAAGGATTTTCTTTTAAGTTAAAATCAATTTCTCTCATATTTTCAGCCTGCTGAATTGAATTTTTTCAATAGTTACTTTTTTATACTTATATTTTAATAAATATTAGTGTTATATTTATAAATATTTTGTTAATTTGTTTAAAAAAAGGTTGTTTTACAATGAAAGTTGTTATTGTCGGTGGGGGAGCAGGCGGAATGTCTACTGCCTCAAATATTAGGCGTTTAGATAAAGATGCGGAAATTACTGTTATAACTCGTGATGAAAATGTAGCATATTCTCCATGTGCTATTCCTTATGTACTGTCTGGAAAAATTTCATCCTTTGATGATATTATTATGAAAACACCAGATGATTATAAAGAAGTCAATATTGATGTTTTAATAAAATCTGAAGTAACTGCAGTAGACAGCAGCAAAAAAACTGTCACTTATGAAAATGAGGATGGTGAAAAAACCATTGATTATGATAAATTAGTTTTAGCTACTGGAGGAAACCCATTTGTACCTCCTATGGATGGAGTGGATTTAGAAGGTGTTTTCCAGATAAGGAACATTGATGACGGTAGAAAAGTTCAGGAATGGGCTAAAACTTCCAAAAGTGCTGTTGTAACAGGTGCAGGATTGATTGGTATTGAAATTGTTTATGCTCTTAAAGAATTAGGTTTAAATGTAACTTTAAGCGAAATGATGCCTCAAATTGTTCCAAGATCTCTTGATAGTGATATGGCAGCTATTTTAACCAGATATTTGAAAATGGAAAATATTCATGTAATGCTTGGTGAACCTATTACCAAACTTGAAGGGGAAGACGGAAAAGTTAAAAAAGCATATTTCGGTGACGGAAGTTGTATTGATGCAGATATGGTTATTTTAGCCACTGGTGTAAGGCCTGAATTAAAATTAGCTAAAATGGCCGGCTGTGATATCGGAAGATGGGCTATTTTAGTTAATGAAAAAATGGAAACTTCTGTTGAAGATGTTTATGCTCTTGGGGACTGTGTTGAATCTCAGGATTTAATTCTTCAGGCCAATACTATCAGTCATTTAGGTACTACTGCGGTTCGTGAATCTAAAACATTAGCACGTACAATAACTGGTAAAAAATCTAATTTCAATCCAGTATTGAATGCTATGGTTTCTAAAGTAGGTAAATTAGAGTTTGGTGCTGTTGGTTTGACTTCCAGTTTTGCTCAACAGAACAATATCAAACCTATTGTTGAAAAGGTGGAAGCACTTACAAGAGCCCGTTATTATCCTAATGCCAAACCTATGGATATTAAGATTATCTGTGACTGTAATGGTAGAATTATTGGTTGTCAAATAATTGCTGAGGAAAGGGTAGCTGAAAGGATTGATACAATGACTTTAGCTATTACCCAAGGTTTAAGCTGCTTTGAATTAAGTAATGTTGAATTTGCTTATGCACCTCCAGTATCTATGGTTACCGATCCATTAGTACTTGCTGTAGAAGAAGTCAGTAAGAAATTTAACTAACATTTATTTGTAAACTTTTAAATACTTTTAGTTACTATAATATATTATATTGATAAAAATAAATTTTAGAGAGTGATATTATGCCAGAACATGGACATCATGGTCATGGAGGAGAAATGACTCCTGAACAACAAAAACAAATGATTGAACAACAACTCAACCTCTCAAGAAACTTAGGACAAATCAAATATAAAATTGCTGTTATGAGTGGTAAAGGAGGAGTTGGAAAATCAACAGTAGCTGCAAATATTGCAGAAGCTTTCCAAAAAGAAGGATTTACTACAGGAATATTGGATGCAGATATTCACGGTCCGAACATACCAAAAATGTTAGGTGTGGAAGATCAGGACATCATGATTAACGAAGAACGTCATATGATGCCTGTTGAAGCACCAAGCGGTCTTAAAGTAATGTCAATGGCATTTATGTTAGATAGTATTGACACACCTATTATTTGGAGAGGCCCACAAAAAACAGGCAGTATCAAACAGTTAATAGCTGATGTAGCATGGGGTCCTCTTGATGTTCTTATTATTGATAACCCGCCTGGCACCGGTGATGAACCGTTAACAGTTTTACAAACAATTCCAGATATTGATGCAGTAGTTATGGTAACTACTCCTAATGTAGTGTCTCAGGAAGATGTTTTAAAATGTGTAAAAATGGTTGAAATGTTAAATGTGGAAAACATAGGTTTAGTTGAAAATATGGCTTACTATGAATGTCCTCATTGTAATGAAAAACTCCATATCTTCGGTAAAGGTGACGGAAAAGATTTTGCTGATGAAATGGAAATTACTTATCTTGGAGATTTACCATTAACTGAAAAAGTATCCAGCTCACCTAATAAAGGTGGAGTAATGGTTACAATTGAACCTAAATCTGATGTAACCAAAAGGTTTACTGAAATAGTTAATGAAATTCAAGATGATTTCTTTAAAAAAGAAGATTGATTCTCTTCTTTTTAACTACTTTTTTTATAAATATTCAATATAATATTTAAATGAAAATAGATTATGCTGAAATTGAAGCTCTAATGAATAATGCAATAAAAATATAATTCTGCTGATAATTTAGACAAACTTTTTAAAGTCAATTTAGTTGGCTGTTGGCATCAGGCAAAAGTTATAAAAGAAATTAAAAATGATTTACATGAAATATGATTTTGACAGCATTTTTAACCGTAAAAACACTAACTGCTTAAAATGGGATTTATTTGACACTGAACTCCCTATGTGGGTAGCTGACATGGATTTTAAGGTTGCTCCGGAAATATCTGATGAAATTATAAAAAAAGCTGATGAAAGTCTCTACGGATATGCTGTAATTCCTGATGAATGGTATGATGCATATGCTGACTGGTGGAAAGATTACGGATTGGAAATGGATAAAGATTATCTGAAATTTGCCAATGGAGTAATGCCTGCAATAGCTACCATTATCCGTAAATTAACTGATGAAAATGATAAAATATTAATCCAAACGCCGGTTTATCATGTATTTTTCCATGTAATTGAAGACAATAACAGGGAAGTTGTGGAAAATCAGCTGATGTACAGAAATGGAAAGTATGAAATTGATTTTGAGGATTTGGAAGAAAAATTAGCTGAAGCAGATGTAACTTTGATGATGCTGTGCAATCCCCATAATCCCATTGGTAAAATATGGTCCAGAACAGAGCTGAAAAAAATAGCTGATTTATGTGCCAAATATGATGTAACTATAATATCTGACGAGATTCATTGTGATTTAACTGATCCCGATAAAAAATACATTCCATTTGCAGGTATAAGCAACCATGATTCCATTACAACAATTTCTCCTACCAAATCATTTAATATAGCTGGATTAAATACTGCTGCGGTTTATATTGTGGGAGATAAATTGAAGGAAGATGTTTTCAACGCTCTTGATGTTGAATGGGTCAGCAGAGCCAATATTTTTGCTATAAATGCCGCAATAGCAGCATATAATAACGGCAGACCATGGCTTGATGAACTGAGGCAGTATTTATATGACAACAAGAAATTTGCAGCTGATTTTATAAAAAAGGAAATTCCTGAAATTAAGTTAACCGATGCAGATGCTACTTATTTATTATGGCTTGACTGTTCTGATTTGGATATATCTTCAGAGGAATTCATCAAGTTTTTAAATGAAAAAACAGGGGTTTTATTATCTGCAGGTGTTGATTTTGGTAAAAACAGTGATGAATTTTTAAGATTAAATATTGCCTGTCCAAGACAGTTACTTGAAAAGGGTTTAAAAGCTATTAAAAAAGGAGTAGCTATTTATAAACAAATTTAAGTGCAGCAGAATTTATTTCATAGTAATCTCTTTTTTTATAACCTAAATGTATTCCGCTTTTTTGAGCTCTGATTTCCAATCTGACCATTCCGTATGAGAAATCACGTAAACTTGTAATTGCATCAGGGTTGATGGGTTTTGTAAAGCACGCATATCCTGAATCGTTTTTTATTTTATCTTTTGATGAAAAAAGCTCTTCATTGTTTGTAATGTCTACATATGTTCCCTCTTCATCAAAATCCGCATATTTTCCGCTGAATGCTTCTTCATTCATAGCCAGTTTTGTTACCTGATATGAAAGCAGAGTTAAATTATCACTTTGATTCATATTTATTTTAATGTTTGAGTTTATTTCAGGATGTTTTTCCAGGTATTTCTGATATTTATTTTCAGCCAGGTAAAATCCCTTCAGTTCATGGGCTTCAATAGAGGGATTTTTATTTACCAGTCTTAAGATGCTTTTTGCATCTTTGGGGTCATGCCAGTAGATTCCTAATCTGTGATGTGGTGATTCACTCGGTTGTATTATTTTTAAAAATTCTTTAATGATTTCCTCCAGGCTTGTTTCAAAAGTATTGTAGTTTACTTTTACGCATTCAGCATGTTTTGTTTTATCTGAAGCTACCTGTTCATATGTGGGGTCATGGGTTATGCCGTTTGCATATCCCACTTCTGTTTGTATGACTCCTTTTAATCTTGAAATATATGCTTCGATTTCCCAAAAACATCCTCCGGCAACATAGATTGTTTTGATGTTGTATTTCATAAACTTATTTTTGATATGATAAAATTTATAAATTATTCTAAATAAAAATGTAATATAGTTAATAATAAATCGGAGGACAACAATGTTTTATAGTACAATTATGAAAATTGACTCAATTGATAGGTTAAGAGATATTAGGGATGCATTATTAGTAGAGCAAGGTATTAACCCTACTCGTCAAGGTGAACAAGCTATTAAAGTGGTTGTTGAGAGAATTGATGAAATTCAGGCTACTTTAGATAAATCTGCTTCAAGACAGTAGATGTGATTTTGTGATTAGATTTTTAACAACTAGAAGACGTTTATTAAGAAAAGGTGTGTATAAATATAATCGTGTAAGAACCAGACAACAGCAGTTTGTAAGGGAAAATAAGAATTTAGTTAAAGCACACCAAAATCCTAAAAAAGAAATTTCTGCTGCTAAAAGGCGTAAATTAAGGCCAAAAAGAGAAGTGGATGAAGGATTTAAAATGGCATACAGGTATAGATATTATAATAATTTTTCAATTGTTGATGATGAAGAATTTGAGAAAGAGGATGAATCATAATCTTTCCAGTTCTTCTTTATTTATGATCTTTTTTTCATTGTGAATATTTACAATAATGCCTGTGAATTCATCATCTTTTTTAGCAAGGTCTTTGAATAATTCATCAGAAACTTTAATTGGTTCATAGCCAGTTACTCCCAAATATTTACAACCTTCATGATACATATCTAAGTTAGTAAATACTGCTATTTTGAAGTTTTCTGCTTGGCCAATAGCTATAAAATCTCTTTCGTCACCTTCACCTAAAACAGGACAGATATATTCCATATTAAAAACCACCGTTGTGGTCCATCATAAAGTTTTGTGAATGAGGATTAATCACCAAACCCCTGAAATTTTCATCATCGCCAGCTAATTTTTCAATATCTTCTGCAGATAAAACTTTACATGTTAGTTTGTCTAAAAATAAGGTTGATATTTTTTCTTTGCCTTCTTTATATTCGCTGATGTCTGTAAATATTGGAATGATATATTCTTTGGAACCCTGGCTGATATTGAATTTTACAAAGTCTTTTTCTTCATCAATCAAAGTTAAATAAACCTCTTCAGAGTATGTTTTTCTGATATTTTCTTTAACAGAGTTAAGTTCTATTGAATTTTCAGTTTTAAGTTTTTTAGCTATTTTGGCATATAACTTTATAAATTCTTTTATTTGACTTTTAGAAGCTTTAGTTCCATCTTTTTTATAAGTTTCTAAATCTTTGGTTTTCATATAACTTTCTCCAAAGTATAATTAATTTATTATTTCATTTTTAAATTATATATAATTAGTTTAGATATTGCAATTAATTACATTTTTAACTAAATGTTTCGGATATTTCAGATTATCATGTTCAATTCATAAAGTTTTATTAAATTAGTTGCATGTTTATTGCAAAGTTGCCCAATGATTTTGTGCAAATTGGTCATATGATTTAGTGCAAAGTTGCCCAATGATTTTGTGCAAATTGGTCATATGATTTAGTGCAAAGTTGCCCAATGATTTTGTGCAAATTGGTCATATGATTTAGTGCAAAGTTGCCCAATGATTTTGTGCAAATTGGTCATATGGAAGTATGAATATTTTAATTTTAAAGATAATTTATGGATCCATATTTTTCAATAAATTACTAAATAAGTTGAATATTTCAAACGAAACTATTCAAAATAAAGTTAATATCTGATTAGAAAATAATATTTTCCTGTGTTTTGTTATTTAATGCTTTTTTAATAATGTTAAATTGTCATTTGAAGTTCTTATGCGTCGAACAATTCATTTGTAATGATATGGAGTATGTTATTGTCATTACTTGAAATTCCCTAAATTAAATGTTCTAAACCAATATTCTTTAAAAAGATGTCTAATTCAGTTCCCCATAGTCCATAATAATATCTGAATGCGAGTTTAATGTAAAAATTTCGTGAGGGACCTCCAAAATACCAGGAATCTTCATGTGAAAAATATTTTTCAATGTATTCTTCTTCACCATTGAAATAATCAATTCCAACGATTAAACTGTCAAATTCTTGATATTTGTTTATAAATGATAATACTTTGTTTGTTTCAACATTAATTTCTTCATTATATGGTAGAATTTCATCGATTGTGCACATTTTATCTGGATTTTTAAGATAAAATTTCTGTCTTTTTTTAAGAAATATTTCTGATGAATCATTTAGATTTTCTAAAAAATCTTTAGGTATAACTTCTTTGTCAAAATTGGCTAATTTTTCTATTAATCCTTTATAATTATTTTTGATTCTTTTTTTATTATAAATAATAAATTTATGAGTATATTTTGATTCCATATTATTTGTTTTATAATATTTTTGTTTATAAATGTTTTTTAGCCATTATTTTGCTATGGAAAACATATATCTGATAGTAGATTAAATGTGGTCGGATTACTTTTTTATTTTTCTGAATAATGTTTAATTAAAGATTTGATTAATTATATTAAAATCATGATTCAAAATATATATTTAATGTGTTGAATAGTTAATTTAATTAATTTTGCAGAAAACGGATAAACTGAAAAATTGGATTTTATTGAAATTTTAAAAAAGTCAATAAATTAAAATATTTTCTTAATTTGATGTATAGGTTGCTTTTTAATTGATGATAATCCTCATTTTAAAATCAAATAAATGAAAATAATCATTGGATTAATTAATAATTTTACAATAGTTTGGTTTTTAATTGTGTAATGTTTCATTTATTTTAATTATGAAAACTGTTGGATATTTCAATAAATAAGAAATTTTGTTAAAGAATTTTTAGAGTGTTAAACCGTAAAATTAGTTATAATTTAAGCGTGTTGCTAAAAAAAGTTCTTATTTTAATGTTAATTAGCTAAAAAGAGTTCAAATAATGGAAGTATTTGGTTTCAAAATAATTTTTAATAGCTAAAGGTAATAGTTTTGCTGTTGAATAGGGTGTTTAAAAATAACAAAATTGAAAAAAGATTATCTGTTCTTTTTTCATTGAAAAGTTATTTCATATAAATTCAGCAGCAGTCCTGGTGATCTTCGATAACGTTTTGGCTAAATATTACAAAATCATATTTTGGAGGGTTAATAGCTATTCCAAGGAAAGTGTCATCATCCAAATAGGTTTCTAATATGTCTGTAGATGCTACGATTTCTGTTTCAAAAATAGCATCACTGTCTTCTTTTTTAAATATTTCAATTGCTTCTTTTACTTCTTCATCATCGGTATATAATGGTATGAAGTATTCGTCATTTTCCCCTACTATTAATGAAACGATTTCTTTTTCTTCACCGTCATTATGTGTTACAAGATAAAAATTATTGTCAAAGATTACATGGTCAATTTCATGTCCCAATTGATGCAATTCTTCATGGTTTTCTTCTGTTTCTTCAATGCTCATGTATTTTTCGATTAATTCTTTAAGGTTATTTTCTTTTATTTCCATTTAAAATCACCTATATATCTATAAATATGTTTAATTCATATATATAGAATTAAGGTTTTAACAATGTCAATTAGTTTAAAGGAAAAATTAGCTGAATTAATTTTTGAATATGATAAATTAAGGTTTCATATATGTCCAAAAATTGAAGATATGTATCTGCTCAGTTTTGGTTTTCTTGAATGTGAAGCATATAATTTGGATATTGAATTGGAAATGATTAAAAGATATATTGAGCTGTTTAATCAGGGGGAGGATTTATCTAAAATTGATGAAATGCTTGATAAGGAATTTGAAGAATCAGTTGGCATGTTGGAAAAATATATGGGTGAACTGGATCTGGCTATTGAGCGAAAGGATACTCATTTTGAGTTGTCTGAAGATGATTTGGATAGTTTGAATAGTCTTTATTTGGATTTAATTTATAAATTGCATCCTTCTTTCAATCCTGTTCAAAGTATTTATGAAAAAGATTTGTTTGAAGAAATTGTGGAAGCTTTTGAAACTTATGATTTAACTTCCATGAGGTCTCTGGCTATTTTGATTCCTGAAGGCAAAACAATTTTTGAGGATGATGATGTTTTTATAAAATCAATCAGTCAGATCAATCAGGAAATTTATAATATTAAAAATAGTTATCCTTACAATAAAAAAAAGATTCTTGATGATGAAAAGCTATTTAAGGATTATAAGATTCAGTTATTGGATGTTGTAGCTAATGATTATTTGCTGATTGAAGAATACGGTAAAAAATTAGATGAATTAATTTAAATATATAATGAGTATTCATCCTCCTAAACACCACTAAAGGAGTAATAGCGAATACTCATTTTTAACCATCACCATTGTTCGTATTCGTAAAAAAATAAGATATATTAAAATACGAACATATATTATTTTTATTTTTTAGGTATATAAACTTTTATAATCGATTTTAAAATGTTTGTTAATAAAATGTTATATACTAGTTAGTACAAATAGATTAGTATGTTTTCAAAAAAGCTTTTCTTATCATTACTTTTAATTGCTTTAATTATATCTGTTGGTTGTGTTAATGCAGTTGACAGTTCCAATTGGAAAACTGTAAAGGTAAATGATGTAGATTTTAAAATTCCTCCAAAATATCAGGGCGGAGAAATCAATACTGCCCGTACTAATTATCATTATAATGACCTGAACACATTCGGTATATTATGTGTTGATGATTATCTTCCAAGCAGTTACGGGTGCTGGTATAATTTCAAAGGCAAAAACCTGACTATAGGTTCACATGATGTGGCATACTTCCATGAGTATAATAACTTTGCAAAACATAATGTGTCTCATGCTTATTTTTCATCAGGAGATTCAATATACTGCATATCATGGGGCAGCGGAGAAATGACTGATGAAATGGAGGAAATCATAATCAACACTCCTGATTCTTCCTATGACACAGCTACATTTTACGGAATATTAAATGAAGCAAAACAGGACTATGAAAAGGAAATGGTAAATGAATATTCATATTATGCTCCGGTACCAAGTAAAGAAAGAAATAATTATTTTATATTCTGGAGATATTGAAAAGGTGATTAGATGAAAGAATGTCCAAAATGTGGCAGTAAATATGGAGATAATAACAGCAATTATTGTATTGACTGCGGATCAAGACTTTTTGATTTGAATTCTTCAAAAAAACCCACATCAAATATAGGCAAACATAAAAAAAGAGGACAATATAAAACTGGAGATTATGCAAGGGATTTAAGAATAGCTGAGGAATTATATAAAATATATGATAAAAATAGTGTTGCAAGACTGGATAATGTTAACGGACATTTGCTTGCAGCACAAACAAGGAAAATGGATATTCTCATTGAACAGAATAACAGGATTATTAGTTTATTAGAAAAAATAACTAATAAACCTTAAAATTCTGATTCTATTGATTTAATTAGGTTATATATAATTTTATTTGTACTTACATCAACACCGTACTTTTCACCTAATCTGATAACAGTTCCATTTAATGTATCAATTTCAGTTTTTATTTTCTTTTGAATGTCCTGATATGTAGAGGAGTAATGGTTATAGGTATCCGGAACTAATTTTGAGTAGAACAGTTTTCGGTATTCGTCCGCTGAATCCCATAATGTGGAATATTCGCTTTTTTTGATAACTGCAAATATCTCATCTATAATACTGTCCATAATATTTTTGGAGTATTCATTTTCAGTTAATTTACCATATGTACAGTTAAGAATTACTCCCAATGGATTTAGAGCACAGTTATAAAGCATTTTAGCCCATAAATATTTGTCAATTTCTGTGGTTGTTTCACATTTGATTCCTGATGCACTAATCATTTGAGCTATTTTTTCCAGGCACTCGGGGTCTGCATTTTGAAGTGATCCCAAAAGTATAGGTTCTGTGTATACAGTTATTTCACTGATATGTCTTTGAGGCCGTGAAAACCCGGTAATTACTCTTGCACAGTATACTTCATCTTCGGAAAAGTATCTTAAAAAAGGCTCATCATTGGCAAATCCGTTTTGGAATATGATTATTTTACCGTTGTCCTTTAAGATTTCTTTATTTTCGGCTAATTTTCTGCTTATATCATCATTAGCTACTGTTTTACTACATATAAATACATAATCAAAAGTTTTTTCAGGAATATCTTTATAATCCTCATATACTTGATATTCATCTGGTGTAAAAGAGTAATGCTGGAATAATCCTGTCCTTTCAAGTCCGTTTTCTTTGATTGCAGTAGCTGTTTTTCCTGTTGCATAAAATGACACATCTGCTTTTTGTGAAAGCATAGATGCACCTAATCCTAATCCTACTGCACCTGATCCGTTAATTAAAATATTCATTTTATTATTTCCTTTTGTTGTTAGTGATATTTTGTTTTTGATTTTATAAAATAATTTTGTATACAATAAATTTTTACAGTTGAAACGTATGTCTACAATATATTTTTTTCAAGTGTAATTTTTCATGAATAATTTGATAGGGACAATTAAAAATTATAATGATTTGGATGAAATTATCTGTAAATAGGTTTTTACTTATGAAGAATTTGATTTAAAAGCACTTATTCTATTGTTATGACTTTAAACATACTGATTTCATTAAAAAACGTGAATAATTTTTTGCTCTTTTTTCTGTTTTTTAAGTAAATTTTTAATATTATAATAAACATAATATCTTTTAATCACTATTTATTAGTGGAGGTTAAAAAATGAACAAAATAAAATATATTATTTTACTATTCATTTTGCTCTTATTGATTATTCCGACAATAGTTGCTGTAGATGATAGTATAAAAGCTGATTCTACAATTATTGTTAATGCAAGTAATATTACTGTAGGAGATATTGAAAAGATAACTGTACATGTTAATGAAGACGCAACTGGAGTTATTAACATAACTGTTGACGGCAAAAATTATTCCGCCCCTATTGACAAGGGAATAGCTACTTTTAAGATAGATAATTTGGCTAGTGGTTCTTATGATGTTTCAGCCAGTTATGACGGAGATGAAAACTATCTGCCAGGTACAAACACCTCCAGTTTTAATGTAGAAAAACCTGGGGCTTCTGCATCTGTTCCTGTTAAAGCTAATGAAAAAACCAAGGCAAACTCTACAATTATTGTTAATGCAAACAATATTGCTATGGGAGACAGCGAAAAGATAACTGTACGGGTTAATGAAGATGCAACTGGAAGTGTAACTATAACTGTTGACGGCAAAACATATTCCGCTCCTATTGATAAAGGATTAACTACTTTTAAGATAGATAATTTGGCTAGTGGTTCTTATGATGTTTTAGCCAGTTATGATGGAGATGAAAACTATCTGCCAGGTACAAACACTTCAAGTTTTAGTGTGGGAAAACATAATGCACCGATTTCCGTTTCTGCTAAGGATGTAAAAGAAGGTGAAAATGCAGTTGTTCATGTTATTTTACCTGCTGGTGCTACAGGATCTGTAAAGGTTACTGTTTATGATAAAAGTTATACTAATCAGTTGATTGACGGAAAAACTACTGTCACTGTTCCTGATTTAGCAAAAGGATCATATATCGTTAATGTTAATTACAGTGGTGATGACAATTATTTGGCTAATTCAACACAGGTGCCTTTAAGTGTAGGTAAAAAAGCAGTAGAACCGCCAGCTATTGAAAACAATACTGATGAAAACTTAAATGATATTGGACTTGATGCTTCTACAGGCCTTCCAATAGCTATATTGGCAATAGCATTGATTATAATTGTTGCTGTTGTTATTGTAAAAAGAAAATAAGTATTTACTTATTTTTTTATTTTTTTTTAAATTAATAATCTATATTATCTATCAGAAATAAAACTGTATATTGAAGAGAGTATTTTAATCGGAGAATAATATGGATACAGCTTTAATTTCAATCATCATAATAGCTATTGCTCTGGCAATGGATGCATTTAGTGTTTCCCTGACAAAGGGATTCACACAAAAAAACCTGACAAAATCACAGATTTTATATTATGGACTATTTTTTGGTTTTTTCCAGTTTATAATGCCTGTAATCGGATACATTTGCGGTACAACAATCAGTTCATTTGTATCAACTGTAGCTCCATGGATTGCATTTTTCCTGCTTTTGGCTATCGGATTAAACATGATTCGTGAAAGCTTAGACAGTGATGATGAATATATTATGGATACTTTTAGCTTTAAGGAATTGACTTTGCTGGCTGTTGCAACAAGTATTGATGCATTTGCTGTTGGAATTACATTTGCATTACTGAATATGTCCCTGTTGCTTCCATGTACAATAATAGGAATTGTAGCATTTATATTCAGTATTTCCGGTATTTTCATTGGAAAAAAACTTGGAAATTATTTCGGAGACAAATTTGAAATTCTTGGTGGTGCTGTCCTGATTTTAATAGGCATTAAAATTTTACTAGGATATTAATATATCTTAAATTAATTTTTTCTTTTATATTTTCAATACTTGCTTTTCAATTCAATTAAATAATGCATCAATTAATTAAACAAATCAGTTTAGTTAAAAAATACTAATTTTTATTTACTTTAATGATATATATAATCAATAAAGGTGAGATATTATGAAAAAAACATACGCGATTCTGGTTGCAGTTATATTTTTAATTTCAGTTTCTGCTGTTTTTGCAGCTGATTCATCTAAAGAAATCTTTTTAGGCGGAGTTAAATTTAATGTTCCGTCAAATGGAGAGTTTACTCCAGATAATACAGGTTACCATACAGATAAATTTGGTATTGATCTGATTCAGGATAACTCATTGCCTGATGAGCAAAATACAATTAAAAATTCAAGCCTCACTAAAATGACTCTGTACCACCGTGATGTTTTAGCTATCTATTCAAAATCTTCGGATGATTTTAATGTTTTTTATTTCTCTGCAGGTGATAAACTTTTTAAAGCAAGCTGTAAAGAAGACAGTGATATTAAGAAACTTCAGGATATAGTTAAAAATTCACCAAATTCAACACTTACCACTGAGGAATTCTATGCCAGATTAGGTACAAATCCTTATTCTGATACCTTTAATGAACTGGATACGAATCATGACGGAAAACTTAGTATTGATGAATTTGAAGAATTAACTGAATATATAATGGAGGATTCATTTTGGGACGGTTATTCTCCGGAAGAAGTAATCATTTCTGAATTTGAAAGTCTTGATTCAAACCGTGACGGATTTTTATCTTACGATGAATTTTCAGATAGATTTGGATTCATTTAGTTTTAAAAAATTGGTTCTGCCGGCTATACAACAATTATTGATGCATTTGCATTATTGAATGCATCTTTGTTGTTTTATGTTCAATTAATAGGATTGCAGAATTTATATTTCCTATTGCAGGAGTTCACGGAAAAAACTTGGGAATTATTTCAAAGACAAATTTTAATTTCATACATTTATTATTTTTTTAAATTTTTAAGAAAGCTTTAATTATTTTAATAAAAAGTCTATTGTATACAATTAAATCAATTGTTATTTTGATTAAAATAAAATTACATGAATTTAAAAAAATCTATTGTAGAAAAAAATTATTTGGAATTTTTGATAATGGCTACACATAACGGCTGGCCTGCATTAAACACATCATAATCAAGAATTTCGAGGTCATGATTTTTTAAAAAACACAAATATTCATTTTTGGACCATTCATTACTTTCAAAAATAAATAATTTTAATGTTTTAAGCATCAGACGCTGAAAAGTATTTCCTTTTACATAAGTAGGAAGTATTAAAATTCCATTATCCTTAACAACTCGTGTAAGTTCACTTATAGCTGTTTCAGGTTTATCCAATAAGTGCAACACATTGGCAGCCAGTGCCACATCAAAATAATTGTCTTCATAATTTATATTATTTAAATCTCCAACAGAAACTTCAACATTGTTTAAGTTTTTAGTTTTGTTTTTAGCTTTTTTAACCATTTCTTCAGAATAGTCAAAGGCAATTATTTCCCCTAAATTTGGTGATAATAAACAGGTAAAAGCACCAGTTCCACAGGCTGCCTCTATTAATCTGTCATCTTTTCCTGTGTATTTTAAAATAAAATTAAACAGCTCGTTATTGTTTATTTTATTGCCTATAATTCTATCATAAACTGATGCATATCTGTTCCAGAAAGATTTGTTGTTCATAGTATATTTTATTTATTCAATTAAACAGTTATAAACTTTTACTTTTTTTAACATTGAATTAATTATATTATACAAAAATATTTATATTATTGTTAAAGTTATATAATATATTAATTATGGTGGAGTTGGTAAAATGAAATATCAGTGCCAGATATGCGATTATATTCATGATGAAGAAAAAGAAGGCAAATCCTTTAAAGAACTTGAAAAATGTCCTGATTGCAAATCAGATGTGTCTAATTTTGAAATAATGAAAAAAGATATGGCCTATAAGACATATGAATGTGAAGTTTGTCATTATGTTTATGATGAAGAAAAAGAGGGTCAAGTACTTGTTAAACTTGGAAAATGTCCAGTATGCGGTTCGCCGCTATCAAAATTCAAAGCAATCCAAAAAACAGAATATAAGATATATCAGTGTAGGATTTGTAATTATATTCATGATGAAAAAACTGAAAAAATATCATTAAAAGACCTTAAAGAATGTCCTGATTGCGGATCAGATATATCTAACTTTGAACCAGCTGAAACAAATGAAAACAATTGGTTAATTTCATTTCCGGAACAGTACATCAGAAATGATGAATCAGTAAGACATATGGACACCATTTATAAGTTATGCGATTCCGGAAAACCAATTACAGCACCAATGGCCACAGAATTGCCAATGCCGGATTGGGATGATATTCTTATTTTAGGAAACCAGTTAAATCCTATGCCTTTAGAAGAAGATGTGGAAGTGTCAGCTACTACGGTAATAGGTAAAAATGCTGAAAAACCTTTAGTTATTGAAAATCCTGTATATGTATCCCATATGTCTTACGGGGCCTTGTCTAAGGAAAGTAAAATTGCTTTGGCTAAAGGAAGCTTTAAGGCTAAAACAGCAATGTGTAGTGGAGAGGGAGGAATACTGCCGGAAGTTAAAAATGTGGCATACAAATACATTTTTGAATATGTTCCGAACAAGTATTCAGTAACTGATGAAAACTTAAAAACTTCAGATGCAATTGAAATTAAAATAGGTCAGGCAACAAAACCCGGAATGGGAGGATTATTGCCCGGTGATAAAGTAACACCTGAAATAGCCAAAGTAAGAGGTAAAAAAGCAGGTGAAGACATAATATCCCCATCAAGATTCCCGAATATTAATTCTAAGAAAGATTTAAAAGATCTGGTAGATGAATTAAGATTAAAATCTGAAGGCCGTCCGATAGGTATTAAAATAGCTGCAGGATATATTGAAAATGATTTGGAATTTATTAGTTATGCCAAACCTGATTTCATTACAGTTGACGGAAGAGGAGGAGCTACTGGAGCCAGCCCATTATTAGTTAGGGATTCAACAAGTATTCCAACAATATTTGCATTACACAGAGCCAGAAAATATCTGGATGAACATGATTTGGATATTGATCTGGTAATTACGGGTGGTTTAAGAGTTTCCAGTGACTTTGCAAAAGCATTAGCTATGGGAGCAGATGCAATAGCTATAGCTTCAGCCAGTTTAATTGCAGTGGCATGTCAGCAGTACAGATTATGTGATAAAGGGCAATGTCCTGTGGGAGTTGCAACACAGGATAAAGAACTGCGTTCCAGATTAAAAACAGATATTGGAGCAAAAAGATTAACCAATTATCTTAATGCAAGTCTTGAAGAAATTAAAACTTTTGCAAGAATAACAGGACACAGTGATATTCATGATTTGAATGTTTCAAATTTAGCTACATTCAATAGTGAAATATCTGATTATACAAATATTAAACATGTTTAGATGTTATCAGTTTAAAACCTCATTTCTGTTTATTAAAAAACGTCTGGCGATAATTGTATTGCTTAAAATGTCGCAGAGCTTTCTTTTTTTACACAGTTTATATATTATTTTTTAATAATTTTTACTATATCCTCTTATTTTTAAATATCTGAAAATACGTTTATTAATGATAAAATACATATTATTTTATATTAAAGAGTTAAGGTGGAAAAAATGCCTAATAAAAATAAAATTGGAGAAAAAATCAAAACTTTAATGGAAGTTAGAAATGTATCACTTGACGAACTAGCTAATGACAGTGATGTTAACATTGAATTAGTTGAAAAAATATTAAACGGGGAAATTATACCATCTCTTACTCCTTTAACAAAAATAGCTAGAGTACTTGGCGTTAGAATAGGTACTTTTATTGATGATGATGAACAGACAGGACCATTAGTAGTTAGAAAAGGAAAAAGTGACAAAGTAGTATACTTCTCAGGTGATGAAAACAAAACCGAGAACAGTAACCTGGAGTTCTACTCATTGGCTGCCGGAAAAAGTGACAGAAATATGGAACCATTTATCATTGACTTTAAAGTGGATGCTGAAGAAAGCCATGAACTTAGCTCTCACGAAGGTGAAGAATTCCTTTATGTTCTTGAAGGAACAATTGAAGTTATTTATGGTCAAAATAACTATGTTTTAGAAACTGGTGACAGTATTTACTATGATTCAATTGTATCACATCATGTACACAGTTCAAATGATGAAACAGCAAAGATTTTAGCTGTAATATACACACCGGTCGATTAAATTTAATTTCAGGAGTTAAAAAAATGTTATTCAGTGAAGATACACTAGCAGATTTTTTTGAAAAACAAGTAGAAAGACTTCCGGACCATGAATTTTTAATTTATCCTGATAGAAACTTGAGATTCACATATTCCGAATTTAATGAAAGGGCTAATAATTTAGCTAAAGGATTATTATCTATTGGTGTTGGAAAAGGGGATCATGTAGGAATATGGGCTAAAAATGTTCCTGAATGGTTGACTTTCATGTTTGCAACAGCTAAAATAGGAGCTGTTTTGGTAACTGTAAATACCGCTTATAAAAGTCATGAACTGGAGTATATTCTTAAACAGTCAGATATGAAAGCTTTAGCATTAACTGACAGATTCAGAGACAATAATTATATTGATATTATTTATGATTTGGTGCCTGAACTTAAAACATGTCAGAGAGGAAAATTAACTTCAGAAAAATTTCCATGTTTAAAACATGTTATTCATGTAGGTCAGGACAAGCATAGGGGAATGTATAACACTAACGAATTATTATTGTTAGGTCAAAATCAGGATGATGTAATCCTAAAAGAAATCAAAAAAGAATTTGACAATAATGATGTAGTAAATATGCAGTATACCAGTGGTACAGAAGGTTTTCCAAAAGGAGTAATGCTTACCAGCAGAAACATCTTAAATGACGGATATTACATCGGGGAAAATATGAACTTCTCTGAAGAAGACAGATTATGTATTCAGGTACCGTTATTCCATTGTTTCGGTTCAGTTTTAGGAGTCATGGCAGTAATTACACATGGTTCAACTATTGTAATGCTGGAGGAATTTGATCCGCTTTTAGCTCTTTCAGCTATTCAAAAGGAAAAATGTACTGCAATTCACGGTGTTCCAACAATGTTTATTGCAAAATTGACACATCCTATGTTTGACATGTTTGACATGTCATCACTTAGAACAGGAATCATGGCGGGATCAACATGTCCTGTTGAAACCATGAAAGAAGTAATAGACAAAATGAACATGACTGAAATCACCAGTGTATACGGTCTAACAGAAGCATCTCCTGGAATGACACAAACAAATGCAGCAGATACATTTGAGAAAAAAGTAAACACTGTAGGAACTCCTTTCCCAAATGTTGAAGTTAAGCTTATAGATCCGGATACTGGTGAAGACATAACTGAAGTAGGTAAAAAAGGAGAAATAGTCTGCAGAGGATTTAATGTAATGAAAGGATATTATAAAAATCCTGAAAAAACAAAAGAAGTCATTGAAGATGACGGATTTTTACACTCCGGAGACTTGGCTACCATTGATGAAGACGGATACTATTCTATTGTCGGAAGAATTAAAGATATGATTATCCGTGGAGGAGAAAACATCTACCCACGTGAAATCGAAGAGTTCATATATACAATAGACGGAGTTCAGGACGTTCAGGTAGCAGGAATACCTGATGAAAAATACGGTGAAATCGTAGGAGCGTTCATAATAAAAGAAGAAGGCTCAGATTTAACTGAAGAAGATGTAAGGGACTATGCAATAAGTAAAATAGCCAGATATAAAGTTCCAAAACATGTATTCTTTGTTGATGAATTCCCATTGACAACAAGCGGAAAAATCCAAAAATACAAACTGGGAGACATAGGTCTGGAATTACTTAAAAAACGTGAAAATTAAAAAATATAAAAATTAAAAAAAACTGCTTAAGTTTCGATGAATGAATTGATTTTTCATGTGTTAACAGAATATTATAGGTAAGTTAATACAATTAAAATCATATGATTTCAAAGAAACTTTTAATATCTTTACTTTTTATTAGTTTAATAGTTTCAATTAATTGTATAAATGCACTAAACAGTTCTGATTGGAAAACAGTGAAAATATAATGTTGATTTTATAATTACCTCCTAAATATCATGGAGGGTAAACTTAATAGAGATACATATATTGTAAATAATATTTTTACATTTGGTATCAGATGTGTTGATAGTGATATTTCATATGAAGATATGATAATTAAAGAGAAATAAGTTTTATAATCATTTTATTATTACTCTCCTTGGATACTTTAAGTATTTTTGAATAAAATAACCGAATAGGAAGTTTATTAGAAAAAATAATTAATAAACTTTAAAATTCTGATTTGAGTCATAAATTTGGAATTACTTAAAAAATATGGATATTAATTAAAAAATGTGATAAAATTGAAAATTCTAGTTTTATTTAATTTAAAATTCAAAAAAGATATTTTAAAACTTGAAAGAATCTTAAACTACAATGCATTTAAACAAATAAGTGAAAAAACATATATTGGAAATTTGGATAATAATGAAATACTTATTTTAAAAGAAAAAATATCTAAAATACCTGATGAAAACGGGTTTATAATTATAATTCCAATATGTGGGGCATGTTATAATAAAATCACATATTTTGGAAAAGAAATAAATATCAAGCTAGTGAAAATCATAAAGGCCTTTTAATTTCAAAAGAATTTATAACATCTAAAATGAAAAACCAAAAATCAACAATTAAAACATTAAATAAAAATAAAAAAATCAAAGAAGTTAAAATAATTGAAAATAAAATTAAACAAAACATAAAAGATTTCAAAAACTTTAAAATAACTCTAAATGATAATATATTCACATCTAAAAATAAAATAATGGGATTTGAAGGAATAGCTTCTGTTAATTACTGGGAAGCAGTAAGTTTGCTGCTGCCTGATGAAATCAATTTCAAAAACAGAAATCAAAAACCAGAAAATGATGTTGTAAATTCTATGTTAAATTATGGATATGCAATACTTGCTTCAGAAATTGCAAAAAATATTGTAACATTAGGGCTTGATCCATACTGCGGATTATTGCATGCAGATTTAAAAAGAAGACAAAGCTTAATTTTTGATTTAATAGAAGAATTTAGACAACAAATCGTTGATAAAACAGTGTTCAAATTAATAAACACCAACCAAATCAACGAAACAAACATTGATAAAAGAAACAATTCATTAAAATTAGAATCAAGAAAATTATTAGCCGGCGAAATAATGGCCAAAATTCATAGTGATTTGACTTTTGAAAATGAAAAAGTAACTTATGCTAAAATCATTGAAAATCAAACAAAAAAATTAGTAAAATCATTACTTAATAATACGGAATATAGTGGGTTTTATTTAAACTGGTAAATAATTTTAGGAAAACCCCCTTATTTTTGTAATACTTTTATACTTTCCTAATAATACTTTTCAAAAAAGAATTAACACGTGTTTAAATAGTATAAAAAAGAAAATAAAAATAAGTATGTTTGCTTCAAAAAGATGCAATTAAACTTTGACCACCAAGTAATGATAAAAACCGAATTCACATCATTCGGTGGAAAAACAACCAAAAAACAAATAATACAAAATTTCATCTAGAACAATGAATTCTAAAAACATTAAAAAAATACTAATCGGATTGGCGATACTCTGTATCCTATCCGTAACCATAACCTCCATCTATGCAACACAAAACACTAATGTTGGAGGAATAAACTTCAACATCCCTAATGGGTTCACAGAAGACACTACTTACGGGGATAATGGAGTAATAGAACCAGACGGTGTCATATCATATACACGAGGATACTACGATTCATCTATGCATATAATACATATAAGTGTATGTATTTATGATGGATGGGAAACAGTTACCGTAGATGATATAATAAACGACACACAAACAAAAGAAACAATAAATGGACATGAAGGTTTACTTGAAAGAAACCCTGACAACGGGTTATATCATTTTTCATATTTTGATGGAGACGCATTATGCACAGTCTCTGTTGAAGACGAAAACCTACTTGAACAAATTATTGTTTAAAAAAAAGATTATAATAATCTTTCTTTAATTTTTTTTAAAACAAAAGACAGACTATTTTTATACTTCTCCCCAGATTTATCACTATTAATTAAACCAACACTTTCATTAATTAATAATGGGGTACCTAAAGGTATATTTGCTTCAAAAAGATGCAATTAAACTTTGACTTGATACTTCCGCTCCAGCTAGAGCAGATTATGATGACAGA